>ERZ795044.2574-NODE-2574-length-15696-cov-6.477143_pt1 | contig 15696 bp, 16 predicted proteins | sample MGYA00375128_ERZ795044 | MGnify/ENA primary metagenome ERZ795044 (study PRJEB30173, sample SAMN05720213) | anaerobic digester metagenome | isolation source: active sludge of municipal wastewater-treating anaerobic digesters | place: USA | collected 2014-12-22 ... | reverse complement strand
ATCGGCTTCTTCGCGCTGATCCAGTTTCCCTACACCTGGAAATTCCTCTGGTCGCCGCTACTCGACCGCTTCAACGTACCCGGCTTTGGCCGGCGAAGAGGCTGGATGCTGCTGACCCAGTTGGGTCTGCTGTTCACCATCGGCTTTATGGGTGGACTAAGCCCAAAAGACAATATCTGGCCCATTCTATGGCTTGCCACCCTGCTTTCCCTGCTTTCGGCAACTCAGGATATTGCGGTCGACGCCTTCAGAAGAGAAATTTTGAGTGATCACGAACTCGGCATCGGCAATGCCGTTCACGTCAACGCTTACCGTATCGCTGGCCTGGTCCCGGGTTCGTTATCACTGATCCTGGCCGACCGCCTGCCCTGGAATGAGGTGTTCTGGATCACCGGCGCGTTCATGTTGCCAGGCATGGCGATGGCTTGGCTGGTCAGCGAACCGCGGGTCAAAGGCGCCCCGAAAACCCTGCGCCAGGCAGTCACCGAACCTTTTCACGAATTCATCGGGCGACAAGGCTGGCGCGGTGCGCTGATGGTGCTTGGCTTCATCTTCCTATACAAACTCGGCGACAGTCTGAGTACCGCACTCGCCACCCCTTTCTATCTCGATATGGGCTTTACCAAGACCGACATCGGCCTAATCGCCAAACATGCCGGGTTGTGGCCGGCAGTTTTCGGTGCCTTGCTCGGTGGCTTGTGGATGGTAAAACTCGGGATAAATCGAGCGCTTTGGCTCTTTGGCCTGGTTCAGCTAGTCACCATTTTTGGTTTTGTCTGGCTGGCCGGGCAAGGACATTTTGCCAGCATCGGTGCGGTCGAACGTATCTCGCTCGCTGCGGTGATCGGCGGCGAAGCGCTCGGCGTCGGGCTGGGCACAGCGGCTTTTGTCGCGTTCATCGCCCGTTCAACCCACCCCGCCTATACGGCCACGCAAATGGCGCTATTTACCAGCCTGGCCGCGGTTCCGCGCACGTTTGTAAATGCTTCGGCGGGCTGGTTAGTGGAATCACTCGGTTGGCTTAATTTTTTCTGGTTGTGCTCGGCACTGGCAGTACCCGGCATGATCCTGCTGCTTAAGGTGGCACCCTGGAACGCCGATCGAGAAAAGGAAACTAGTCTCGTCGATTAATCCGGCGGCGATCCAGCCACCACGCATAAACCGGTAAAACCAATATCGACCCGGGCAAAAGCAGCACGATGAGATAGGGCGATAGATGAGCCATGCGACGGAATTGCGCGAGTAGTTCCGCCTTCTCGGCCGACGTCCAGCTAACACCATTTCTCGGCTTCATCAGCAGCGGCATGACGCCCCGCATCACCATTAATTCGGCAACAACACGCCGAATCTCGCGGCGCTGGGCAGAAAGCGCCTGTTGCCACCAGCGGGGAAGTGGCGGTGCCGCGCCTTCAACGTCTGCCACGGTCAACTCGATTTCAAGAGCAAATCCCGAATCCCTTGCCAGCTACGCCAGACAAAAAACCCACGCTTGGCCCAACGCCAAGCCTTCCGTGGCCGCGCCACGACGACGGCAGCCACCGCAGCAGCAATGGCGACCGGATGATGCTTTAACCAGTCGACGCCTTGAAGCACAGTGTCACCCCGCGCCAAAGCGGTTTCCAGCGGTTCCGTTTGTTCGGCCAAGGAGAGGCGCTGTGCCTCAATGCGCGCTTTAAGAAGGCCCTGCCGCGCAGCCAGCTGCAACAAGCGCTCGTTCATTCAGGTATCTTGACGGTGCGGCGGAGTTGCGCCATATCCGCTTCCAGCTCGGCTAAACTGGCGTGAAACATTTTGCTGGGTTGACTGGATTGACGCTTCAAGGAGCTAATCAAAAACAAGCCGCCGGCGATAAACATGGCTGCACAAATGCCAAAAATCAGCACCCGCTGCTCCCAAAACGCCAGCGCAAAGCAGATGACGGCCATGATCAAGCCAACGGCCAGCAAAAAAGCCGCACCGATCGCCTTTGACCAAAGCGTCATGAGGCGAAACTTCTCCTCCTCCAGCTCGGTGACCAGCAGCTCGGCGCGCGTCTTGGCGATTGCGACGAGCGTCGCAATCATGCCCTTCATGGAGGAGAAGAGGCCGGCGCGGCGCTCTTCACCGCCGATTGGTGGCGTCATCCGTTTAACGACGGCCAATCAGTACGCCAAGGGCGAGGCCCAGCGCAGCAGCAACCCCGACAGCTTTCCATGGCTCTTCGTGCACGAAATCATCCGTCGCACGAGCGGCAGCCTTGGTCTTGTCGATAACGGCCACTTCGAGATCAATCAGGCGCTCCTTGGCATCACGCAGGCGCACACCCAAGCGCTCACGCAGATCGCCAACTTTTTCGCCGGCAGCACCGGCCGTTGCGCGCAGCAACTCTTCGGTATCGGAGATCACGACACGCAGGTCAGAAACCAGCTTGTCTTTATTTGCGGTGGTGAATTGTTCAGACATTTTTGACCTCTTTGATGACAGTTAAGCGAGAACGAGAAGATTAGCCCCTCTATGCAGCGAAATCAATTCGCATTCTGCGGTACAGCAAATTCATAATCGATAATCAGGGGGGCGTGATCCGAGAAGCGCTCGGCCTTATAAATTTCAGCTCTCTGCGCCGTCGTTGCAATCCCGGGCGTTGCGATCTGGTAATCAATTCGCCAGCCAACATTCTTGGCCCAGGCCTGGCCACGATTGCTCCACCACGTGTAGGCATCGCCTGTCGTCGCCGGAAAGAGATGACGATAAACGTCAACCCAGCCCTGCTCAGCAAACACACGGCTTAACCAAGCCCGCTCTTCGGGTAAAAAGCCTGAGTTTTTCTGATTTGATTTCCAGTTTTTAAGGTCAATTTCCTGGTGGGCGATATTCCAATCGCCGCACAGCACGATTTCCCGACCTTCGGCGCTCAGGGCGAGCATCTGGGGGAAAAACACGTCAAGAAATCGAAATTTAGCCTCTTGACGCTCAGGTGACGATGAACCGGAAGGCAGATAGAGCGAAATCACCGAAAGATTGCCAAAGTCGGCCCGAATATAACGCCCTTCCGCATCGAACTCCCCTCTGTCAAAGCCCTCAAGCACCCGATCTGGCTTGGTGCGACTCCAAATGCCAACACCGCTGTAGCCCTTCTTTTCTGCACAGTGATAAAAAGCGTGCATGCCATCCGGCGCCAGCATTTCCGGCGACAAATCAGGTAGCTGGGCCTTGAGTTCCTGCAAGCAGACGATATCGGCCTTTTGGTCGATAGCCCAAGGCAGAACATTTTTGCTCCAGGCGGAGCGGATGCCATTGAGGTTCAGGGAGATGATGCGTAACATTGTGTGAGCTTTGGTCTGAATTAACCGGCCATCAAGAATGGAAGAATATGGATTTTCGTCAAAACTTCATCGAATTTGCGCTTGCTTGCCAAGTGCTGCGCTTCGGCGAATTCAAAACCAAGGCCGGACGCCTCTCGCCTTATTTCTTTAATGCCGGATTATTCAATGATGGCGACTCACTGGGTCGCTTGGCAGAATTCTACGCCAAAGCTGCCGAAGCTGGCGGCATCCAGTTCGACATGCTTTTTGGCCCAGCCTACAAGGGCATTCCGCTAGTCGCTGCAATCAGCGTCGCACTGGCCCAGCGCGCTCAGAACTTTCCGTTCGCCTACAACCGCAAAGAAGCCAAGGACCATGGCGAAGGCGGCAGCATTGTCGGCGCATCCCTCAAGGGCCGGGTTCTGATCGTTGATGATGTGATTTCCGCAGGCACCTCCGTCCGCGAATCGGTCGAACTCATCCGTGCCGCAGGCGCCACACCGGCAGGCGTACTAATCGCACTGGATCGCCAGGAGCGGGGTTTAGGCGAGCTTTCTGCGGTGCAGGAAGTGCAACGCGACTACAGCATTCCCGTTATCGCTGTCGCTGGCTTGGGGGATTTGATGGCCTACCTCGAACACCACCCGGAATTTGCCGCGCACCGTGCAGCAGTCGCTGCTTATCGGGCGAAGTACGGCGTTGATGCCTAGCCGACTGCCGTTTTCTCTCGTGGTTTTGGCGCTTGCGGCCAGCCCGCTGTTTGCCGCCGGGGAATTCTATTGTTGCCCTGACGCAGCGTCCGGTCGCAGCATTTGTGGCGATACCCTGCCCGAACAATGTCGCGGTCGGGCCTATCGCGTTATCGGCAACAGCGGCAACGTGATCAAGGAAGTCGGCCCGCCACTGTCAGCGGAACAAAAAGCGGAACAGGCCGCTGAGGCCCGGCGCAAGAAACAAATTGACGATGCGGCTCGGGAACAGCGTTACAAGGATCAGGCCCTGCTCGATACCTACGCCATGCCGCAAGATATCGATCTGGCACAAGGCAAGGCCGAAAGGGACGTAAATTTGGCGATTCAGGATACTCAAGCCAGAATCGATGAGGCTCGCGCCAAACGCAAAAAATTTGAGGCTGAAGCAGAGTTTTACAAGAAAAAACCCATGCCGGCCGACCTGACGAAAGAATTGCGTACGCTGGAGCACGAGATCAAGATTCAGCAAGAATTACTGGAAGTCAAAAAACGGGAATTTGACACAATCAAGGCAAAATACGACGCCGACCGCAAGCGCTATTACGAGGTCACCAAGCGTCCGCCGACGGCCGCCCCGAGCAACGGGGCAGCTGCGCCAGCAGCACGGCCGCGCTGATCAAGCAGTGAGTTTTTTCCGCAGTAGATCATTGACCTGCTGCGGATTAGCCTTGCCCTTGGCGGCCTTCATGACCTGGCCGACCAGCGCATTGAAAGCTTTTTCCTTACCCGCCCTGAATTCCGCAACATTTGCGGCGTTAGCAGCCAAGACCTCGTCGACCAGCGACTCAATGGCGCCACTATCCGTAATCTGCTTCAAGCCCTGTTTGTCGATAACCTCGTCAGCCGTTGCGCCTTCGCGATTCCACAGTGCTTCAAAAACCCTCTTGGCAATGTTGTTGGAGATGGTGTTGTCAGCAATGCGCAGGAGCAATCCAGCCAGTTGGGCCGCAGTGACCGGCGAGTCGGCAAGTTCCTTGCCTTCCTTGTTCAAACGGGCAGCCAGATCAACCATCACCCAGTTGGCGCAGGGCTTGGCGTTGGCTTTACCGGCGATTGCTACGGTCGACTCGAAATAATCGGCCATTTCCGGGCTTGAGGTTAGGGCCGTAGCATCGTAACTGGACAAACCAAGATCATTGATGAAGCGGTCACGCATCTGCCGGGGCAACTCAGGCAGTTCGCTTTGCACCCGGGCAATCCAATCGGCTGAAATAATCAGTGGGAGCAGATCGGGATCAGGGAAATAACGGTAATCGTGAGCGTCTTCCTTGGTCCGCATGACGCGCGTCACGCCGTTATCCGGGTCGAACAGCACAGTAGCCTGCTGAATCTTGCGGCCTTCCTCGATTTCGTTGATCTGCCACTGAATTTCGTAATCGATCGCTTCTTTCAGGAAACGGAAGGAGTTGAGATTCTTGATCTCGCGCCGCGTGCCTAATTCGGCTTGCCCCTTGGGCCGGACTGAAACGTTGGCGTCGCAACGGAACGAGCCTTCCTGCATGTTGCCGTCGCAAATACCGATCCAGCGTACCAGCGCATGCAGCACCTTGGCGTAAGCTACGGCCTCATCAGAAGAACGCATATCGGGCTCGGTGACGATTTCCAACAATGGTGTCCCGGCGCGATTGAGATCGATGCCGGATTTGCCATGAAAGTCTTCGTGCAACGATTTCCCGGCATCCTCTTCCAGGTGGGCCCGCGTCAAATGCACCACCTTCTCGTAGGCCTTATCGCCTTGCCCCACCTGCAGCGTAATCGCGCCGCCAACCACGACTGGTAGATCCATCTGGCTGATCTGATAACCCTTCGGCAGATCGGGGTAAAAGTAGTTTTTACGGGCAAAGACTGATTTAGCTGCGACTTCGGCACCAATGGCCAGACCAAAACGAATGGCACATTCGACGGCTTTTTTATTCAGCACCGGCAAAACACCGGGCAAAGCGAGGTCGACCGCGCAAGCCTGCGTATTCGGCGCCGCGCCAAAGGCGGTCGATGCGCCAGAGAAAATTTTTGAAACCGTCGCCAGTTGCGCGTGCGTTTCGATGCCAATCACTACTTCCCACTGATTCATAGCTCTATCCGTTCAGAAACAACGCCCTGATTTTGCCTCGACCATGATCGGCCAGAGGTAACTGAATGCATCCCGCTCGCAGGATTTGGGGCAACTATTGAAGGCAATCGTCACCTTGTCACCCTGCTCCCACATGCGCACCAGACAACCTGGCTCCTGCTTGTGCCGAAGTAAGGCCTGCGGCATTTTTTCCGCCTGCTCGAAGTCGCCAAGCTTGAAATTACAAGTCCCGTAACCCTTGATCGCAACCTGAGCGGTAAAGGTTTTAACCTCCGCCTCCTTGACCAGCAAATCCAACTGGGTTGCCGTACCGACGGCGTCCCGATGGGAACACTTGGAACGGACATTGAGCGGCCGGGTAGGTTGCGGTTTAAGCTTGCGATTATTCAGATATTTCAGCGTCGAATTTTTGAATTTCGGCTCAGTCGTTACCAATGCCTCTGGCTGTGCCGGCTCCGCCGCAATCTCCGCAGCGGGCTCAGGCGGCTTCTTGTCAAATTCGGCACACCCGGTCGCGCACAATACGAGCAGAAACGCCCACCGCCGCCACATGACTACTCGATTCCGGCGGGCCGACGCTGATGCCAGTCAGTTGCCTGCTGGTAGCGATGCGCCACATTGAGCAGTTGCGCCTCCGTGAAATAGTTGCCAATCAACTGTAAACCCACCGGCAAACCACCGACAAATCCGCAAGGCACCGACATGCCGGGCAAACCGGCCAGATTGACCGCGATGGTGTAAATATCCGACAGGTACATCTGCACGGGGTCAGCCGCTTTTTCGCCGAGTTTGAATGCAGTCGTCGGTGAAGTCGGCCCCATGATGACGTCACAATCCTTGAAGGCCTCGACGAAATCGTTGGCAATCAGACGACGAATGCGTTGTGCCTGCAGGTAGTAAGCATCGTAATAACCGTGCGATAACACATAGGCGCCGATCAGAATACGACGCTTGACCTCAGCACCGAAGCCCTGGGCGCGACTCTTCATGTACATGTCGTCGAGGCTGCCGTACTCCGGAGCGCGATAGCCGTAACGCACACCGTCGAAACGCGACAGGTTGGAACTGGCTTCAGCCGGCGCGATGACGTAATAGGCGGGTACGGAAAGGTGCGAATTGGGCAGCGAAACCTCAACTATTGTGGCCCCCAGTTTTTCGTATTGCGCAATCGCCGCACGAACCGCAGCCATCACCTCGGCATCGCAACCCTCGCCGAAAAACTCTTTGGGCAAACCAATGCGCAAGCCGGCCAAGGGCTTTTCCAGATCACGCGAATAATCTTCCAGTGGCCGATCAAGCGAAGTCGAGTCATGCTCGTCAAAGCCACTCATCGTATTCAAAAGCAGGGCGCAGTCCTCGGCACTAGCCGCCATCGGGCCACCTTGATCCAGCGAGGACGCAAAAGCAATCATGCCGTAACGCGAAACGACACCATAAGTCGGCTTCAGGCCGGTGAGATTACACAGTGCTGCCGGTTGGCGAATGGAGCCGCCAGTGTCGGTACCGGTCGCTGCGGGTGCCAGACGGGCCGCGACGGCAGCAGCCGAGCCACCGGAGGACCCACCAGGCACGCGAGTTTGATCCCAGGGATTTTTTACCGGGCCAAAAAATGAGGTTTCGTTCGACGAGCCCATGGCGAATTCGTCCATGTTCGTCTTGCCCAGTGACACCAACCCCGCTTCTGACTCCATCTTGCGAATCACTGTCGCATCGTAGGGCGACACGAAATTAGCGAGCATTTTTGAACCGCAAGTCGTCCGCCAACCCTCGGCGCAAAAAATATCTTTCTGCGCAATCGGGATGCCCGTCAGCAAACCGGCGGTACCAGCGGCGATGCGAGCATCCGCAGCTTTAGCGGAATTCAGGCTTTTTTCGGCGTTGACCGTAACAAAAGCGTTCAAGCTCGGATTGAGCCGGTCAATCCGGTCAAGGAATAGTTGCGTCAACTCAACGCTGGAGATCTGCTTCGCAGCCAGCGCCTGGGACAATTGCTTGAGACTGGCGTTGATCATTCGATCACCTTCGGGACGAGATAGAGGCCGGCTTCGATTTCTGGCGCAACAGCCTGATACGCCGAACGACGATCGACTTCCACCACAGCATCCTGACGCAGACGCTGGCTGAGATCCTGAGCGTGAGCCATCGGCTCGACGCCGCGGGTATCGACCGCCTGCATCTGCTCGATCAATTGGAAGATACCGTTGAGATGGCCTTGGGTACTGAGCGCCTCGGCGTCGCTGATCTCAATACGAGCGAGATGGGCGATACGCTGGACCTGTTCTAGTGTGAGCGACATGGGGACCAGAGACTTATGCTGCGGTGCACAAAGTCTTAAAATGTAAAGCGTTCTAAGGTATCATAAAAGTTTTCCTGACCGCACCCCCCCCAACGCGGAGTTACAGATGTTCGGTTTCCTAAGCAAATATTTCTCTAACGACCTCGCCATCGACCTTGGCACGGCTAATACGCTCATCTATGTGCGCGGCCGCGGCATTGTGCTCGACGAGCCGTCGGTAGTTTCCATCCGTCTTGAAGGCGGTCCCAACGCGAAAAAAACTATTCAGGCCGTCGGTAAAGAAGCCAAGGATATGCTCGGCAAGGCACCAGGCAGCATTACGGTTATTCGCCCGATGAAAGACGGCGTGATCGCCGACTTCACCGTCACCGAGCAAATGCTCAAGCAATTTATCAAAAAGGTGCATGACTCGAAGCTGTTCAGCCCGAGCCCGCGCATCATCATCTGCGTGCCCTCTGGCTCAACCCAGGTTGAACGCCGCGCCATCCGCGAATCCGCAATTGGTGCCGGTGCCAGTCAGGTTTATCTGATCGAAGAACCGATGGCTGCCGCCATTGGCGCCGGTCTACCGGTTTCCGACGCAACGGGTTCAATGGTTGTCGATATCGGCGGTGGCACCACTGAAGTCGGCGTCATCTCCCTCGGCGGCCTGGTCTATGCCGGCTCCGTCCGCGTCGGTGGCGACAAGCTCGATGAGGCGATCATGAGCTACATCAGCCGTAACTACGGCATGATGATTGGCGAAAACACCGCCGAGAAAATCAAGAAAAATATCGGCTCGGCCTTCCCGGGTGCCGAAGTCAAGGAAATGGAAGTCTCCGGCATCAACAAGGCCGAAGGTATTCCGCGGAAATTCACAATTTCCTCCAACGAAATTCTCGAAGCGTTGACCGATCCGCTCAACCAGATCGTTTCCGCTGTGAAGTCCGCACTGGAAAAGACGCCACCTGAACTCGGCGCCGACATTGCCGAAAAAGGCATGGTCCTGACCGGTGGCGGCGCACTGTTGCGTGATCTCGACCGTCTGCTGATGGAAGAGACCGGCCTGCCGGTGATTGTGGCTGATGAACCCTTGACCTGCGTGGCCCACGGTTGTGGCCTGGCGCTGGAAAAGATGGACAAGCTGGCCAGTATTTTCGCTTCGGACTAATTTCTTGGCGCAGCTTAAGGGCTGATCGCGATGGCTGGCATCAATCACGCTCCACCTCCGTTCTTCAAGCAAGGGCCAGCACCGCTGGCCCTTCTGATTTTCTATATCGCCATTTCTCTGGCGCTGTTCGTCGTCGACCTGCGTTTCCGTAGCCTGGAATTACTGCGCCAAAGCGTCGCCCTGATCATCGATCCTGTACAACGGGTCGCGCAAACGCCGGGTAGCCTGGTTGATCACGCGGCCACCTACCTGCAGGGGCTACACAACCTGCAACAAGAAAACAGCCAACTCAAGCACGCCCAACTCAATACCGCACCCAACCTGCAACGACTCGCCCAGCTCGAAGCGGAAAACGAGCGGCTACGCAAGCTACTCTCGGTCAATGAGCGTGAGAAAGCCAATGGTCAGGTCACCCAGATTCTCTACACTGCGCGCGATCCCTTTTCGCGCAAAGTGATTGTCGACAAGGGGCAGCAATCCGGCATCGTTGCCGGTCAGCCGGCGATTGACGAAACTGGCGTCGTTGGCCAGGTGACGCGCGTATTCCCTTTTTCCGCCGAAATCACGCTGATTACCGACAAGGATCAGGCGGTACCGGTCCAGATCGTGCGTAGCGGTCAGCGCTCGGTTGTCTTCGGCCTCGGCAACGGCCAGCTCGAACTACGTTACATGCCTGCCAATGCGGATGTTCAGGTCGGTGACATTCTGGTCACTTCAGGGCTGGACGGCGTTTATCTGCCTGGCTTCCCGGTCGCCAAGGTGGTGAATATCGAACGTGACAGCGCCTATTCCTTCGCCCGGATATTTTGTGTGCCGGTAGCCGGTGTCGAAAATTTCGGCGAAATCATGGTGCTAAACCCACGCCAACCTTTACCCGAAGCACCGCCGGAATCAGTCGGTCGCGGTAGTGACAGCGGCGAGAAAAACGGCCAACGTCCGAAGAAAAAACGGGCGGCGAAAGGAAACTGATGCAACCGACTTTTTCTTCCTCGCGCATCCTGCAGCCAGTTCGACCCTGGTTCATTTTTTTCAGCCTGATCATGGCTGCTCTGCTCAATTTTCTACCGACGGCCCAATGGGTAGGCATGCCGGACTGGGTGGCGCTGGTGCTGTGTTTCTGGAGCGTTCGCGAATTTCGTCGCGTCGGCATGGGTTGGGCCTTTATGCTGGGCCTGCTGATGGATGTTGCTGACGGATCGGTGCTCGGCCAACACTGTTTTGCTTATGTGCTGCTGGCCTATGTTTCGGCTGCGCTATCGCGCCGCTTTCTCTGGTTTCCGCTCGCCCAGCAAGCGCTTCAGGTCATGCCGCTGCTGCTTGCCACGCAAGTTGTCCAGGTATTAATGCGCATGGCGGTCGGCGCAGAGTTTCCGGGCTGGGACTTCTTTATCGGTCCGTTCATCGCCACCCTGCTCTGGATTCCCGCCACATTCATCCTGCTTCTGCCGCAGTATCGGCCAGAAGAGCAGGATCCTGACCGACCGATTTAGGCAGGCAGGCAAGCACGCGTGGGTGATTTCCACAATCCCGATAGCGATCTTGATCGTTTCCGCTTTCGCCTTGGCTTCGCGGCGATTGTCGTCTTGCTCGCCTTCGGTTTGCTGATCGGGCGTTTTGTCTGGCTTCAGGTTATCCAGCATGACTTCTACCAGACGCGAGCTGAAGATAACCGGATTGCACTGATTCCTATCGTACCGAACCGCGGCGTCATTACCGACCGTAACGGCATTGTGCTGGCCCGCAACTACTCGGCCTTCACGCTGGAAATCACGCCATCGCGGGTGCCCAATCTGGAAGCCTCGATTGATGCCCTGGCGACGGTGATTGATATCCAGCCCAAAGACCGTAAGCGCTTCAAGCGCGTGATGGACGAAGCGAAAAACTTTGAGTCAATTCCGATCCGTACCCGTCTGACCGATGCCGAAGTCGCCCGATTTGCCGCCCAGCGCTATCGCTTTCCGGGAATCGAAGTTAAGGCCCGGCTATTTCGCCAGTATCCGCTAGGTAGCGTTGCCTCACATGCCATTGGCTACATCGGTCGGATCACTGACCGCGATCTGGGCTGGATTGAAGAGATGGAGAAGCAGGCGAACTACAAGGGCACAGACCATATCGGGAAAAATGGGCTGGAGCAGCATTACGAGTTTGAGCTCCACGGCGAAACCGGTTATGAAGAAGTTGAAATCGATGCTGGCGGTCGCGCGCTGCGCAGCTTGAAACGCATTCCGCCAGTTTCCGGCAACAATCTTTCCTTGAGCCTTGATGTCAAGCTGCAGCAAATCACTGAACAAGCCTTTGGTGAGCGTAAGGGGGCGCTGGTTGCGATCGACCCATCGACAGGTGGCATTCTGGCGCTGGTCTCCAACCCGACTTATGACCCAAATCTTTTCGTCGACGGCATAACCCCGGACAACTGGAAAGAATTGAATGACCACCCCAGCAAACCGATGGTCAATCGAGCCATTAACGGCTCCTATCCGCCGGGCTCAACCTTCAAACCCTTCATGGCACTCGCCGCGTTGGAAATGGGGAAGCGCACAGCCAACCAGACAATCAGCGATCCTGGTTTCTTCAATTTCGGCAACCACCATTTTCGCGATGACAAGAAGGGCGGACATGGCACGGTCGACATGTATAAATCGATTGTTCACTCCTGCGACACCTACTATTACATCCTCGCCAACGATATGGGAATCGACAACATTTCCAAGTTTATGGGCCAACTTGGCTTGGGCCAGCGCACCGGCATTGACCTCGGCAAGGATGGCGCCAGCGAAACAAAAGGTGTTCTGCCCTCGCAGGAATGGAAAAAGCAGCGCTTCAAAAAGCCGGAGCAACAGAAATGGTATGCCGGCGAAACGATTTCCATCGGTATCGGGCAGGGCTACAACTCATACACGCCCATTCAACTCGCCCAGGCGACTGCTGTCATCGCGAATAACGGGGTGATGTTTCGCCCCCATATCGTGCGCCATATCACTGATGCCAAAACAGGCGAAAAACGTATTATCGAACCGCAGCCGATTCGTGACCTGAAGCTCAAACCACAGAATATCGACATTATTCGCCGCGCCATGGTGGGCGTTAACAAAGAAGGCACCGGCGCCCGTGCCTTTGCCGGCGCGCCTTACGAATCGGCGGGGAAAACCGGCACGGCACAGGTTTACTCGCTGAAAGGCGCTGATTACAAGGCTCACAGCATCAAACAGGAACTACGCGACCATGCCTTGTTCATTGCCTATGCACCGGCCGACAAACCGACCATCGCGCTCGCCGTACTGGTCGAAAACGGTGGCTTTGGTGCGCAGTCTGCGGCGCCTATTGCCCGCATGGTGATGGACTACTACCTGCTCGGCAAATTGCCCGCCGGAGCGGCCCAGGAAGATGCAGCAGCCGTCGAGGACGACAACGAAGAATGATTGACATCCCCGGCACACTGCGACGTGGCTGGCGAGAGCTGGTTGCCCACATCGACTTCCCATTGCTACTCATCACCATGGCGATCATGGCAGTTGGGCTGTCAACCGTTTACTCCGCCACCTTTGATGGCAATGAGCGGATTTTTTCGCAAGCCGGAAACATGGGCGTTGCCTTGGTCATCATGTGGTTCGTCTCCCGCCTGCCGCCTCAAAAACTGATGAGCTTTGCGATTCCGCTCTATCTGCTGGGCTTGATCCTGCTCATTGCCGTATTTCTTTTCGGCATCAAGGTCAATGGCGCAAAACGCTGGTTGCCACTGGGTTTTACCCGCATTCAACCCTCCGAAATGATGAAAATTGCGATGCCTTTGATGCTCGCCTGGTATTTCCAGAAGTACGAGGCAACACTGGGTTTTAAACACTTCTTTATTGCCTGCTTGTTACTGGTTGTGCCGTTTGCCCTGATTGCCAAGCAACCTGACCTCGGTACAGCCCTGCTCGTCGGTGGTGCTGGTTTCTTCGTCATTTTCTTTGCCGGGCTGCCCTGGAAAGTGATCATCGGCCTGGGAGCTGCCGGCGCAGCTGCAGCCCCGATGCTCTGGAACGTACTGCACGACTATCAACGGAAACGTATCCTGACGCTGATCGACCCGACTACGGACCCACTGGGCGCCGGTTATCACATCATTCAATCCACCATTGCCATCGGTTCGGGCGGCACCTTCGGCAAAGGATTCTTGAACGGCACCCAAACTCATCTCGAATTCATTCCAGAAAAGCACACGGACTTCATTTTTGCCGTCTATTCAGAAGAATGGGGCTTGCTGGGCAATGCCGTACTGGTTTTTCTTTACACGCTCTTGATCGCACGTGGATTGATCATCGCCTCGTCGGCACCCACACTGTTTTCACGCCTGCTGGCGGGCGCCGTAACGCTTGGCTTCTTTACCTACGCCTTCATCAACATGGGCATGGTCAGCGGCATCCTGCCGGTCGTTGGCGTACCACTGCCCTTCATGAGCTACGGTGGAACGGCGCTGGTGACACTGTTTGTTGGTATCGGTATCCTGATGTCAATTCATACTCACCGCATGCTGGTCAAAAAATGATGCTGCGCCTGACGCCTTTCGTGATTGCTACCCTGCTGCTTGCCGGCTGCGGCAGTGCGCCGAGGACAATCGAGGATGCTGCGATCGACGCGAAAAACAGCCCAACTTCCAAGGCACCGACCCCCACCCGAAAATCAACCGCCGTCCTGAAAAGAGGCGGTGGTTTCTACAAGGATGATGGCCCGGCCGACGATATTCCGGATGGCCTCGACGATATTCCGGATGCCGAGCCGAAATGGGAGCCGCTGCACAAACCGGCAACCAAACCTTACGTTGTGCTCGGCAAGGAATATGTCCCGAACACCGCCCTCAAGTCTTACAAGGCACGCGGTGTCGCCAGCTGGTATGGCAAAAAGTTTCACGGTCAGAAAACCTCGATCGGCCAGCCTTACGACATGTTTGCCATGACCGCCGCCCACCCGACACTCGCGCTGCCCTCCTATGTTCGGGTAACCCAGATCCAGACCGGCAAATCGGTCATCGTGCGCGTTACCGATCGTGGCCCTTTTCACGCCGACCGTATCATCGACCTCTCCTACACCGCCGCCTACAAGCTTGGTTTGATCAACGGCGGTAGCGGCCAGGTCGAGGTCGAGGCGATCATTCCAGGCGATGCCTCTGGCACTACCTACGCCCAGACCACCCCACCGGCCCGCCCGGTGCTTGGTGAGCCGGATGGTATCGCGCAAATTGCTCAGCGCAGCGCGCTCGAAGATATGCCAACACAGGCGCCAGTTTTGGCAGCCAACCCAATCGACACGACACAACCCAAAGGTATTCACCTGCAGCTCGGTGCCTTCACCAACGCCGACAACGCCGAAAACCTCAAGAACCACCTTTCGCGCGAACTCGACTGGCTGACCGAACCGATGCGAATTTCACCGGGCGGCGGCATTCATCGTCTGCAACTTGGCCCCTACGCCAGCCGCAGCGACGCCGATCGCGTCGCCGAAAAAATCCGTGCAGCACTTGGCTACAAGCCCACGGTGGTAATCCGTTAAGCCTTGACGCGGATCAATGGCAGGTAGCGGGCGCTGGCTATACTTCAGCGCTTGACTTTCAGGATGCCCCCATGAGTTCCCTGCCCGATCTCATTTGCCCAGCTGGCAGCCTGCCGGCGCTCAAGGCTGCCATCGATAACGGTGCCGACGCGGTTTACCTCGGTTTCAAAAACGATACCAACGCCCGCAACTTTGCCGGCCTTAATTTCGACCAGAAAACCATGGCCGAAGGCATTCGCTATGCCCACGCCAAGGGCTGCGAGATACTCCTCGCGATCAATACCTTCCCGCAAGCCGGGCGCGTCGCCGAGTGGCACAAAGCCGTTGATGCTGCGGTCGACCTCGGTGTTGACGCAATTATCCTGGCTGACATTGGCCTGCTCGATTACGCCCGCAACCGTCATCCACAGCAACGCCTGCACCTCTCGGTGCAAGGCTCAGCCACCAGCTACGAAGCAATCAATTTTTGCCAGCGCGAATTCGGTATCCGCCGTGCAGTTTTGCCCCGCGTCCTGACGCTGGCCCAGGTCGAGCATGTCATCAAGAACACCAGTGTCGAGATCGAAGTCTTCGGCTTCGGCAGCCTATGCGTCATGAACGAAGGCCGCTGCTGGCTC
>ERZ795044.2568-NODE-2568-length-15725-cov-9.872750_pt1 | contig 15725 bp, 20 predicted proteins | sample MGYA00375128_ERZ795044 | MGnify/ENA primary metagenome ERZ795044 (study PRJEB30173, sample SAMN05720213) | anaerobic digester metagenome | isolation source: active sludge of municipal wastewater-treating anaerobic digesters | place: USA | collected 2014-12-22 ... | reverse complement strand
CTCTCTTGTCTTTCAATTTCTTCTAAATTAAGATCAACCATTTAATTCCCCTTTTCCCTAAGTATTATTCTTTTTATTTTTGTTTAAAACTCTATGCCTAGCTTTGTGCCGCTACTTTGCTATCGTTTGGGAGAATTAGATTTTTTTTCAAAAAATAGTTTTTATCCATTTTTTGGTTTTTTTTCTTTCTATTATATTACACCTTACTTTGATTAATACCTGCTTAGTTTGGATTTCAAACAATTAGTTCCCTTTGAATCAAAAAAATCCAAACTCTATTATTTTTTTAGTAAGTGGTGTTATTTTGGCCATCCCATTAATTTTACTAGTTCTTCTCTTATTAAATCAGAAATTTGTCCTTGTTCTAGTGGTTTTAGTCCTCTTCTTTTTGTATCAAACCAAATTCCGTCAGCATTTTTTCTTGGAATAATGTGAAAATGAATATGTGGTATTAGTTGCCCTGCTGCTTTTTCATTATTTTGGATAATATTTATTCCTTCAGCTCCGCTAACATTTTTTACAGCAATCGCAATTTTTTTTACAGTTTTAATTAATTCTTCTAGTTCTTTTTCATCAATATCATAAATGTTTTTGTAGTGTTTTTTTGTTATTACAAGAGTGTGGCCTGATAATTCTCCTGCGGGGTTAATATCAAGAAAAGCCATAGTGTAATCATTTTCATAAATAATTCTTGTTTCTATTTGTTTATTTGCAAATTTACAAAATAAACATTCATTATCAGCATAGGTCATAAAAATCACAACTAATTAATCATATAATTTCTTTTATATTAATTTAATTATTATTTATTTTTTTAAATTAATTCTATTATTTCTTGAGCAGTTTGTTTTGCTTTATTTTCATCCCTTTCTCCTCTTACAAGTATTCTTCCTGAAGGAAAAAGAGATATTGTATGGTTATTTAGTTTCATTATTATCAATAATTTTGAATTAACTTCAATTGTTGCTTTTTTTTCTAATTTTTCTTTAACTTCGCTTAAATTTAGTTTTGTTAGTTTTTTTGGTAAAAATTCATAAGCAGTTTTACTTCTACAAGGTTTTCCAACAAAATCATCAAGTTGCATAGTAATAATTTTTTTATTAAAACATTTTTTAAACTCTCAAATATATTAATTTACTATGTTTTCACGTATTAATAGGGCGGTGGCTTCTTTTTCAGCAAAAAGAATTGAACGCTCTGTAAAATTTGCTGCAAAAAAACAAAAACAAGGCGCTATTACTTTTCAGTATAGAATGTTTGGTAAAGATGCAATTGATTGGAATCAAATTAATTCATTAAAACAAAAATTTGGCTTTTTAGATTTATATTTATTGCATGGTGTTGCAATGAATGTTGGGAACAGATCGGTTGTTGTTAGTGGTCCTAGGGGATTAGGAAAAACAACTCTCTTGAAAAAAGTAACAAAATCGGGTTTAGTTTCTCCAATTGAAGATGGAATAGTTATTGTCGGTAAAAATAAATCTGGTTTATTTGTTGTAGAAACTGGCACTATTAATTGGAGAAATATTCGTTCAAGTGCAAAGCGATTTTTTCCTTTTAGGGCTCCTGCAAATTTTTCTGCATCAGGATTTAAAGAAGATAAATCTAGGTTTACAACAAGAGTATTTTTAGAAGGCGCATTTTCTGAAAGTGTTGCTAATAAATTAACAAGGGATAGATCTAGTGAAACTTTCTCTCCGCGAGTTATTCCAATAAAAAGTGTAGTTTTAGTTCCACATGAAAAAGATTTACATAAACCAATAAAGATTAGTGGGGAAAAAGTGGAATCTGTTGATCCAAAAAAAGCCACGCTGGAATTATCAAAGTTAAGTAGGGTGGTTTCATTCTCTCCAAACATTACCCAAGTTTCTTTGTTGAAAAAAATTGAAGCTGAAATATTAGGATAATTTTTTAATATAATTTTTTTAATTATTTAATTTATTTCTTCAATTCTTATTTTTTTTATTGATTTTTTTATTTTTTCTTCCATTTTGCATTTTTCTTCTTCACGTGTAATTTCAATAATTTTGCTTTTTGTTTTTACTTTTCCGTGTGCAAGTACATCGCATGTTTCTGGTCCTTTAGAAATTTCATAAAAACCAAATTCTTTGCTTTTATCAATTATTTCTTGTTTGTTATAAAAAAACACAGGCCTTAGTATTTCTATTTTTGTTGATAAATTAATATTCATTAAGTTACTTGCTGTTTGAGAACTAACCTGTCCTAAACTTTCGCCAGTAATTAAGTATTCGCATTTTTCTTTCTCTGCAATTTTTTCACTCACTTGCATAAAATATCTTTTCATTAATAAAAAATAGAATTCTGAATATGAATTTTTAGCAATTTCATGTAGTGTTTCTCCAGCATCAATAATAATTAATTTTTTTATTCCTAAAAGTTTACATATTTTTTTTGATTTTTCTTCAGCAGTATTATCCGTGAATGGTTGTTGAGAGAAATGAATTGCAGTTAAATCAAATTTGTTTTCTAAAAGTTTTCCAGCAACCGGACTATCAAATCCCCCAGAAATTAATATTAATGCTTTTTGTTTTTTTACTTTTGTTGAATCAATTTTTTTGTTTGGTTTTGTTTTCATAATGAAAGTTGTGTTGAGTAGGGTTATTTATTGTTTCGTTTAACTAAGTAGTTTGATTAAGTATTTTTTGTATTTAATTTGCTCTTCTATTGGGTTAAACATTTCAAGCGAGATTTTATCACCAAAAACTATTTTTGGTAATTCTTTTAAATAATCAAATTCTTTTTCACTTTTGATTGTGTGTATGTCTCTTTTTTCAACTTCATGATATCCATTTAAGTGGTTACAAAGATTTTTAGTTTCTTTAATTTTTTTTATAGTGTATTCATATTCTTTCGTGTTTCTTTCTTGTGCTGCTTTTAGGTGGGATAAGTCAATACAAAATCCGCCTACTTTTTCTACTTTTACATATTCTTCAACGTGGTCATCAAAATTCATTTCTAAAAAAAGTTTCTGTTGATAATTTATCCAATTTTGTAAGTAATTAAAAGTACTTTCATGTATTGTATAATATTTTGGAGAATATTTTTTTTCTAAATAGTCAAGTTCTTTTTTTGTCATATCATTTCTAACATGAATTAATGGTATTTGTTTTATTTTTGATTTTTCTAATTCTTTGTATACATTATTTCTTTGGTTTGGTTCTAGCATTTCTAAAAATAACCCTGCTTCTTTTATTTTTAATTTATTTGCACTTTTAATTTTTTCAATAATTTCAATATCATTTCTGCCTGTAAGCCCAAGGATTATTCTTTTTGAAAGATTTTTTAGTTTTGTCATAAGTGGAATAATAGTTTTGTTCTTTTTAATGTTTTTGCAAATAACTTTTTAAAAAATAGAAAATTAGAGTGAGTATTCTCACTCTAAAATTTAGTTTAATTAGTTTACCTTTTTCTAACAATTTTTACACTTTCACCATATTTTTGGTATTCTACAATGTCTCCAGTTTTTAGTCCAGTTACTTCTTCATTTTTTGGAGCATCAAGTGTTTCGTATGAGGTTGTGTCCATTATTTGAGTTATGTCCCCCATTATTGCAACTACTTGTGCTGTTGATTTTGGGACGATTGGTACTTCTACCTCTCCGTCAGTTCCTTTTAGAAGTCCTCTTTTTTGTCCTGTAAAAATATTAAATGCAGTTATTCTTGCTTTTGCAGCTCCGTGTTTTCCTGGTTTTGATTTTTCAACACTCTTTACTTGGCACACTTCTCCATCAATTAGGACTAAGTGTCCTGGTTTTAATGATCCTGCTTGGTCAAATTTTTTTTCATCAGCCATTTTTATCCACCTATTCTTGAAAGGATTAATCTTTAGTTGGGTTTAAAAAACTACTTTTTTTCGGATTTTTTTGATAGTAAAACCTTTATATTCTCTTTTCAAATATAATATATTGGTGTTTTTTGTGGGTAATAAAGCAAATGTGTTTAATAAGTTAAAAAGTTTTTTTCCAAAAACAGTGATGCAAGAAAAGTCTTTAGCAGTTTTTGTTGATGGGCCAAATCTTTTAAGAAAAGAGTTTGGGATTGATCTTGAGATGATAAAAAAAGAAGCATTAAAATTTGGTTCAATTAAAATTGGAAGAGTATATTTGAATCAATTTGCCTCAAATAAACTAGTTGAAGCGGTTGTGAATCAAGGGTTTGAACCAATTATTACTACAACTGATGTAGATGTAGCAATGGCTTGTGATGCAACAGAAACTGTGTTCAATAAAACAGTTGACGTAATGGTTTTTGCAACACGCGATAGTGATTTTTTGCCAGCATTAATTAAAGCAAAAAATAGAGGTAAAGAAACAGTTGCAATAATGGCTGAAGAGATGAGTGCTGCGGCATTAAAAAATACTGCTGATAAAATAGTTTTTTTAAAACCAAAAAAATTTGAGGTTGTTGAAGATAAAAAAGAAAAAAGTGAAGATAGAAAATAAAAAAAGAAATAATTTTTGTTATTTAATAAGATTAGTTTTATTTTTTAATTTATTTAGGTGTTTTAATGAATTTTCCGGTTGGTGAAATTGTTTCTAAGGGAAGTGTTCCTTTTAATTTTTTTAGTTTGATTGAAGAATATTCAAAAAAAAAGTTCAATGGTTATATTATACAATCAATTTATGATAATTTCATTGAAGAGGGAGTAATGTTTTTTAGAGAAGGGGAATTATTTGCGTGTTGTGTTGAATGTATGTCTTTAAATAAATTAATCAAAGGGGATGAGGCTTTTAGTTATTTTTTAAATCAAACAAAAGGAAAAGGATTATTCCATGTTGTTGGGTTGAGCCGTAGTCAAGTTGATTTAGTAACTGCGTTTGATGAAAAATTGATTTTAGTTAACAAAATAGCTTTAAAAGATATTCCAAAGTTGATTCCTAATGTGTTTGAGCAAAGGTTTTTACCAATAAAGGAAGAATCAAAGCTTGATTTAGGGGATTATGGCTTAGGTGAGTTAAAGTAATTATTTTTATTAATTATTTTTTGATCATTGTTTTTTGTGATTTTTATGGTTAGGAATTTTTTGAAACATTTTGCTTATAAAATTCTTGATATTGATGACACACAAAAACCACAAGTTCAAGTTGATTTTTTGCAGGATTTTTTATCAAAACACAAGTATGTTTTTTCAAATGATTTTGAAGAAAATTTATTAATATTGAAAAGAAAACATTTGGTTGATGCATTTTTGGTAACAAATATGGATGGTACAGTTGTTGTTTCTAGTGAAGGTAACGGAGTAAATGAAGGATTAATAGGGGCTGCGATGTTTTCTTATATTAAAGGAGAACTTCCATCAAGTGAAGTTTTAATGATAAAAAAAGATGATGGTTGGTTTATGATTTTGCCGCATAATAAAAAAATTTTTATTGTAAAAGCAGGCAGTGAATTAGCAAGTATTGAACTTAAAGCATTAGCAGTAGATTTAAGTTCTTTTATGACCGAAAATATTTTGGATAAAAAAAAAGAACATGAATTAGTGAGATAATATTTTGATGGATTTAATTAATTTATATTAATTTAAAAGAAATTTGATTTTTATGGCTAGAGTAATAACAATTGCTTCAGGAAAAGGGGGGACTGGTAAAACAACCATTACTGCAAATCTTGGAGTAGCATTATCTAAATTAGGAAAAAAAATTTTGTTAATTGATGCTGATGTTGCAATGGCAAATTTATCTTTGATTTTAGGGATGCAATCATCTCCAATTACATTGCATGATGTTTTACTCGGAGAAGCACAAGTGCAGGATGCAATTTATGATGGTCCGGAAGGAGTACAATTTATTCCTTCAGGGTTAAGCCTTGATAATTACAAAAGGGTAGATAGTGAAAGGATGTCAGTTGTTATTTCTCAATTAAATGAAAAATATGATTTTATCTTACTTGATGCAGCTGCAGGAATTGAAAAAAATGTTTTATCCGCTTTAAGTGCTTCTCAAGAAACATTACTTGTAACAATGCCTACTTCGCCAGCTTTAGCTGATGCATTAAAAACAAAAATTGTTGCTCAAAGATTAAATAGTAAAGTTATTGGGGTTATTGTTAATTTTGTTATGAATGAAAAAGGAGAAATTTCAAAACAAGAGATTTCTAGTATTCTTGAACTTCCAGTTATTGGGAATGTTCCTTTTGATGCAGAGGTTAGAAAAAGTTTTATGCAACAAAAAATTGCGCCAGTTATAATAAGAAAACCTGATTCTCCGGCATCAGTTGAAATAAAAAAAGTGGCATCAAGACTAACGGGTATAAAAGTGTCTGATGTTCCAGTTGAAAAAAAAGGATTCTTTGCTAAATTGTTTTCTTTTTTTAGCAAGAGGTGATATATATGAGTAATAGACCATTTGATTTGTTAAATAATGCATTGAATAAGGAAGTGATTGTTGTACTAAAAGGCAATCAGCAAGTTCGAGGAACACTTAAGGCATTTGATGTACACATGAATTTAAATTTAGAAAATGCTAATCAAATAGTGGATGGGGAATTAAAAACAAATTTTGGTAAATTACTTGTTCGTGGTGACAGTGTAATAATGATTTCACCATAATTAATAAAATTTCTTCGTTTTTTATAGTTTTTTTGGGTTTTTCTAAGCCCAAAAAGCTTTTTATTTAAGAACTTCTTTTTGTATACAGCATATGTGTGTTAACTTAATTTTTTTATAGGAAAATTTAGCGAAAGTATTGTGATTTAAATGGATGAAAAAGTAAGTTTTGTTTTAGATTCTATTAGAAAACTTTTGGATCTAAAAGTAAGTGATGAGGAAATAATTCAAGAATTGAGCGGGGTTGGAATATCAAAGGAAGAATCTGTTGAATTAATAAAAAATGCTAGAGAAACTCCAATTAATAATACTCCAAATCAAAATTCTGTTGAAAAAAAATCTGTAGCAATTTATGATGAAGTCTCTTCAAAGTTAAGTATGGATGATCAAGTGGTTAGTCAATTAAATATTAAAGATAAAGAATCAAAAAATGCCGATTCGGATATTTTGAAAAAAGTTAAAGAAGACATTGCAAAATCTTCGCAAGTTTCAAACTCTTCAAAAACAACTTCTTCTTTTAATTCAACTGCTTCTAATTCGATTTCTTCAGATTATGGGTTAAAAGTAAAAAATTCAAGTCTAATAAAATCAAGTACTCCTCAACAATTAAAAGAAAAATCTTCTGAACTAAACTCTTCATTAAAAGAATCTCTGCTCCAAGATTCTAAGAAATTATTTCCTGAAAAAGAAACAATTTCTAAAAATGTTAATGTGGATTCTAGTAAAAATGAATCAGAAAAAATTCTTATTAATAATTCTAATTTAATAAAAGATTCTGAAGTAAAAAATGAATTGAAACAATCTTCAATAAATACTGAATCTTCAATTGAATCAAAAAAGAGTTCAGATTCAATTTTTAATTCTGAAAATTTACTTAATAGTAATAAACTTTTTGTTAATAAAAAATTTGATAATTCAAATTATACTCAAGATAATTCTAAAATAATTCAAGATAATTCTAGTGAGGTTGATGTTCTTTGGAAAAAAGGAATTGTTGTTGCAGTTAATTCAAAACTTTCGGAAATGAGAAAATTAAAGGATGAGATTGATTCAAACATTTCAGAAAAAGTGGATTCGGTCGTAAAAAAAGAAATGATTCAATTAAGAATATTGCTTGATTCTCAAAAAGATTTACTTATTGCGAGTAATAAATCATCTCTTGAGGAAAAACAAAAAGAAATTTCTTTCATAATTGATTCAAAAATTGTTGAATTAAAACAAGTAAATAAACAATTATCTGCTAATTTATTAGCGCTTGAAACAGCTAAATCTGAACAAAAATCTTCTCTCGAACAAATAAAACAAATGCTTGAAGAAGCTAGAAGAACAAAAGCACAATTACTTGTTGAAATGAATTCAGAATTAATAAAAAGTAAATCACAAGCTCAAGCATTTTTAGATAATGCTGATAAACACTTAAGAGAACTTGATGAAAGAGTGAATAGGACTCTTGAATTACAAAAAAATATTGCTGATGGTATGATTCAACAGGCAGAACAAAAAATTGAATCTTTGACTCTTCAAAAAACTGATGAACTTGTAAATGATTTAGAAGTTAGATTAAATAAATTGAAAATAATTGAATCTGAAGTAGATCCAGAGTTATTGATACAAAAAATAAAGATTCTTGATGATTTCAAAAAACAGTTTGTTGAAACAATGAAAGATAATATCACTCAAATCAATGTAGCTATTGAGGAAATAAATAAGAAAAATGTTGATCTTGATCAATCAATTACCCAAAAAATGCTTGTAATTGATGCAAAGATTGAAGAATTAACTAAATTTGAAAAGAATTTTACAGAAATTATGAATAATCTTACAGAAAAGATGTAGTGGTTGTTGTTTTTTATTAATCATTTTTTTTAATTTTTTTATCTTTTTAATATCTTTTTGTAACAGCGCAAGTTAGTTTTTTGTTTTTATTTTTTCCAAAAATCTTTTTACTATTGTTTTTTTTTGGATATTTTTTTTCAAGTTTTATTTTTTTTATCATTTCACAAGCTTTGCATAGTTCTCTTTCTGTAGGTTCGCCACAATTTTTACATTCTTTTAACACATTTTCAGTTTTTTGTTTTTCATTTTTGTTTTCTTTTTCATTAATTGATTTTATATCATTTTTCAATTTTTCATAAAATCTTAAAATTGAATATTGTGTTCCTGGAAATCTATCCTCAAAAGTATTTAACATTTCTCTGTATTCATTTCTTTTTGCAGTGTATGAGTATGGACAACATTCTTCGCTATAATGTTTAATATTTTTGAAAGCACAATATGCAATTATTTCTTTTTCAGGAGTTTCGTAGAGTGGTTTTATTCTTTTAACAAAACCTGCGTGTTTTATTATTCCTGCACTAGCCCCCATTCTTTTCATTCTTTCATAATCATTATTGAATACATTCATCACAAAACTTTGTGTCTCATCATCAAGGTTGTGTCCTGTTACTAATTTTTGACAATTAAATTTTTTAGCGTACTTATTCATTATGTTTCTTCTAAGAACTCCACAAAATGAACAAGTTCCTCCAAGTTTTGGATTATTTTCAAGAACGGGCATTAATTCATCATTAGTTAATCCAAATTCTTTTTTAAATTCAATTAAGTTATATTTGATTCCTAATTTTTTACAATTAACTATCGCGGTTCTTACTGCTTTTTCTCTATACCCTTTTACTCCTTCATCAATAATTATTGCTTCAATTTCTCTTCCTTTCATATAATATTTTGCCAAGATAAACAAAATCACTGTTGAGTCTTTTCCTCCGCTTAGTGCGATTAGTAATTTTTCTTGTGGGGAAATTAAATTGTATTTTCGAATAGTTTTTCTTATTCTGTTCTCAAAAAATTCAATAAAGTGTTTTTCACAGAATTTGTGGGGCCCATAAGTAAGAGTAATAACGGATTCTTTTTCGCACTTATCACATTTCTTTTCAATTGAAACAATGGTTTTTGGTTTTGTATTTTTGTTTGAATTTTTTTTGTTTTTCATAAAAATAAAGTAGAAAAAGAGTTTTTAATAAACAATTGCTTTTTTGGTAAAATAAACCCTTTTTTAGGGTCTTTTTTTTGAAAAAAGTTCTCCTAATAGTTAGCTTTATAAATGCTTTTTTGGCAATTTTCTTTATACTGGTGAGTTAAGAGTTGATTTTATGGGTGCATATAAATATATTAGAAAAGCTTTTCAAAATGAATGGAAAGGAACAAAAGATGAAGATTATGATTATATTTCTCTTTTAAGACAAAGAACTTTGGAATACAGAAACGCAGGGAGTGCGGTTGTTGTTGTTGATTATCCAACAAATTTAGTTTCAGCTAAAGGAGTAGGTTATAGAGCAAAACAAGGAATTTTTGTTGCAAGAGTTAGAGTAAGAAAAGGAACAGGGACTCACCATAGACCAACTCACAAAAGAAGACCAAAAAGACTTGGGCAATCAAAATTATCAAGAAGAATAAGTACACAAGCAATGGCTGAACAAAAAGCTTCAAAGAAATTTGAAAACGCAGAGGCACTTGGATCATATAAAGTTGCTGAAGATGGTCAATGGCATTACTTTGAAGTAGTGATGGCTGATAGAGAGGCTTCAACAATAAAAAGTGATAAACAATTAGCATATTTGTCAAAGAATCAAAAAGGAAGAGCAGAAAGAGGAAAAACTTTCGCAGGACGAGCAAACAAGAAAACAAATTTAGTAAATAAAAGAAAAAATAGAGCTAACAAAAAGAATGACTTTAGATGGGGTCAAAAATTTAGTTAGTTAAATAATTAAAAATTTTTCTGGGAAAAAATTTCCCAGGAATTTATTTTTATGGATATAGTTTACACTCAACCACTCAAAGAGTTGTTGCAGATTACTACTTATTTTAAAGAACAAGTAATTGTTCTTGTTGAAAACGAAAAAGACGAAAAAGTCGCAAAAGCAAATAATTTTACTCCTTGTTATATTGTTTCAGAAGGTACTAAAGATATTCAAAAATTACAATCAAAAAAGAAAGCAGTAATTGGTGGATCAATAAAAGCAAACGAGTTTGCTGCAAAAATAAAATCTGATTATTTACTCTCTCCCTCAAACACAAAACAATTCTTTGATTTAGGTCTTGCACAAAAATTAGCAGACAATAAAACTACAGTAGTATTAATGTTTGAAGAATTAATGAAAAAAAATTCTTTCGAAAGACACCAATACTGGAAAAACTATTCAGAAATCGTAAGATATTGTAAATTAAAAAAAGTAAAATTCCTTGTGGCTAGTGGAACAAAAGACCCCTTGCACATAAGACCAAGAAAAGTAAGAGTTGCACTTGCAGAAATATTAGGGTTAAATAATGAATTAGCAGAAGCTTACTTAGGTGAAGAAATAAAATAAAAAAATAATTTGTAGTCAATAATTAGAAAAATGAATTATGTCATTAAAGGTGAATTATATTATTAAAAGTGAAATGTGATTTTTATGAAAATTATAAAATCAAAAAAAACAACAATTCCTGCAGCTCACAGGGACAAGAAAAGATATGTGCTTTTTGAAGTATTAAATGCGGATTTGAATGAAAAAGATTTTTACTTTGGTTTTTGGATAGAGTTATTATCTTTTTTTGGGTCAAAAGGGCTTGCAGAAATTAATCCAAAAATAGTTTTATTCAAAAGTAATAAAGCAATTGTTAAATGTAAAAGAGGAAAAGAAGTAGAATTAATTGCTGGAACAGCATTTATTGAAAAAATCAGAAACAAAAAAGTAATAATAAATCCTCTTCTAACTTCAGGTACAATAAAAACAATAAAAGAATTTGCTGGTTTTGATACTACAAAAAGAGTAGAAAGTGAAATAAAAGAAAAGAAGGATAAAAATGAAAAATTAGAAGAAAAACAAGAAAAATTAAAAAAAGAAAAAAAATAGTTAATGTTTAATTGCTTTTTTTTCCCATTTTTTCTCGTTTTAATAAGATTTAAAAAGATTGTCTATCAAGTTATATTGGAAAGAAAGGAAGAAAGAGGAGAAGTTTTCTCTGTTTTTATTTTAGAGGTTATTTTTATGTATCCAATGCAATCAAAGGTTCCAGCTTATGATAAAGCATCAACAATGTTTAGTCCAGAAGGAAGACTTTACCAAGTTGAATATGCTTCAAAAATAGTAGAACAAGGAACTACAGGAGTTGGAGTATTATACAAAGACGGAGTAGTTTTAGCAGCTGACAAAAATATTCAAGGAAAATTAGTTTTACCTGATTCAATAGAAAAAATATTCAAAGTTGATGAACATGTTGGAGTATTATCAGCAGGTTTAGTTGGGGATGCAAGAAGACTTGTGGGAATTGCAAGAAAACAAGCACAAGAAAATAAAGTTGTATATGCAGAACCAATTCAAACAGAAGTAATGGCAAAAGAAATCGCAGAAACAAAACAAGCGTTTACTCAATATGGGGGACTACGACCATTTGGAGTAGCATTTATTATTGGTGGATTTGACGAAAAAGGTCCAGCATTATTTGAAACAGAACCAAGTGGTGCACTAGCACAATATAGGGCAGTGGCTGTTGGAAGAAACAAAGACAAAGCTATGGATTTATTTGAAAAAGAATTTAAAGAAGGATTGACAATAGATAAAGCGATTACATTAGCTTACAAGGCTTTAGAAAAAAGTATGCCTGAAAAAGAAAAAGTATCAATAGAAAGAATAGAGTTCGCGATAATTGATGCGAAAGGATTTAGATTTTTATCAGAACAAGAAACAAAACAATTATTTAAGTAAGAGAAGATTTTTTGATTAACTTTTTTGTGTTTTGTTTAAGTTCGAATTAAATCCCAACTTTTAGGGAAAAAGAAAGTTGGAGTAAAAACTAGTTGGAAAAGAAAAAATAAAAAAAGAAATAAAAAAAGAAGAACGGACTAGATAATGAAGAGTGAAAAATAAAAAATTAATTATTACAAATAATGTGAATAATTATTAGTTAAAAAATAAAAATGGGAAAATTAAAAAAATAAAAAAAGTGAAAATTATGGTAAGTTTAGATAATTCAGTTATTGCAAGGTACGAAAAATTTGGTCACAAATTTGAAATAAAAGTTGATCCAGATTTTGCAATGCAAGTAAAACACGGTAAAGAAATAGAACTTGATAAATTACTCGCAACAGATCAAGTGTTTAAGGACGTAAAAGCAGGAGACCTTGCTAGTCCAGAACATATTACAAAAATTTTTGGTTCAATGGATATGAAAATAATTTCTTATAAAATAATAAAAGATGGAGAAGTGCAATTAACAACAGAACAAAGAAAACACATGCTAGAAAAAAAGCGAGCGGAAATAATTTCATTTATTTCAAGAAACGCAATGAATCCTCAAACAAAAACACCCCACCCTCCAATTAGAATAGAAAATGCGATGGAACAAGCAAAAGTACATATTGATGCTTTTAAGAGTACAGAAGAACAAGTAACTCAAATTGTTGCAGGAATTCGACACATTATCCCAATTTCTCTTGAAAAAGTACATTTTGCAATAAAAGTGCCAACTCAATACGCAGGACGTGCATCAAGTATTATTCACAAATTTGAATTAAAAAAAGAAGATTGGTTAAATGACGGATCTCTTGCTGCAGAGTTTTTTTTACCAGTAGGAATGAAACAAGATTTACTAAATGATTTAAATTCAGTAACACACGGAGAAGTAATAGTAAAAATAATTGAATAAAAATAATTGAATAAAAATAATTGAATAAAAATAATTGAATGGAGTTTTTAGTAATTAAAAATTAATTAAATGGTTTGAAAAGTTGAATGAGTTAAAAAGATTTTATTTTAATAAATTAAAAAAATTTATTTTTAAGAAGGTGAATAGATGAGTAAAAAAATAGTAGTTCCTGGAGAGTTGATCTCTGAGGAAAGAAAGCGACTAGGCAGTAATGTCTTTGTTGCGAACGGAAAAATATACGCAAAAGTCTTGGGAGTATCTGATGTAGATAAAGACCAAGCTAGTGTAGTACCACTAGAAGGAAAGTACTTAGCAAAACCCGACGATATAGTTATTGGGGTTGTAACAAGAGTAGTTTTTGCAGGATATGGAATTAACTTAAACGCAAGTGTTGATTCTTTTATTCCAACAAAAGCAATGAGAGATCAACTTAGAGTTGGGGATGTAGTAATGGCGAAAGTAGAATCAGTTGATGAATTAAAAGAAGCTGATCTAATTTTTCCAAGAAGACTAATTGGCGGAGAAGTATTTGAAGTTGTTCCAGTTAGATCTCCAAGATTAATTGGAAAAAATGGTTCAATGCTTGAATTACTAAAAAAAGGAACAGGTTGCGAATTAATTATAGGAAAGAACGGAAGAATCTGGGCAAGAAACGGAAACATTGAGTTACTAAAAAAAGTAATAGCATTCATTGAAGAGAACGCTTACAAAAGTAACTTAACAAATGCTATCCAAGATTTCTTCGGAGTAACTCTTGAAGAAAAAGTTCCATTTAATCAACAAAGAAATGATAATAGAGTTGAAAGTGAAACTATTGAAGAAGAAAGTGAAGTAATAGATTATTCTAATGAAGGTGAATTAAATGAGTAAAGAAGAAATAGTAGATTATAAGAAAACAAAAAAAAGACTTGATGGAAGAAAAATGGATGAGTTGCGACCATTAAGTATCAAAGTGGGAGTAATTCCTAACGCTGATGGTTCAGCGTATTTAGAGTGGGGACAAAACAAAGTGTATGCAGCAGTGTACGGACCAAGAGAGGCTCTACCAAAGCACACACAAAACCCATACAAAGCAGTAATAAAAGCAGTGTATAGAATGGCTTCATTTAGTGTACCTGACAGAAAAAGACCAGGACCTAATAGGAGAGACCACGAAATTTCAAAAGTTTTATCAGAAGCTCTAGAAAAAGTAGTTTTCGTTAACCAATTTCCAAACACAGAAATTGCAGTAATGGTAGAAGTTGCGGACTCAAACGCAGGATCAAGAGTAGCATGCCTTGCAGCAGCCGCTTGTGCTTTAGCTGACGCTGGAATTCCAATGAAAGATTTAGTATCAGCAGTTGGAGTAGGAAAAGCGTTCAACGAAATTGTGCTTGACTTAAACAAAGACGAAGAAGATGCGCCTGATGCAGTTGATGTGCCATTTGCAATAATGCCAAACACAGGAGAAATAGTTTTACTCCAAATGGATGGATTATTAACAAGAAAAGAATGGGATAGTGTTTCAGCACTTGGAATAAAAGGATGTCAACAAGTGTATGAAGTACAAAAGAAAGCATTAACAGAAAGATTCACTGTGGAAGAATTAAACAAAAAAGCAGTAGAAAAAGCAGTTGGTGTAGAAATAAACTCTAACAAAGAAGTTATGAGCGAAAAAAAAGTTGATAAAAAAGAAAAAGAAGTGAAAGCCGAAAAAAAAGGTAAAGAAGACAAAGCAAAGAAGGTGAGAAAATGAGATCAACTGTTTTAGAATATGATATATCAAAAGTAATAGAACTAGCAAGAGCTGGAAAAAGAGTGGATGGAAGAGGACTTGAAGAAATGAGAGACTTTTCAATTACACTTGGAAAATTTGAGAACGCAGAAGCCTCAGCAATTGTTCAACTTGGAGAAACACAAGTAATTAGTGGAATAAAAATGTTAGTAGACAAACCCTACCCTGATAATCCAGACGAGGGAGCTATTAGTGTTGGAGCAGAATTACTCCCATTAGCCCACGGAGATTACGAATACGGACCACCATCAATGAACGAAATCGAAGTAGCAAGAGTAGTTGATAGAGGAATAAGAGAAAGTAAAGCTATTGACTTCTCAAAACTATGTATAAAAGAAGGGGAAGCAGCATTTGTTGCATTCTTTGACTTCTACGCAGTGAATAGTGATGGTAACTTATTTGATGCAGGAAGTATTGCAGCAGTTGCTTCATTCATGAATGCAAAAGTACCAAAACTTAATGCAGAAAACAAAATTATTAAAGGAGAATATGCTGGAAAAATAGAACTAAAAAGAATTCCACTACTAACAACCTTTGTTAAAGTGGGTGGAAGAATATTAGTTGATCCTACATATTTAGAAGAAAAAGCATCAGAAGCACGTTTTTCAGTAGCAACAACAGATGATGGCTACATGAGTGCAATGCAAAAAGGAGTAGGTGGCTCTTTTACTCTAGAAGAAGTCAATTACATGATTGATACTGG
>ERZ795044.2566-NODE-2566-length-15728-cov-6.027819_pt1 | contig 15728 bp, 15 predicted proteins | sample MGYA00375128_ERZ795044 | MGnify/ENA primary metagenome ERZ795044 (study PRJEB30173, sample SAMN05720213) | anaerobic digester metagenome | isolation source: active sludge of municipal wastewater-treating anaerobic digesters | place: USA | collected 2014-12-22 ... | reverse complement strand
CATTGGCTGATGACCGTCGTATTCTGCCCATCGACCGAACCGGTGAAACGCTCGAAGCCCCCGCCAATTTCATGCTGGTTGTCTCCTACAACCCGGGCTATCAAAATCTGATGAAGGGTCTGAAACCTTCGACGCGTCAGCGCTTCGTCTCGATGCGTTTTGATTTCCCGAGCATGGAACGTGAGCAATCCATCCTGATCAGTGAAACGGGTTGCGATGCCGACCTCGCCAAACGTCTGGTTGGCATTGGCAAAGCCTTCCGCGCCCTCAAGGATCGCGACCTGGAAGAAGTAGCCAGTACCCGCCTGTTGGTTTACGCGGCTACGCTGATCAAATCGGGCTTCGACGTTACCGCAGCCTGCCGCGCCGCATTGGTCGAAAGCCTGACTGATGACGAAGAAACCGTCGAAGCGTTGATGGAAATCGTCAATGCCACTTTTGGACGATAAGCCTGAGGAAGATGGCCGCGATCTGGCCATCATCGCCGAATCGCTCTATCTCGCCAATCTCCTGCTCGTCCCGGGGATTTGTTTTGCCATTCTTTTTTGGCTCTGGTTGAAGCACAAAGACACCGCTTCGCCCCTTGCCCGCCAGCATCTGAAACAAACCACCTTCGTCAGCCTTTACGGCGGCCTGATGATCTTTACACTTTCAGCAATTGTGATTGGCCTCGGCGGCCTTGAGTGGGAATGGACCTGGGTAATGGTCATTATGTATTTCACCTGCATACACTCGACACTGGTCATGTTCGGCATGTTTGCACTGGCCAAGGCAATGGCCGGACAACCCTGGCGCTATCCACTGATCGGCCCAGCGCTCGAATGAAGAAGCCGGCCCTTCAACGCTCTCGCCTCTGGGCGCAGATCGGCTTTTTCGTCCTGTTTACGCTCACCCCAATTTTCGATTTACTTCGTTACGATCTCACCGAGAAGCACGCCTACTTTCTCACCTATCAATGGCACATCGGTATCGACGATCTGATCGCCGGACGGGTCGACGCCACCACTGCTGCGGTCAACCTCATTTTGTACCTGTTTTTGCCTTTGCTCGGCGCTGGTGCCTTGGTAATCGGCGTTGCCTGGAAATGGGGCCGCCTTTATTGCGGCTGGCTTTGCCCCCATTTTTCGGTTGTCGAGACGATCAACCAACTCATGCTGATTGCCACCGGCAAACATTCGGTCTGGGACAAGAAGCAAACCCCGCCCTGGGAGCCGGATGGCACCCCGGCCAAACGCGACAAGCGCTACTGGCTGATTGTCGCCCCGGCCGCCGTGGCCTTTGCCTTTGCCTGGGCGGTTGTCGGTCTGACCTATTTAATGCCGCCCATGCAGGTTTACCACGGCTTGTTCACTGGCACGCTTTTCCGAGGTGAAGTGATTTTTCTCAGCGCCGCAACCGCCGTCCTGACCTTTGAATTTCTCTTTGCCCGCCACCTGTTTTGCCGTTACGCCTGTGCCGTCGGCATTTTTCAAAGCTTTGCCTGGATTGGCAACAAAAAAGCCATGGTGGTCGGCTTCGAGCGGGAGCGCCTGACCGACTGCGCCAACTGCCTGAACGGCAACGGCTCGGCCTGCGATGCCGTTTGCCCGATGCGCCTCAAACCGCGCAACGTAAAACGCTGGATGTTTGCCTGTACGCAATGCGGTCAATGCATTTCAGCCTGTGGCACCGTTAACCGCAGCAACCCGAATGGGCAATTGCTGCACTGGGTAATCAACGACGAAGCGCGCCGCAACGAAGCGCGCTTTTCTGCGCTCTCAAACACCGATGAAGACGCCGGTGGGAAACTGTAAATCATGGAAGAATTTGTCGGAAAACTCTGGCACAACTGGGTCACCAAAACGGCTGGCGGTCATTATCCGGATGCCGCAGTCAAACTGGCCGACGTTGAAAAAACCGTCGGTATTCTGTTTCGCGCCCTGGGTGGCGACCCTGGCCTGAAAGTCGCTGCCGCCACCGGAGAAGTGCACGGTGCCCGCCGAAAATGGCTGCAACGTGTCGCTGGCAGTGGCGAGAAGCATGCACTGGCCCGGCGTGACGCGGAAACCCTGCGCCTGCCGCCGGAAATTACCGCCTTTCCTGAAAAATCACTCAATCGCGATCTCTACCTGTGGCTGGCAGCACTGGCCGCCAGTGATGTCGCCCCCACCACGCCGTGGTTCATCCGCAACCAGCGCGCCACCCAGGCAGCGCTGGCCACCTTCCCGGGACTACGCCCCCGCTACGAACGGCTGGTGGCGGCTCATCTGGCGGGTCGTATTGCACCGGAGCAACTTCAACCGGATGAAGCAGCACAAGAACTCGCCATTCGGCAAGCGCTGCGACAAGCAGCTACGACCCTAGAATCAGCTGCTGGCCCTGGAGTCGTCGGCCTGCCCCCCCTAAACTCCCGCAAGTCCCGCCCGCCTCAACCGGTCCTCCTTTGGTTGATTGCCGCCGAAACCATGACCGCTGGCAAGCTGGCCGATCCCGACGAACATCTACCGCCTGAAGGCAGCGGTAGCGGCGAGACAGAAAAGCAAGCACACAAGGCGGAGCAGGTGGAAACGCCGGATAATCAGGCGCCCATGCTGGTCATGTTCCGCGCCGAAAGCCTGCCGACCTGGGCCGAGTACGTCAAGGTGAACCGGGCCTACGATGACGAAGAAGACCCCAACGCCAAGAACGTCGCCAACGATCTCGACAAACTTTCACTGACTCGGGATGGAAAAACGGCGGTTTCCCGCGTCAAATTCGACCTCGACCTGCCCTCTGCTGCTGAAGACGACACCCCAATCGGCCCCGGCATTGCCCTGCCGGAGTGGGATTACCGCAAGTCGGTAATGCTCGAAAAACACTGTCGCGTCCAACCAATGGTCGCCCATGATGCTATTCCGGCAGATTTGCCCGAAGCACTCGCCGCCACTGCAAAAAAGCTGCGTGGCCAGTTTGCCGCGCTCACACCGCAAAGACGCTGGCTTAAAGCCCAGCAAGATGGTGCCGAACTCGATGTCGACGCCTGTGTACGCAATCACGCCGACCGCCATTCCGGCCACACCCCGGAAAGCGGTGGCTATCTGGCCCAGGCTCGTTGCGAACGCGACCTCGCCTGCCTATTGCTGGCTGATCTTTCAATGTCCACCGACGCCTGGATTTCCGACACCCACCGCATCGTCGATGTTATCCGCGACTCGCTGCTACTATTTTCGGAAGCCCTCTCAGCAACCGGCGATCGCTTCGGCATCTACGGCTTTTCGTCGCTGCGCCGGCAAAACATTCGTTTTCACCTGCTCAAGGATTTCAACGGGCGCTACAACGCCGCCGCCCGCGGACGCATCCTGGCCATCAAGCCGGGGTTCTACACCCGCATGGGTGCGGCAATCCGTCAGGCCGCCAATATCCTTTACGAACAACCCGCCAGTCGCCGACTCCTGCTGATCATCACCGACGGCAAGCCGAATGATCTCGACCTTTACGATTCCCGCTATGGCATTGAAGACACGCGAATGGCCGTCTTTGAAGCCCGGCGCATGGGCCTGACGCCTTTCTGCGTCACCATCGACCGCGAGGCTGGCGCTTATCTGCCCTACCTGTTCGGACCGGCTGGTTTCTGCGTGATTCGAAAACCGGAAGAACTCCCACGCCGCCTTCCATTGCTCTATGCCCAACTAACCCAGCAATAGTTCTAAAGTTGTATTGCGTCCTAGATAACAGGATGACACCATGCCTCAACTCGTTTTTTTAACAAAGATCAAAAATGCAGTCTAGCCACCCCATCAATATTGAAGCTCTGTTGACGCACATCCCGCTATTCAATGGCTTGGCTCCGGAGGAAATCTCCCGAATTGCCCGCTCAACGCGAGAGATCACCACTAACAAAGGCGGCATCCTGTTTCATAAGGGCGACCCCTGCACAGGTTTTCACTTGCTGGTTTATGGGCAGATCAAACTTGCCTTCACCTCACCACAAGGCAATGAGAAGGTTGTGGAAATTCTTAGCCAAGGTCAGAGTTTCGGCGAAGCAGTCATGTTCATGGACAAGCCATATATCGTCTTTGCCCAAGCGTTGACTGACTCTTTATTGCTGCACGTCTCAAAAGCCGCCGTTTTCGACGAACTGGCACGCGACCATAACCTTTGCCGCAAAATGCTCGCCGGCATGGCCATGCGTTTGCATCACCTGATGAACGATGTCGAGTCTTACTCACTACATTCCGGCAAACAACGCATCATTGGCTACCTGCTGCGCGAACTCAATGAATCCGAACAAAATGGGACAAATGTTTCGGTGACCCTATCGACCAATAAGGGTGTCATCGCCTCACGCCTCAATCTGACGCAAGAACATTTTTCACGCATCCTGCATGAGTTAACCGAACTCGGGCTAATCGTTGTTGAGGGACGGCGAATCCACATTCCCAACGTCGCCAACTTGCGCAAGCACGAAAGCTGAAATTCAGCAGGCAAAATAGCAAAAGGGACGGTTATCCGCCCCTTTTTTTGGTCAAAAAGCCAGTATCAAACCATCAACGGAACAATCAGCAAGGCGACCAGATTGATGATCTTGATCAGTGGATTAACCGCCGGGCCCGCCGTGTCCTTGTAGGGATCACCCACGGTATCTCCGGTCACTGCTGCCTTGTGTGCATCCGAGCCTTTTCCGCCAAAATGGCCATCTTCGATGTACTTCTTGGCGTTATCCCAAGCACCACCACCGGTAGTCATCGAGATGGCGACAAACAGACCCGTGACAATGGTTCCCACCAGCAAACCACCCAGTGCCTGTGGGCCCAGCGTCAGGCCAACCACAATCGGCACAGCCACCGGCAAGATGGAAGGGATCATCATTTCCTTGATCGCAGCGACGGTCAACATATCAACCGCGCGAGAGTAATCGGGCTTGGCCGTGCCTTCCATGATGCCGGGAATTTCCTTGAACTGACGACGCACTTCAACCACCACCGCCCCCGCCGAACGACCGACCGCCTCCATCGCCATCGCCCCGAAAAGGTAGGGAATCAGGCCACCGATAAAGAGCCCGATGATGACCATGTGGTTGGACAGATCAAACGTAATCCCCTTGAGCCCAGCAGCTTCCAGCGCATGCGTATAGTCGGCAAAGAGCACCAGCGCAGCGAGGCCGGCCGAACCAATGGCGTAGCCTTTGGTGACCGCCTTTGTCGTATTGCCAACCGCATCGAGCGGATCGGTAACGTTACGCACTTCTTTCGGCAACTCAGCCATCTCGGCGATGCCGCCGGCGTTGTCGGTAATCGGCCCGTAGGCATCCAGCGCCACAACAATGCCTGCCATCGAAAGCATTGATGTCGCGGCAATTGCGATGCCGAACAAACCACCCAGGCCATGCGCGGCGAAAATCGCGAGACAGACGGAGAGCACAGGCAAGGCCGTAGATTTCATCGAAACGCCAAGACCCGCAATGATGTTGGTGCCATGCCCCGTCGTCGATGCTTCGGCAACGTGCTTCACCGGCGCATAGTCAGTCCCCGTGTAGTACTCGGTAATCCAGACCAAAGCAGCGGTCAGGACCAAGCCAACTGCGGCGCAACCAAACATTGAACCCGTCGTTATCCCCGCCGCGGCATCACCGGCACCAATCAGCCAGATCGTGACCGGGTAGTAGGCTGCCAGTGCAAGCACACCGGCGACGATCAGGCCGCGATAAAGCGCCGCCATGATCTTGCCGCCCTCGGTTGCCTTGACGAAGTAGCAACCGATGATGGAGGCAATGATTGAAACGCCCCCCAAAGCCAATGGGTAAAGGATCAGGTTTTCACCCAGTCCGGGGAAGGATTGAATGGTCAGCGCGGCGAGTACCATCGTCGCAACCACCGTCACGGCATAGGTTTCAAACAAGTCAGCAGCCATGCCTGCACAGTCACCGACATTGTCGCCGACGTTATCGGCAATGACCGCCGGATTGCGCGGGTCATCCTCCGGGATTCCCGCCTCGACCTTGCCAACCAGGTCTGCGCCCACGTCAGCCCCTTTGGTGAAAATGCCTCCACCGAGCCGGGCAAAGATTGAAATCAGGGAAGAACCAAACGCCAGACCAATCAAGGGCTCGACCACATGATAAAGATCAGCCGTGCCCCCCATTGTCCTCAGGAAAGCGTAATAGCCGGCCACGCCAATCAGGCCGAGACCGACCACCAGCATGCCGGTCACCGCGCCGCCCTTGAAGGCGACATCAAGCGCCGCTGCGATGCCGCTGCGCGCTGCTTCAGCCGTTCGGATATTGGCGCGGACCGAGACATTCATGCCAATAAAACCCGCCGCACCCGAGAGCACCGCGCCTATCAAGAAACCGAAGGCGGTCAGCCAGCCGAGTTTCGGCACAAGGCCAATAGCGAGGAAAAGGACTATGCCGACCATGGCAATCGTTTTGTATTGTCGGTTGAGATACGCTTCGGCCCCCTCCTGGATGGCCTTGGCAATCTCCTGCATACGGGCATTGCCAGCCGGCAACGCCAAAATCTGCCGACTGGAAATCCAGCCATACAGAACCGCCAACACAGCGCAACCAAGCGCCAGATACAAGGCTGTAGACATAACTCCCCCTCCCTCAACTAAAAAATCACACGACGAATTCCCCTAATTTTTTCGCTACGGCACTATTTTTCAATCGAACGTAATCCGGCAAACCGTTACGGTAAGGCGGTGGATCTTCGCCCTCAATCAGCGGCTGCAAATAAGTCCGGCAGGCATCGGTAATATGAAAACCATCCGGCGTAATGAAATCAGCGGGCATCTTGCGTTCGACATTGGCGATATCTTTCAGCGGTGCATTGCCAATTTCCCAGCGATACGGCGCATCGGCGAGCCGGTTGATCGTTGCCATCACGGCGTTTTTACCCGCTAAAGCAAGGTCGACCGCAGCAACACCCAGCGCATGCGCCTGTTCGAGATCTGTCCGTGAAGCGAGGTGGCGGGCCGAGCGCTGCAGATAATCAGCCAACGCCCAGTGATACTTGTAGCCGAGCCGATCCTTGACCAGTTGGGCCACCATCTGACCGACGCCACCCAGTTGTGAATGGCCAAACGCATCCTTGGTGCCGGACTCGGCAATCAGCTTGCCGGAGGCATCGGAGAGCCCTTCGGAAACCGCTACGGTGCAGTAGCCATATTGTTCGACACATTGCTGAACACGCGCCAAGTAACGCTCTGGATCAAACGGGACTTCCGGGAATAACAAAATGTGCGGCGGTTCCCCCACATTTTCAGCGGCCAGACCGCAGGCAGCGGTAATCCAGCCGGCGTGACGCCCCATGACTTCCAGGACAAAGATTTTAGTCGACGTCTTGGCCATTGAGGCGACGTCGTAGCCGGCCTCGCGGATCGAAGTAGCGACATATTTGGCCACCGAGCCGAAACCCGGGCAGCAATCGGTCAGCGGCAAATCGTTATCGACCGTTTTCGGCACGCCGACACACACCACCGGATAACCCATTTTTTCGGCGATCTGCGACACTTTCCAGGCCGTGTCCATTGAATCGTTGCCACCGTTGTAAAAGAAGTAGCCGATATCGTGCGCCTTGAAGACTTCAATCAGGCGCTCGTATTGGGCGCGGTGATCTTCCAGGCTTTTCAGTTTGTAGCGGCAGGAACCGAAGGCGCCACCCGGCGTCGAGCGCAGGCGGGCGATATCCTCGTCGGATTCGAGGCTGATATCAATCAGGTTTTCAGTCAGTGCGCCAATGATGCCATCGCGGCCAGCAAATACTTTCCCGATTCTATCGGGATGCCGGCGTGCTTCCTGAATCAGGCCGCACGCCGTGGCATTGATGACGGCAGTAACGCCCCCTGACTGTGCGTAGAAGGCGTTTTTCACCGTCATTCTTTTCTCCTACTTCAGGGCGTCAAAAACGCTCTGGGTGATGCCATCAACACTGCCCACACCGGCCACCTTGCGCACTTTCGGTGCTTTGGCATCGCCGGTTGCCGCCCACTTGCTGTAGAACTCAACCAGCGGCTTGGTCTGGGAATGATAAATATCCAGACGCTTCTTGACGGTTTCTTCCTTGTCGTCGTCGCGCTGTACGAGATCTTCACCCGTTACGTCGTCCTTACCTTCAACTTTTGGCGGGTTGAACTTGACGTGGTAGGTGCGGCCGGAAGCCAGGTGAGCCCGACGGCCTGCCATGCGCTCAACGATGTCGCTGTCCGGCACATCGATTTCGAGCACGTAGTCGATGGCAACGCCCGCATCCTTCATGGCGTCGGCTTGCGGAATGGTCCGCGGAAAACCGTCGAACAGATAACCGTTCTTGCAATCATCCTGGGTCAGACGATCTTTCACCATGCCGATAATGACAGCGTCCGGCACCAAGCCGCCCGCGTCCATGTGTTTTTTGGCTTCAAGGCCCAGCGCGGAGCCGGCCTTGACTTGGGCGCGCAGCATGTCGCCCGTCGAAATTTGGGGGATGCCAAATTTTTTGGAAATGAAAGTAGCTTGCGTACCCTTGCCGGCGCCCGGTGCGCCCAACAAAATCAATTTCATGGAAAGTCCCTCAGGTTTGTGAATCAAAAAATATTGTTATTTATATGTTTGCTGCCTGAAACAGCCATTCTCTAGAAGCGAAAAATTACTCGCTATTTCAGGCCCGGTCAAACAATTTGCGCATCCGCTCAGCATCTTCGGGTGTATCGACACCCGCTGGCGGAGCGGTATCAATCAGGGCCACGCTGATCCGGAAGCCATGCCACAAAGCGCGCAACTGTTCGAGCATTTCAAATTGCTCAGTAGGTGCTGCGGTCAACCCGGAAAAAGCCTTCAAAAAGCTCGCCCGATAAGCATAAAGACCCACATGGCGGTAAGCCGGAAAGTTGGCTGGCAGGGTTTCGCCACCCAGCTCCTGGGCAAAATGATCGCGGGCATAGGGAATTGGCGCACGCGAAAAATAGGCCGCATCGCCATCCGCCCGGCAAACCACCTTGACCACATTCGGATTGAAGAAATCAGCCGCCTCGGTAATCGCGTGCGCCACCGTCGCGATGTCGGCACCGCTGGCCGCCAATTGGCGGGCCGTCTGCATGATCAGCGCCGGATCAATCAAGGGTTCGTCACCTTGCACATTGACGATAATCGTATCGCCAGGCCAGTTCAGTTGCTCGACGACTTCAGCGAGCCGGTCAGTTCCTGTCGCGTGGTCGCCGCGCGTCATCAAGGCCGCGACTTCATGCGCCTCGGCGGCGTCACGCACGGCCAGATGATCGGTTGCCACCCAGATTTCCTCCGCCCCCGACAAGCGGGCGCGTTCGGCGACGCGCACCACCATCGGCTTGCCGCCAAGGTCAAGCAGCGGTTTGCCGGGCAGGCGTGTCGAGGCGTAACGCGCCGGAATAACGACCTTGAAGACCAAACCGGTCATTTTTCTTCATCCACCGTCAATTGGCGTGCTTCATCCTCCAGCATGATGGGGATGTCGTCGCGAATCGGGAAAGCCAGCTTGCAGGGTTTGCAAATCAGCTCCTTTTCGGCTTTGCGGTGTTCGAGGTTGCCCTTGCAAATCGGGCAAACGAGGATATCAAGCAGCCTGGCGTCCATGGAGTTTCTCCAGAATAAGATCAATAAGGGCCGGCGAAAGCTCGGCCTCGACGGGCAAAACCCAAGTTTCCCCCGCCGTCAGACCGGCGCATTTTACTGCATCCTTCTCGGTCATCAGCAGGACGCCATCTTTGGCGAAAGCCAGATCAGCAGCGGCATAAGCATGGTGATCCGGAAATGGATGCGCTGCAAAAGACAGCCCCAGCCCTTCCAGCGTCCGGAAGAATCGCCCAGGGTCGCCGATGCCGGCCAAGGCATAGAGCTTGCGGCCCTTCAAGTCAGTGGCAGCACAGCGCTGCCCAACTGCATCAAGACGATAGAAATCGGCTGCCTGCAAGCACATGGCAAACTGCGGCGTACTGGGTGGAATGCGACTATCCGGCAAACCATTGCAAATGACCGCGTTGACCGCAGCCAGCCGGCTCAGCGGTTCGCGCAGCGGCCCGAGCGGCAGGCGCCAGCCGTTGCCCGCACCACGGCCATCAAACACAGCCAGTTCGACATCCCGCGCCAGCCGGTAGTGCTGCAAGCCATCGTCACAGAGAATCACATTGACCGCCGGATGGGCGGCCAGCAAGGCCTGACCGGCTGCGGCCCGGTTTCGCCCGACCCAGACCGGCGCGGCACTGCGCCGGGCAAGCAGGATGGGTTCATCACCGACCTGAGACGGCAGCGAGTCTGCCCTGACCGGTTGCGGCACGGAGGCATTCCCGCCATAGCCACGGCTAACAATGCCCGGATGCCAGCCCCGTTCGCGCAAATGTCGGGCCAGCCAGATGGTCAGCGGCGTTTTTCCCGCGCCACCCACCGTAATGTTGCCGACCACAATCACCGGCACCGGCAACCCCACCGGCTTGGCATTGCGCCGATTAATCCCGGCCAGAATCGAGAACAGCCATGCCAGCGGCAAAAACAGCGGCAGCAGAAGCCACAACGCCGGCGAAAGCCGGCGTTGTGCAAACCATTGACGCTGCAACCAGCCAGCCAGCATCAGCGTGGCGCTTGTGTCGCGAAAGAAATGTGCGGGTAACCCGCGGTCTGTGCGGCCTGCATGATATCGACCACGCTCTGGTGGGTGGCCTTGGCGTCCGCATTGATGATGATGACCGGGTCGGGACGCCCACCGGCAGCGCGTTGCAGCGCCTCGGCAATTGTTTTGACATCGGCTGCGGTCAACGGTGATTTATTGATCAAAACCTGACCGCTCGCCGTCACCGCCACATCGATCTCGTTCGGCTGCTCGGCCTGCTTGCTGGCATCCGCCGTCGGCAGGTTGATTTCCAGCCCGGAGAACTTGGCGTAAGTCGTGGTCAACATCAAAAAGATGATGATGACCAGCAGCACATCAATCATCGGGATCAGATTGATTTCCGGCTCATCCCGGTCGCGACCGCGTTGAAATTTCATCGCTTACTTCCGGTCGCCATGCATGTATTCGACGAGGCGAACCGCTTGCTGCTCCATCTCGACCACAAAGCCATCTACCTGAGCCCGGAAATGGCGCCAGAAGATCATGCTCGGGATGGCAATGAAAATGCCGGCGCCGGTGTTGTACAGCGCAATCGAGATCCCGTGCGCCAATTGCAGCGGGTTGGTGCCACTCGGCGCCTGCGCCCCGAAAATCTCGATCATCCCGACCACCGTACCGAACAGCCCCATCAGCGGACTGATCGAAGCGATGGTGCCAAGCGTTGTCAGATAGCGGCTCAGTTCATGGGTGACTGCCGAACCAGCTTCTTCGATCGACTCCTTCATCACTTCGCGCGGATTATTCACATTGCGCAAACCAGCCGAAAGAACGCGCCCGAGCGGTGAGTGGCGATCCAGCTCATCGAGCAATTTATCGTTATTGGCACCACGCTTGAATTCGCCCACGGCACGCTGCAGCAGCCCAGTTGGCACCACTTTGGAATGGCGCAAGGCCACCAGGCGCTCAATAATCAGCGCAACGGAAATGATAGAAGCAGCAAGCAACGGCCAGATGGGCCAACCAGCGGCCTTAATGATCTCAATCACGTAGGAAATCCTTGTTGGAAAATTAGCCTGCGATTTTGCCTCTCCCCCAGCGCTCGGGCAAGCCCTAAAAATCGGGGCGAAAATCGTTTATCCCCAAAACCTGTGGATAAACCTGTGAATGAGCTGTCATCAAACACCCTAAACCCATTCCCACAAAGGACTTTTCCTGCGCTGCCACAAAACAAGGCATGTTACACAAACCATTAAAAATCAATTACTTGAGTAAAATTCGGACTGTCAACAACTAAACACTCTGTATTCCTGCGGGTTACAATTAAAAGATGTTCAGTACCGCTCCGATCCCCCCAAACTCGATTATCCCGGTCGCCGCGCTCAATCGCCTGGTCCGTGAATGTCTTGAGTCCAACTTCCCGCTCACATGGGTTGGTGGTGAAATATCTAACCTCACCTACGCCGCCTCCGGTCACGTTTACTTTTCGCTAAAGGATGAAAACGCCCAGGTCCGCTGTGTCATGTGGCGCAGCCGGGCCCAATTGCTTGGCTGGCGGCTGGAAAACGGGCAGAAAGTTGAAGCGCGTGCGCTGGTCTCGTTTTACGAACCGCGCGGCGAGTTTCAACTTAACATTGAAGCCATCCGCCGCGCCGGCCAGGGCGATCTGTTCGAGCGCTTTCTGCGCCTCAAGGCAAAACTGGAAAGCGAAGGCGTCTTTGCTGCGGAGGCCAAACGTCCGCTCCCCTGCTTTCCGCGCCATATCGCCATTGTCACCAGCCCGCAAGCTGCCGCCTTGCGTGATGTACTGACCACATTGCACCGGCGGGCGCCGCATGTGCGGATCACGCTCTTCCCCACCCCGGTTCAGGGCGAAGGCGCCGGCGAAAAGATCGCTGCTGCGGTCAACCAGGCAAATGCCGGCAATTTCGATGCGATCATTCTCTGCCGCGGCGGTGGCAGCATTGAAGACCTTTGGGCCTTCAATGAAGAATGCGTCGCCCGCGCCATTCGCGCTTCACGTATTCCAGTCATTTGCGGCGTTGGCCACGAAACCGATTTCACCATTGCCGATTTTGCCGCCGACCTGCGCGCGCCGACACCCACTGCCGCGGCTGAAATCGTCAGCCCAGAACGCGACGCACTACTCGCTCGCCTGGCCGACCTGCAACGCCACCTGGTCCGACGCATGGAACGGTCGCTGACCGAACAGCAACAGCGCATCGACTGGCTGGCCAGCCGCCTGATTCATCCAACAGAAAAAATCCGCCAGCGCAGCGCCGAAATTCAGACTCTCGGGCAGCGCCTGCGCCGCAGTATTCAGCAACAAAGCGGCGCTTCAAAACTGCGCCTGATCAATATTCGCCAACGCCTTCATGCCAGCCAGCCACAACCGGACAAACAGGCCGAAATCCTCAGCCACCTGAATCATCGACTGCACAGCCAGGTCCGCTGGCACATTTCTCAACAGACAGCGAAACTTAATGCGCTGACCAGCAGTCTCAATCAGCTTGATCCCAAAGCAGTGCTGGCACGCGGCTACGTCTTAGCCGTTGGCCCAGACGGTCGGGCAGTTCGTGACGCCACTTCGCTCAGCCCTGGAAACACGCTTAAACTCAATTTTGCCCATGGCTCAGCAGCGGTCACCGTCGATCAGGTTGTCGCGACGACTGAAGCTGACTAGAATTTTCGTTTCACCCCCTCAATACAACGGAGAATACAAATGGAACATCAACTACCCCAACTGCCCTACGCCAAAGATGCGCTCGCCCCGCACATGTCGGCCGAAACTTTTGACTACCACTACGCCAAGCACCACCAGGCCTATGTCACCAATCTGAACAACCTGATCAAGGGCACCGAGTACGAAAACCTCGACCTCGAAGCCATCGTCAAGAAGGCACCGGCCGGCGGCGTGTACAACAACGCAGCTCAGGTCTGGAACCACACATTTTTCTGGAACTGTATGAAGCCGAACGGCGGCGGCGCTCCTGCCGGTGCTCTGGCTGAAGCCATCAACGCTAAATGGGGTTCGCTGGATGCCTTCAAGACCGCCTTCCAAACCTCCGCAGTCGGCAACTTCGGTTCCGGCTGGACCTGGCTGGTCAAGAAAGCTGATGGCTCAGTGGACATCGTCAATATGGGCGCCGCTGGTACGCCGCTAACCACCGGCGACAAGGCACTGCTTTGCGTCGATGTCTGGGAGCACGCTTACTATGTTGACTACCGCAACATGCGCCCGAAATATGTCGAAACTTTCTTGGCAAATCTGGTGAATTGGTCGTTTGCTGAAGCCAACTTCGCTTGATACGAAGTTTTTTCGACCTCAAGACCTGAACAATCGAAGGGGAGTAACTCATCCCCTGATTTTTGTTTTCGCTCGTCAAACCAGCGATGACGCAAAATCAAGAAAACGCTGAATACCAATAAAAAAACCCGCCTGAATCAGGCGGGTTTTTAATTTCAAACAACCCGTTGCTTAGGCGCTCTGGATGTTGGAAGCCTGCTTACCCTTGGGGCCTTGCACGACTTCGAAGGAAACTTTTTCGCCTTCCTTGAGGGTCTTGAAACCATTCATGTTGATGGCGGAGAAATGTGCGAAAAGATCTTCGCTGCCATCATCAGGAGTGATAAAGCCAAAACCTTTGGAATCATTGAACCACTTGACAGTACCGAGTGCCATGTTTGCTACTTTCTTACAAAAAACGAGTAATTTTCCGGGTTTCCCCGATTCCCTGTTTGAGTTCGCTAACTCAATGCCTTGCGGCATATTCATTACAGCTTGAATTCAAACACAATTGCGTTCTACGCCACTTGAATTATGTCGTCAACAATTTTCTATTCCGCAGCGCAACAAATGGTTTCCGGAAAAAGCGCTAGAACTCTTTAGAAAACTCAGAACCCCAACTCACAATTTTTTCTATTGCGGATTGAATTGGACTGTATAGAATCGAAATCATGGCTACAAAGATTCATGAAGACGGACAGCTTGCAGCGCAACGCGCCAAACTGGAGCCGCCAAAAATGTACAAGGTGATGTTGCTGAACGACGATTACACGCCGATGGAGTTTGTAATCACCGTTCTGCAGCAATTTTTTTCTCTGGATACTGAACAAGCGACGCGAATCATGCTCAAAGTTCACAATGAAGGTCGAGGCGTTTGCGGGGTTTTCTCCCGTGACATCGCGGCCACCAAGGTGGATCAGGTGAGCGCATTCGCCCGCCAGCACCAACACCCGCTTGCTTGCATCATGGAGGAAAACTGATGATTGCCCAGGAACTCGAAGTCAGCCTGCACATGGCTTTTGTCGAGGCGCGCCAGAAACGACATGAGTTCATCACGGTCGAACATCTTCTTCTTGCGCTGATCGACAACCCGTCTGCGGCCGAGGCTCTACGCTCCTGCGGCGCAAAACCGGATGCCTTGCGCAAGGATCTGACCAACTTTATCAACGAACACACGCCGACTGTTTCCGGTGAGGATGATATCGACACTCAGCCGACCCTCGGCTTCCAGCGCGTCATTCAACGTGCCATTTTGCACGTGCAGTCATCGGGAAAAAAGGAAGTGAATGGGGCGAATGTACTGGTCGCCATTTACGGCGAAAAAGACTCGCACGCTGTTTATTTTCTGCAAAAGCAGGGCGTAACCCGCCTTGATGTGGTGAATTTTATTTCTCACGGCATCAGCAAGGTGCCGCAGCAAAAGGCACCAGTCGAAGGAGAGATCGAAACCGAAGCTGAAAAGGAACAAGCCGGACCGCTAGAGCAATACACGATTAATCTCAACGCCCTTGCCCTGCAAGGAAAAATCGACCCGTTGATTGGCCGTGACAAAGAACTTGAGCGCGTCATTCAAACATTATGCCGCCGACGCAAAAACAATCCGCTGCTGGTTGGTGAGGCAGGCGTCGGCAAAACCGCCATTGCCGAAGGTTTGGCCCGACGCGTAGTTGAGTGCGATGTGCCAGAGATTCTGGGCAAGGCCAACGTCTATTCTCTTGATATGGGCGCCTTGCTGGCCGGTACCAAATATCGCGGTGATTTTGAGCAGCGCCTTAAGGGAGTGCTCAAGGCTTTGCAGGACAATCCGAACGCCATTCTGTTCATCGACGAAATTCACACCCTGATTGGTGCCGGATCGGCCTCTGGAGGCACGCTGGATGCTTCCAACCTGCTTAAACCAGCCCTCTCCAGCGGCGCGCTCAAATGCA
>ERZ795044.2565-NODE-2565-length-15732-cov-12.416279_pt1 | contig 15732 bp, 11 predicted proteins | sample MGYA00375128_ERZ795044 | MGnify/ENA primary metagenome ERZ795044 (study PRJEB30173, sample SAMN05720213) | anaerobic digester metagenome | isolation source: active sludge of municipal wastewater-treating anaerobic digesters | place: USA | collected 2014-12-22 ... | reverse complement strand
ACAATGTGTCCTTAAACTCCAACCAGTCGGAGGTTTCGAGTTACTCGCTCGCCCCGTACATTCGCGGCCGTTTGGGTGACACGGTCAGCTATGAGGCTCGGTACGGACGAGCGAAAACCTCAAGTGACGCGGCGCTTGTTTCTGATGTGACGACCGATGACGGCAGTTTCAAGGCTAAAGGAGGCACCGCATTTAGGAATCTGGGGTGGTCAGCTGATTTGACGCGACAGCGTGTCGACTACAGCGTTGGTCGGTCAACGGAAGCGGACCGTATCAATCTAGGACTGTCCTACTCTATAAGCTCGCAAGTTGACGTTTTCGTTAACCTGGGGCGGGAGGCTAACAACTACACCACCTTCAGCAAGGAAAACTACAGCACAAGCGGTTTAGGAATTATCTGGTCTCCTACCGAGGCAACCAGGGTATCAGCGTTTGGTGATCGCCGATCATTCGGCAATGCGCACAGTGTCAGCCTTGAACATCGGACGGCCCGCACGGCATGGAATTACTCGGATACCAAGGACGTTACAGCAACGCCGAATCAGGAGGGGTTTGGAAGTCTTGGGTCTGTTTACGATCTCTTGTTTGCTCAGTTTGCAACTATCCAGCCTGATCTCATATTGCGTGCGCAGTTAGTCAATGCTTATTTACAGGCCAATGGCATCAGCCCAAACGCAAATGTTGCCGGCAGCTTTCTGACTTCGGCTTTGTCACTTCAGCGCCGTCAAGACTTGTCCTTTGCGTTACTGGGAGTGCGGGACACGATTACGTTTTTCGCCTCGCGCAGCAAGACCAGTCGCCTCGATACGCTATCGACGGCATTTGATGACTTCACAACCTCCCAAATTGTTCGCCAAAGAGGGTTCAGTGTGAACTACGCCCATCGGCTGTCGCCAGATTACTCATTGGGAGCGTTTTTGTCTCAACAGCACACCCTTGGCTCGCTGAATTCGCAAGATACAACATTACGCACGATATTGATCAATGTCGTGGCCAGAGTAGGCAAACAATCTTCAGCTTCGGTTGGCCTGCGTCGGACGGTATCTGGCGGCATTGGGAGTGCGTACTCGGAAACCGCAGTTACAGCCAACTTGACTGCGCGGTTTTAACTCATGTATGAAGCATATTACGGGTTAAGCAGCAAGCCATTTCAACTTAACCCTGACCCCAGTTTCTATTTCAGCAGCAAACAGCATCGGCGTGCAAAAGCCTACCTTGAGTATGGGTTGCAGCGAAATGAAGGATTCATTGTTATTACCGGCGAGATTGGGGCTGGTAAGACTACCATTGTCAGAGGGCTCATTGCCAGCCTGGACCCGCATAAAGTAGTCGCGGGGAATCTTGTCACCACGCAACTCGATGCTGACGATACCCTTCGCTTGGTGGGGGCCGCATTTGGCGTCAAAGTAAAAGACGTATCCAAGGCTGAAGTATTGATGGCCCTGGAAGCATTTCTTGTGAGCCAGACAAGCCAGGGCAAACGTTGCTTACTGATCGTCGATGAGGCTCAAAATCTGACGCCGCGGGCCGTCGAAGAACTGCGAATGCTGTCGAACTTCCAGTTTGGTCAGCAGGCGCTCCTGCAGACTTTTTTAGTGGGCCAGCCCGAGTTTCGCGCCATTTTGCAAAGCCCTAACATGCAGCAACTCAGGCAGCGGGTAACGGCAACCTGTCATATTGGCCCGCTGGATCAGGACGAGACGCGTGGTTACATCGAGCACCGCCTGAAATGTGCTGGTTCGACGGGTCGCCCAAGCTTCGACTCTCCGGCGCTAGAAGAGATTTTCAAAGCATCTGGCGGGATTCCACGGCGAGTAAATTTGATATGCGACCGACTGCTGCTCCTTGGTTACTTGGGCAACAAAGACGCTTTTGGCACGGAAGAGGTCGACGAAGTAGTCAAGGAAATTCACGACGAATCTGCTGTTCCTTCCAGTAAGGAGGCGGGCCATCAATCTGGGTGGGATGATTCGAATATCCAGCACCTGACAAATACGGGAACCGTTGACATTGATCTCAGCAAGTTTCGCGTTACGCCGGCGTTGGCCAATGAAATTTCCCGTCAGGTCGAAGGCTTGGGATTTGAACAATATGACGGTCGTTTACGCCGTCTTGAGCGAAGCGTTCTCCGCGTAGAGCGCATAGAACTTGAAATCCTGGGTGCTCTCCAGAAACTTGTCTCGGCCGTGTCGAAACCATCTCAGGAGCGCGATCAGTGAATACACCGGGGCCTATTGTTTGCGTCGTTGGCGCTCGCCCAAATTTCATGAAAATGGCCCCCATTCTGAGGGCCATGGCTGCACATACACCACCTATTCCTGTGTTGCTGGTACATACCGGCCAGCACTACGACAAGGACATGAGTGACCGACTGTTTGAAGATTTGCGCTTGCCAAGACCAGACGTCAATCTGGAGGTTGGGTCAGGTACGCACGCTATTCAGACAGCCGAAGTGATGCGCCGGTTTGAACCCATCGTGGATACTCATAAACCCTCCTGCGTGGCGGTGGTTGGAGATGTCAACTCAACGCTGGCGTGCTCTCTGGTAGCTGTTAAGAAAGGTGTGCCGGTGATTCATATCGAAGCTGGCCTGCGTAGCTACGACCGGGCCATGCCTGAGGAAATCAACCGAATCCTCACCGATCAGATCTCGGACCGTCTATACACCACTGAGCGTACAGCCTTAGACAACCTGATGCGCGAAGGCATTCCGTCAGACCGGGTTTGCTTTGCGGGCAACGTCATGATTGATTCGGTGGTTTTTGGTCGCTCCAGTGCTCGTAGCGCCGCAGACACACTGCGAGCCTGCAACGTTTCCCCCAGTATCCTGGATCATCCGCAAGGCTATGGTGTGGTCACTCTTCACCGACCATCCAATGTTGATCACCCCGAAACACTGCACGCCCTGTTGAGCGTTTTGTGCGAAGTGGCCGGGAAGCTACCATTGGTATTCGCCTTGCACCCCCGTACCCGCAGCAATATTGAGCGTTTTGACCTGATGCGTATGCTCGACCCGGCACGCATGGTATTGCTGCCACCGCAGGGATATCTTGAAATGCTGGGTCTCATGGCCGGTGCCACGGTGGTGTTGACTGACTCGGGTGGTTTGCAGGAGGAAAGCACGGCTCTGGGTGTACCGTGCCTCACCCTGCGAGAAAATACTGAGCGGCCCATTACGGTGGAGCAAGGGACCAATATTTTAGTGGGGCGCGACCGCAATGCTATTTTGGAGGGTGTTCAGGACATCCTGGACGGCAGGGGCAAGCGTGGCCGGGTTCCTGAATTTTGGGACGGGCATGCTGCAGAACGTATTGCGTCAGATCTTTACCAATGGTTGATCCAGCGGGAAACAGGTATGGCTCTGAAGCCGTCGGCTAATTAAGGCAACTGGTATGACCTTTCCCATCACCAACGCCTTGACCATTGACGTCGAGGACTACTTCCAGGTTTCTGCGTTTGCTCCCCACATAGCCCGGTCGGAGTGGGACACCCGGGAATGTCGCGTTGAGCGCAACATCAATGTCATTCTTGAGATGCTGGCCAATCACAGCACGAAGGCCACGTTTTTCACGCTCGGCTGGATTGCCGAGCGATATCCTCAATTGATACGTCAGATTGTGGCTCAGGGGCATGAACTTGCAAGCCATGGCTATGGCCATGAGCGTGCTAGCGACATGACCGAGGATGCCTTCTTTGCCGACGTCAATCTGGCCAAAGTTATTCTGGAAGACTTGGCCGATACTGAGGTGCGCGGCTACCGTGCGCCCAGTTTTTCCATTGGCACTGGCAATCTGTGGGCATTTGACTGCCTTGCCCGAGCGGGCTACCGTTACAGTTCCAGCATTTACCCCATCAGCCATGACCATTACGGCATGCCCGACTCGCCACGTTTCGCCTACGAAGTGCGTCCGGGTCTCACCGAAATCCCTGTCACTACGCTTCGTGCTTGGGGGCGTAATTTCCCTTCCAGTGGTGGCGGATACTTCCGTCTGTTGCCCTATGCCTTGTCGCGCTGGATGTTGGGCCGCGTTAACTCGGGCGACCGCGAGGCAGGCATTTTTTATTTTCACCCTTGGGAAATTGACCCCGACCAACCCCGTATTGATGGCATTGGCAGCAAAACGCGCTTTCGGCACTACGTCAACATTGATCGCATGGAAGCCCGCCTGAACCAGCTGCTACGAGATTTCAAATGGGGTCGGATGGATCACGTATTTCTCGACAACCTAACCAAAAATGCTGCCGTTGTCTGAGAGTCCCATAATCAGTGTTAAACGCCTGGTGCTTGGGGATACCGTCAATACAGAGCGTTGGGACAAGTTTGTTTTTTCGTGTCCTGGCGCGACCTTCTTTCACCGTTCCGGATGGCAAAACATTGTTCGGGATGTTTTTCATCATGAAACATATTTTCTGTATGCAGAGGAGGATGGCGTCATTCAGGGGGTGCTGCCACTCGGTCACGTGAACAGTTGGCTGTTTGGCAATTCACTCACAGGCTTGCCGTTTGCGGTATACGGCGGAGTCGCTGCCGATAACCCCTTAGCTGCTGATGCCTTGGAGCTGGAAGCCGAGCGTATCGCGAGACACCTGGGCGTTGCGCACCTCGAATTGCGCAACGTTAACCCCCGGCACGCAGACTGGCCAACCCAAGATCTGTACGTTACCTTTCGCAAAGAGATACTGGATGGTGAAGAAGCCAATATGCTGGCGATCCCGCGCAAGCAGCGCGCTATGGTGCGCAAAGGTATCAAAAACGGGCTCGTCAGTCAGATTGACAGCAATGTAGATCGCTTCTTCGCCCTCTTTGCCGATAACGTTCACCGACACGGCACCCCCGCCATGCCCAAGAAGTACTTCAAGGCCTTGCAAACTGAGTTCGGCACCGACTGTGAGGTGCTCACGGTCGTGGCGCCTGACGGTCGCGCTTTAAGCAGTGTCTTAAGCTTCTACTTTCGTGATGAAGTCATGCCCTATTACGCGGGTGACGATGAGGCTGCCCGTGACCTCGCCGCCAACGATTTCAAATATTGGGAACTCATGCGCCGTGCCTGCGTCCGCGGCCTCAAAAAGTTTGACTATGGGCGCAGCAAGCGGGGCACGGGGCCATACGCATTCAAGAAGAACTGGGGTTTTGAGCCGACACCGCTCTACTACGAGTACCGCCTTTACAAGCATGATGCCATCCCACAAAACAATCCCAACAACGCCAAGTACAAACTTATGATCAGTATTTGGCGCCGTATGCCCATTGGCTTGGCTAACTGGCTCGGCCCCTTCGTTGTGCGCAATCTTGGCTGAGCGGATCCATGGGCAACCTGCTTTATCTTGTGCACCGGCTACCTTATCCGCCCAACAAGGGCGACAAGGTTCGTTCCTACCATTTGCTCAAGCATCTGGTCAAACATCACCGCGTTTTTCTCGGCACCTTTGTTGATGACCCGGCTGACGAAGCCTACATCGACACGGTGCACCAGATCTGCCCCGACCTGCATGTGGCGCGCTTGCACCCTCGCTCCGCCAAGCTGCGCAGCCTCAGCGGGTTGCTCACCCGTCAGGCCTTAGGCCTACGGTACTACCAGAATGCTGGTTTGCAGGCGTGGATCAATAAGACACTACGCGAGAATGCCATTGACGCCACCGTCATCTTTTCGTCTGTCATGGCGCAATACCTTGATGCTGTGCAAGCAGCACAAAGACCTCCTATGCTGGTTGACTTTGTTGATGTGGACTCCGCCAAATGGACTCAGTACGCGGCCAACCACAAATGGCCCATGTCCTGGCTCTATCGCCGCGAGGGTGAGCGCTTGTTGGCCTGCGAGCGTGCTATTGCGGCCCGTGCCCAGCGATCCTTCTTTGTCACCGACAACGAAACTGCGTTGTTTCAAAACATGGCTCCCGAGTGTGTTCAGCGGGTTGAGACCATGAGCAACGGCGTTGATGCCGATTTTTTCTCTCCCGACTCAAGCCGAGCCTCTCCTTTCGCAGACAGGGCGTCAGATCCTCCCCAGTTCCCACTCGTCTTCACCGGCGCAATGGACTATTGGCCCAACATTGATGCCGTTACCTGGTTCGTAGACGAAATCCTGCCGAAGTTGCTACTGACTCGACCACAGGTTCGCTTCTACATTGTCGGCCGTAGTCCGCCACCGTCCGTCCTGGCACTGGCGTCAGACACTGTTATCGTTACAGGTACCGTGCCGGATGTGCGACCCTACCTGCAACATGCTGCGCTGGTCGTGGCCCCACTGCGCGTGGCCCGTGGCATTCAAAACAAGATTCTCGAGGCCATGGCAATGGCCCGCCCGGTGGTGGCCTCGCAGTCCTGCGTGCAAGCTATTGATGCACAGCCTGGCTCAGAACTGATTTCAGCCTTGGACTCGGCAGATTTTGTTCGTGAAATTGATACCTTGCTGACGTTCCCAGACCGGGCGTCTGCCATGGGTCAACGCGGGCGAAAGCGCGTGGTTAGCAGTTACAGCTGGGAAGCTCATCTGAGTCGTATCGACCCGTATCTAGAAGCCCTCCACCTGCACGAGAAAACCCATGAATTCCGCAGCCTGTGAGGAGCGAACCCCAACTGGCGGTCTGTTGACGCCCGCCTGGCGACAGGCGTCGGTGGCGCTCGCCCTGCTCATCGGTTGGATATTGTTTTTGTACCGCGATACCGGCGTCGCCATGGTGACCATCTGGTCCCGGTCCGAGACATTCACCCATGCCTTCCTGGTGGCGCCCATTTCTCTGTGGCTTATCTGGCGCCAGCGCAACAGTTTGCTTGCGCAAGTGCCAAGGCCTAATTTGTGGGTCCTTCTGTTCGTTTTTTTTGTTGCATTTGGCTGGCTACTCGGGGATTTGGTGGCGGTCAATGCGGTCACTCAGCTGGCTCTGGTGGCGCTACTGGTCTTGACGGTGCCAGCCGTTCTGGGCATGACCATAGCGAGGTTGATTATCTTTCCTTTGGGCTTTTTATTTTTTGCGGTGCCCATTGGCGAATTTCTTCTGCCTCAACTCATGGCGTGGACGGCCGACTTCACGGTGCTGGCCCTTCGTCTGAGCGGCATTCCCGTTTACCGGGAAGGTCTGCAGTTTGTTATTCCGTCCGGCAACTGGTCGGTGGTAGAGGCGTGTAGTGGTGTACGGTATTTGATTGCTTCGCTTACCGTAGGTACGTTGTTTGCCTATCTTAATTATCAATCTATCAGACGCCGAGTCCTGTTCGTGATCGTGTCCCTTTTGGTTCCTGTTCTGGCAAATTGGCTGCGTGCATACCTGATTGTCATGTTGGGGCACCTCTCGGGAAACAAGCTCGCAACTGGAGTAGACCACCTGGTGTACGGCTGGCTATTTTTTGGCATCGTGATCATGCTCATGTTCATGATTGGCGCTCGCTGGTCTGAATCTGAAAAGTTGGCAGAGGTCAAAGTGAGGAGTGGCTATATCAATACCGGGCCTTGGTCTGGCCCACGATTTCCTGTCGTCAGCCTGGTTTTCACGGTTTTGACCGGCTTGCCGCAGATTGCCTTGTGGGCCATTGAAAGGAGCGAAGTTGATGGTACGGTAGCACTTTCTGCTCCGCAAACGCTTGCGCCGGATTGGCAGGCCGGGACTGCGAATACCTCAGGCTTCAAGCCCGCCTTTCAGGCTACGTCTGCCGAAATCAACCGCGTTTACTCCAGGCAAGGGCGGGTAGTCGAGTTGTATGTTGGTTATTACTACAGCCAGGATTACAGCCGCAAACTGGTCAGTTCCAACAATGCTCTCGTGTTAAGTAATGATGTCCATTGGGCGCCTGTCACACAGGGCACCAAAACTTTCTTGGTTGCCGGGAAACCTGTCGCTGTTCGCACAGCAGAATTGCGAGGATCTGGTATGGCGGACCAAACCAGTGCTAAACGCTTGGTAGTGTGGCAAATATATTGGATAAACGGTATTTTGACCACCAATGACTATCTTGCCAAAGTCTATAGTGCGATATATCGCTTGGTGGGTCGTGGGGACGACTCTGCAGTCATTGTTGTCTCCACTCCCAAAGGTGATCAGATCGCAGGTGCTGAAACCGTGCTGGAGTCCTTTTTGTCAATCAACTTTTCAGCAATTGATGGACTGCTCCATGATGCTCGGAAAAGCAAATAACGAACGAGAAATTTTGGAGGTAGTGCGATGAGCGTAGTTGCAGTGATTGGGCTGGGGTATGTGGGCTTGCCATTGGTCGTGGAGTTTGGCAAACATGTTCGTACCATCGGTTTTGATATTGCGGCCAATAAAGTCGAATCCTGCCTGAAGGGCGTTGACCCCTCCCGGGAACTGTCGGATGATGAAATGCGGGCATCGCCTCATGCCATTTACACGGCTGATCCCAGAATGCTGGCCGAGGCAGATATCATCGTTGTGGCCGTTCCAACTCCTGTGGATAACGCCCATATTCCGGATTTCCGGCCGCTCATTGGTTCCAGCACCAGCGTTGGTCGCCATATGAAAAAAGGCACTGTTGTTGTTTATGAATCCACCGTCTATCCGGGCGCCACTGAAGAAGTATGTATTCCCGTATTGGAGAGGGAGTCTGGCTTGAAGTGGAAGCAGGATTTTTTTGTGGGCTATTCACCTGAGCGAATCAATCCTGGTGACAAAGATCACACTCTAACCAAGATCCTCAAGATTGTCTCTGGCGACACCCCCGAAACACTAGACAAAGTGGCCAAGCTTTATGAGACCATCATCTTGCCCGGTGTCCACCGCGCATCAAGTATCAAGGCGGCAGAGGCCGCCAAGGTGATTGAAAACACCCAGCGTGACCTGAACATTGCCCTCATGAATGAACTGTCGATCATTTTCGACAAACTTGGAATCGACACCACTGAAGTGCTCGAAGCTGCTGGCACCAAGTGGAATTTTCTTAAGTTCAAACCAGGATTGGTAGGCGGCCATTGCATTGGTGTAGACCCGTACTACTTGACCCACAAGGCCGAAATGCTGGGCTACAACCCTCAAGTCATTTTGGCCGGGCGTCGCATCAATGATGGCATGGGCAAGTTCATCGCAGAACAAACCATCAAGCACATGATTGCAGGTGGCAGCTATGTCAAAGGCGCCAAGGTGAACGTGCTTGGTCTGACTTTCAAAGAGAACTGTGGTGACCTGCGCAACTCCAAGGTTATCGACATCATCAACGAACTCAAGACCTATGGCGTTGAGGTGTTCGTGACCGACCCGCAGGCTGAGTCCGAAGAGGCTATGCATGAATATGGCGTCCGACTGTTGCCTTGGGCCGACCTGCCGCGTGCCGATGCCATTGTGGCCGCTGTCGCGCACAAGGAGTTCGCTGTGTTAAGCATGGAAGATTTCGGCAAAAAGTTGGTCAAAGGCGGCACGTTTATTGACGTCAAAGCTGCATTCGGCGCCAAGATGATTCAGGCGGCCGGGTACAAGCTCTGGCGTTTGTAACGAGGATGAGATTCCTTGGGGTTGTGTATGGAAGGTGACGCGCGCCCACTCGTGCTCCATGTGATGTACCGCTTCGACACCGGGGGGTTGGAAAATGGCGTTGTCAACCTTATCAATCACATGCCCGCCCACGCCTACCGTCATGCTGTGCTAGCGCTCACCGAGGTGACTGAGTTTCGACAGCGCGTACAGCGTCACGACGTTGAGTTCATCTCTTTACACAAGCCACCCGGCCATGGTGTCTGGCAATATCCGGAGCTGTTCAAACTGTTTCGCCGGTTGCGTCCCGCAATCGTGCACAGCCGCAACCTCGCTGCACTCGAAGTGCAGGTTCCTGCGTGGGCAGCTGGTGTGCCAGTTCGCATCCACGGGGAGCATGGACGGGACGTGGAAGACCTGGACGGAAGCAATCGCACGTTTCAGCGCGTCAGGCGACTTTACCGCCCTTTCGTTCATCACTACGTGGCCTTGTCGCGTGATCTGGCCTGCTATCTGATGGACAAAGTGCATGTCCGGCCAGAGGCCGTAACGCAAGTCTATAACGGGGTCGACGCGGCACAATTTTCCCCGTCGTTTGCGGGGCCACAGCCGATAGCCGGTTGCCCGTTCGATCCTGCCAAGCATTGGCTCGTGGGCACTGTGGGCCGCATGCAAACTGTCAAGGACCAGGTGATGCTGGCGCATGCTTTTGTACAGGTTCTCGCTCTGGTTCCCGAGCTCCGACCCCGCCTGCGTCTGGTCATGGTGGGAGACGGGCCTTTGCGTGCGCAAGCTCAAGCCGTGCTGGTGGCTGCGGGCGTGGCTCATCTGACATGGCTGCCAGGTGAGCGCAGTGACGTGGGCGACATCATGCGAGGCCTGCACGCCTTTGCTTTGCCTTCATTGGCTGAGGGCATCTCCAACACCATTCTGGAGGCGATGGCAAGCGGCCTCCCAGTGGTCGCGACCGACGTGGGCGGCAACGCCGATTTGGTAGTGCAGGGCGAGACCGGCTGCATTGTCTCTAAGGCCAATCCACTGGCTATGGCGCAGCAATTGGTGGCACTCGCTTCCACACCTGAGCGCGCACGTACCTTGGGCGAAGCAGGTCGTCAGCGAGTGCTGGACAAGTTCAGCATGCAGGCCATGGTTTCCACTTACCAGCGTGTGTACGATCAGCAGTTGCGCCGCGTAGGATTCATTCAATAACTCCATCTGACACCATGTGCGGCATTACCGGAATTTTTGACACCCGTGGCAGCGGCGAAATCAGTCGCGCCGTACTCCAGCGCATGAACGACTCGCAGCTGCATCGTGGACCAGACGAAGGGAGTCTGCATATCGAACCTGGTGTGGGCTTGGGTCATCGGCGTCTGTCCATCATTGACATCGCCACCGGCCAGCAGCCGCTGTTCAATGAAGACAACTCGGTGGTGGTGGTTTTCAATGGCGAAATCTACAACTACCAACAACTCATCCCGGAACTGCAGGCGTTGGGCCACGTGTTTCACACCAAGAGTGACACCGAAGTCATCGTTCACGCCTGGGAATCCTGGGGTGCCGATTGCGTCAAGCGTTTTCGCGGGATGTTTGCTTTTGCCTTGTGGGACCGCAATCAGCAAACTTTCTTCATGGCGCGGGACCGATTGGGCGTCAAGCCGATGTATTACGCCTTGCTAGACGAAGGTATTCTGTTGTTTGGTTCTGAACTCAAGTCCATCCTGGCTCATGGTGGTTTGCGTCGTGACATGGACCCCCACGCGGTGGAAGAGTACTTCGCTCTGGGCTACGTGGCCGAGCCGCGCACGATCTTCAAGCAGGCGCAAAAACTGTCACCGGCGCATACCCTGACGATCCGGCGTGGCCAGCCGATCCCGCAGCCGGTGGCCTATTGGGACGTGCGTTTCAGCCTGGATAACCCGATCTCCGAGGTGGACGCCCAGGCCGAACTGGTGGAGCGTCTGAAGGAATCGGTCCGACTGCGCATGATTGCCGAGGTACCCTTGGGCGCTTTTCTGTCGGGCGGCGTCGATAGCAGTGCCGTAGTCGCGCTGATGGCCGGTCAGTCCGCGACACCGGTCAACACCTGTTCCATAGGCTTCGATGACCCGGCTTTCAATGAATCGGCATTTGCACAAATGGTGGCTGACCGTTACCACACGAATCACCGTCTGGAAGTCGTCAAAAGTGATGACTTCGACCTGATCGATACCCTGGCCCGTCTGTACGACGAACCGTACGCCGATAGCTCGGCTATCCCTACCTACCGCGTTTGCCAGTTGGCTCGCAAGCATGTGACAGTGGCCCTGTCGGGAGATGGCGGTGACGAATCCCTCGGTGGCTATCGACGCTATCGCATGCATCTGATGGAAGAGCGCATGCGCGCAGTACTACCGATGGGAGTGCGTCGCCCGCTATTTGGTGCTCTTGGCAAAATTTACCCCAAGGCCGACTGGGCGCCGCGCATGTTTCGGGCCAAGACCACGTTCGAGGGCCTGGCCCGAAGCTCGGTCGAGGCGTACTTCCATACGGTGTCCATCCTGCGAGATCCGATGCGTGACGAGCTGTTCAGCCAGCGTTTCAAAACCGAGCTGTCCGGGTATAACGCGCAAGAGGTGTTTAATCGTCACGCCAGCCTGGCTGGTACCGATGATCCCTTGGCGCTCATTCAGTACCTGGACCTTAAGACCTACCTGGTCGGAGATATCAATACCAAGGTCGACCGGGCCAGCATGGCGCATTCCCTTGAAGTGCGAGAGCCCTTGATGGACCATGAACTGGTGGAGTGGCTCGCCACGTTGCCATCTGGCCTCAAAATCCAGGGGCAGGAAGGTAAGCATGTATTCAAAAAGGCTATGGAGCCGTACCTGCCAGAAGATGTGCTGTACCGACCCAAGATGGGATTTTCTGTACCGCTGGCGCGATGGTTCCGTGGACCATTGAAACGGCGTGTGCGCGAGGCAGTGCTGGGCGAACGACTGGCGAGTACCGGCTGGTTCAACACCGTCTATTTGCAACATCTAGTGGAGGCGCACCAGTCTGGCGCTCGCGACTACAGTGCGCCGTTGTGGACGCTCCTGATGTTCGAGGCCTTTCTGCGACAGGTGGTGGACGGCTATGATGCCGAACAGGTTGTAGTGACGTCATGAGCATGCGCATTCTTCATGTCCTTGATCACTCCATTCCCCTGCATAGCGGTTACACGTTCCGCACGCTTTCCATCCTGCGCGAGCAGCGCAAGCTGGGCTGGGAAACATTTCATCTCACCAGCCCCAAGCAGATTAACTGCGACGTGCTTGAGGAAGATGTTGATGGTTGGCACTTTTACCGAACGCCGGCCTTGCCTGCCAGTCCCCTACCTGGCTTAGGCGAACTTGCCCTCATTCGTCAGCTGGAGCGTCGTCTGCTGCAGGTGGCCGAGCAACTGCGGCCCAATATCATCCACGCCCATTCGCCGGTGCTGAATGCCTTGCCTGCGTTGCGCGTAGGCAGGCGCTTGGGCATCCCCGTGGTTTATGAGGTGCGTGCCTTTTGGGAAGACGCCGCTGTGGACCATGGCACTACATCTGAAGGCAGCCTTCGCTATGGCTTGACCCGCTGGCTGGAAACCTGGGCACTCAAGCGTGCCCAGCATGTATTTACGATTTGCGAAGGCCTGCGCAGCGACATCGTGGCCCGTGGCATCCCCGCGAGCAAGGTCACCGTTATTCCCAACGCAGTTGACATCGAATCGTTTGAGCCTGGTGGTCAGCCCGATGTTGCGCTCAAGACCCGGCTAGGGTTGGACGGTGCCAGTGTGATCGGATTCATTGGTTCTTTTTATGCCTACGAAGGACTTGACCTGCTGCTGGATGCCTTGCCTGGAATCTTGAACCTGCGACCTGAGGTGCGTGTGTTGCTGGTCGGAGGTGGCCCGCAAGACGCGGCCCTCAAGGCTCAGGCGCAGCGCCTTGGTGTGGCAGACAAGGTAGTCTTTACCGGCCGCGTTCCGCATGCTGAAGTGCAGCGTTACTACGACTTGGTGGATGTGCTGGCTTATCCGCGCCATTCCATGCGCCTGACAGAACTGGTTACTCCACTCAAACCGCTTGAAGCCATGGCCCAGGGCCGTTTACTGGTTGCGTCTGACGTGGGTGGGCATAAGGAACTAATTCGCCATGGCGAGACCGGGATGCTGTTTAAAGCTGGCAGCGCGGATGCCTTGACCCGAACAACGGTTGACTTGCTGGCAGATCAGGCCAACTGGCCCGCTATCCGGCAAGCGGGACGGGGTTTCGTGGAGGAGGAACGCAACTGGACCCGAAGTGTCAGCAATTATGTTTCGCCCTATACCTTACTGGGTAACTCTCATTAGCATGGAGCCGCTGCGCGTGGACCCTCATATCGTCGTGTTGAGCAGTCTTTTCCCTAACCGCCTTCAGCCCATGGCCGGGCTGTTCGTTAGGGAGCGCATGTTCCGTGTGGCGCAGCAACTACCACTGAGTGTTGTTGCGCCCGTGCCCTGGTTTCCATTTCAATCATTGATGCGACTCGTTCGCCCTGGCTTCCGACCTCCTGCACCAGGCACTGAAACACAAGACGGCACCACCGTTTTCCATCCGCTTTTTTTTTCCATCCCTGGCGCATTCAAGTCTATGGACGGCCTGTTCATGGCAATCGGGTGCTTACCTCGTTTTTGGCGGCTCAAACGCCTGGGTCGTCTGGACATCATTGATGCCCATTTCGCCTACCCGGACGGCTACGCGGCCACTCTTCTGGGTAAGTGGCTCAACGTACCAGTGACTATCACAATGCGTGGTACTGAGACACGGCATGTCAAGGACCCTGTGCTGAGGCCTCGCGTGTGTGCCGCCTTGTCCAGGGCTAGCCGTGTATTTTCCGTATCTGATTCGTTGCGGCAGGTTGCACTGTCTTGCGGTATCGACCCGTCCAAGCTTCAAGTAATCGGCAACGGCGTTGACATCGCCAAATTCTCACCGCAAGCTCAGAGTAGCGCTCGCGATTCATTGGGTATCCCGCGGCAATCCAAAGTGCTTGTGACCGTTGGCGGATTGGTCGAACGCAAAGGTTTCCACCGAGTGATTGCCGCCATGCCCGAGCTGCTAAAGAAATACCCGAACCTGACCTATCTGATCATTGGTGGTCCCAGCCCGGAGGGCGATTGGACTCAGCAACTGAAGCAACTGGTGTCGGATCACCAGCTAGATTCGTCTGTCAGGTTTCTTGGCCCAATACCTGCGGACAAACTCAGCCAACCCCTTTCGGCAGCTGATGTGTTTGTTTTATCGACCCGCAATGAGGGTTGGGCCAATGTTTTGCTTGAGGCAATGGCCTGCGGCTTGCCCGTTGTGGCGACGGATGTTGGTGGGAACCGCGAGGTCGTTTCCAGCACTGCCTTGGGAGCCATCGTCCCGTTTGATGACGATGACGCGTTGGTCAACGCCATTACTCAGTCACTTGCCACGGGTTGGGACAGGGCCGCTATTCGCGCCTACGCGGAAGCTAACACATGGGATAGCCGTGTCGTCACCCTTGTAAAAGAATTCCGAAACCTGTCTTCCTGAGTAAAGACTTTATGGAGAAAATATGAAAATTACCGTGATCGGCACAGGCTACGTAGGCCTAGTATCCGGCGCCTGTCTGGCCGAGGTCGGCAACGATGTGTTGTGCCTGGACGTTGACCCCGCCAAGATCAAGATTCTAGAAGACGGGGGCATCCCAATTTTTGAACCCGGCTTGCAAGAGATGGTCCGGCGCAATGTGGCGGCGGGGCGTCTGCACTTCACCACCGATGTGGAAAGGGCAGCCCACTTCGGTACTATTATGTTCATTGCGGTGGGCACGCCACCCGGCGAAGACGGATCGGCCGACATGAAATACGTCACAGCTGCAGCGCGCAACATTGGAAAATACATGACCGACTACAAGGTCATCGTCGACAAGAGTACAGTGCCGGTAGGCACGGCTGATGTGGTTAAGGCGACCATTCATGACGAGTTGATCAAACGCGGCGTCAGTACGCCTTTCAGCGTCGTCAGCAACCCGGAGTTTCTGAAAGAAGGCGCGGCTATTGATGACTTCATGAAACCCGATCGCATCATTGTGGGCTGTGACGACGATCAGGCGGCGCTAAACATGCGGGCTCTTTACGCTCCCTTTCAACGCAATCACGACAAATTGATCGTGATGGACATCCGCAGTGCTGAACTGACCAAATACGCCGCCAATGCCATGTTGGCTACCCGTATTAGTTTTATGAATGAGTTGGCAAATTTGGCTGAAAAATTGGGGGCCGACATTGAGAGCGTGCGCAAA
>ERZ795044.2564-NODE-2564-length-15741-cov-7.820286_pt1 | contig 15741 bp, 11 predicted proteins | sample MGYA00375128_ERZ795044 | MGnify/ENA primary metagenome ERZ795044 (study PRJEB30173, sample SAMN05720213) | anaerobic digester metagenome | isolation source: active sludge of municipal wastewater-treating anaerobic digesters | place: USA | collected 2014-12-22 ... | reverse complement strand
ATCAGAAGTTGTCCATACAAATAACGATTGTAAATTTATAGTGATGCCATCATTTGAATATAATGCATTGACCTGATTAAACAGACCATTGATATATGAATTCACCGCAGGCGTTGAACCTTTGTCAACATAAATATCCTGGTCTGTTTCCCAATACAGGTTTAAGCAATTTACTGTATTTGCAGATGTTGTCCCTCCACCGCTTCTTTGATTACTTTTTGCTGTTTTGAAATCATCACTTGTACTACATACAAAAGGATTTGCTTTTGTCAGATCTTTATCATTGTAAATAATATGAATGTCTTGCTGGTCGTTCTTTAATTTGCCTATGTTGAAATTCCCTCTCTCATCACAGATCAATCCCATTACTTCGTTTTCATAAATTGAAATTGCAACAAAAGAATTATTTTTACCTTCAACTATCCCTTGATAATTCATTTTCTCCAATAGTGGAACTATTGAATTATCACTTGTTGTGATTTTAAAATCAGATGAATAAATATTTTTGGAAGAAACAAGTACAATGATATATCCTCCTGAATTAGGGTCAGGAAAAGTCAGTCGAAGATTCTCTTGTTTGCCTTTGATAATTTTTTTCAATTCTTCTGAATTCGGTTGGAGTAATTGATAAGCCAATACCGATTGACTAACTTCCCGGGAATTTGCAGGTAGTTCAGAAAAGATTTTCCTGTCAGGCCATACATAGGAATTTCTTTCGGAAATCCGGTTGATCAGGTTGGCAATTTCTCCTGCCTTTGACAAGATAGAAGAGGTTAGAAGGAATAGAAAAAAGAGTGATTTTAAGTAAGTTTTAATCATTTGTTTATTAAGGGTTAAACTACGTGGGAGAGTAGTGATGGGATTCGCGGTAAAGTTAAAATTGTTATGCGATATACGAAAATAAAAAAGGCCTCTCCGAAGAAAGGCCCTTGTCATAAACAAACGTTAATTATATCTTTTTTAGTCTTTAGTTAAGACTTGGATCATCAGGAAAATTGGCGAGAATTGCATACTGGCTTCCCATAGTTTTCAGTACTTCGCCCCATAATTCTTCAGGATGTTCAGAGAAGGCAAAGTCTTTTTTGCAATTTGAAATCAACCAGGTATGACCTTTTAGTTCTTCTGTTAATTGTTGTGGTTCCCAACCACTGTATCCGGCAAAAAAACGGATATCATTTTTCGTTACCTGATGTGTATCGATCAGTAACTTTAAAGTCTCCAGATCTCCACCCCAGAAAATTCCGGGAAGAATTTCTTTGCTTCCTTCCAGTTTCTGCCCCAGAGTGTGTAAGAAATGTATAGTGTCAGTCTGTACCGGACCCCCGAAATAAAGCGGCGCATCAAATGGAGGAAAATCTTCCAGCGCATCATTTAAGAGCAGGTCAGTAGGCTTGTTCAGAATAAATCCTACAGTTCCTTCTTCACTATGTTCACCTAATAGAATTACAGCGCGCTTAAAATAAGAATCCAGTAAAAAAGGCTCTGAAATTAATATTCTGCCGACCTCAGGATCAAGATGTACAATTTTCTTTCTCATGCAATTTTAAATTAAAACAGGTTTGATGTGTTGATTGGATTCTGTTCATGTCAACAAGCAGAATATGATACATTTTACCATATTTAACTTACGGTGTTCAGGCAGTTTCGGAGTAAAACTTACAGGCCAAATTTTAATACCTTGAATTTCTTTCAGATTCACTTAATGCCGAAAAGTGCTTAATTGGGGCAAAAGCGACCATAGAAATTGTCGTATGAGCTTTTTCATCCATAATCAGGGATTCAGTCATCATTTCTCACCTAATTTTTACGATGTTTGCAGCTCCATTTATGAAAAAACTACAAAAGGAAATCTACAGTATCCGGGTCGATTTTAATCAAAGTACCTTCGATGAAAAGCAGGTCAAAAAGGATCCATACAAGCAATTTAATATCTGGATGCAAAATGCATTAGATGCGAAAGTGAATGAACCGACTGCAATGACACTTTCTACAAGTGATAAAAAGGGAAAGGTGGATTCACGAATTGTTTTGCTCAGGGATCTTGATAAAAATGGATTTAATTTTTTTACAAATTACAAAAGCGCAAAGGCACGTGAGATGAAGGAGAATAAGCAGGTTGCTCTTAACTTCTTCTGGCCGGAAATTCAACGACAGGTACGGATCCGTGGTGTGATAGAAAAACTTCCTGAAAAAAATTCGGATACATACTTTAACTCCAGGCCCCGTGAAAGCCAGATCGGTGCATGGACTTCACATCAAAGTGAAGTTTTGTCAAGTCGGCAGGAACTGGAAGATCGTTTTCTAAAATTATCTGCTGAATTCGATGGGAAAAAAGTTCCACGTCCAAAACATTGGGGCGGATACCGTGTTAAGCCTTTGGAAATTGAATTCTGGCAAGGGCGTCCGAGCAGATTACATGATCGTTTGCTTTTTACAAAGACAAGATCAGGCAAATGGAAACTTGAAAGACTCAATCCGTGAAGCACGATTTTTACCGGAAAGTTTAAATTGTGAAATTTCACCTTTCATTGCAATTTAATTCATCCTATTTCGTCTTCGTCTAAGTAAGAAATTCATTCCGTTTTATGTCAATTCGTATTCTAATAGTTGCAGTCATTCTGTTCCTGATCGATCTTTATGTCTTTCAGGGTGTAAAATTATTGATCCAAAGCAGAAGCGTTTCTACGCAACGCATTGTTGTCTGGACTTACTGGACCATTTCTGCTCTTGCTATTTCTGTTCTCTTACTTGGTCAGGTCATAGATTGGCATACATGGCCAAAGGCTTTACGTGTCTATACATTTGCAATGATCTTCGTTATTTATCTGACGAAAATTTTTATCACAGTATTCATGTTGCTCGATGATATCATTCGATTGTTCAGATATATTTTCGGATGGCTTGCAATAAAATTTTCATCATCAAAAGAAGTGAGTGAAACATTCCGTATCTCACGACTGGATTTTCTTGTGAAGACCGGTTTTATCGTCGGAGCAATTCCATTCTTTTCACTGATATATGGAATGCTTAAGGGCGCTTATAATTACAAGATCCATAGAACAAAAATTGCTTTTAAAGATCTTCCCGAAGAATTTGAAGGATTGAAGATGGTACAGATCTCTGATCTGCATACAGGTAGTTTTAATACGACTGAACATTTAGCCCGCGCTGTTGAACTGATCATGGAAGAAAAGCCGGATGTGATTTTTTTCACAGGAGATCTTGTGAACGATCTTCATACTGAAGCCTTGCCTTTCAAAGAAATTTTTCAACGCTTAAAAGCCCCGCATGGAGTCTTTTCAATTTTAGGAAATCATGATTATGGCGATTACTACAAATGGCCTGACATCAATAGCAAGATAGAAAATCTTGATAAGCTAAAATCATTTCACAGTGAAGTAGGATGGAACCTGCTTTTGAATGAGCATACGTATCTTGAAAAAAATGGTGCTAAGATCGGTTTGATCGGTGTAGAAAATTATTCCGGAAAGAAAAATTTCTCCCGTTACGGTGACATGAAAATTGCCACAAAGGATTATGAGGTTCAGGGTGTCAATATTCTGCTTTCACATGATCCTTCACATTGGAATACTGAGATCACAAATGATTATAAATTCATTGACCTTACACTTTCCGGACATACACATGGAATGCAGTTCGGTATTGAGATTCCGGGTTTCAAATGGAGCCCGGTGCAGTATATGTACAAACAGTGGGCTGATCTTTATGAACAAGAACATCAGAAATTATATGTAAACAGAGGACTGGGATTTCTCGGATATCCGGGCAGAGTTGGTATCTTGCCTGAAATTTCCGTTTTCAATTTAACAAAAGCCTGAAATGCTCTCTAAGAATCGCATAAAAGAAGTCACTGCTCTTCATCATAAAAAATTCCGTAATTTAGAAAATGTCTTTATTGTTGAAGGCGAAAAAATCGTTGCAGATCTTTTACTCAGCGGATGGAAAGTGCTAACGATCTTTGCTACTCCCGAATACATCAACCGAAATCGTTTATCTGGTGAAATAAATTGTGAAGTATGTACTGAAGACGAAATGTCTAAGATCACAGCCCTCACAACAGCATCGCCGGTGCTGGCAGTAGTTGAAATGCCACCGACAGACGTTGAAGTGAATATGTCGTCCGGATTAAAATTAGTTCTGGACGGAATAAAAGATCCGGGAAATTTCGGAGCACTTTGTCGGATCGCTGATTGGTTTGGAATTGATGAAATAATTTGTTCAAACGATTCGGTTGATTGCTTTAATCCGAAAGTAGTGCAAAGTTCAATGGGTTCTCTTTTTCATTTGAAAGTTGTCTATACAGAACTGACCGAACTTTTCAGAGATAATCTTGCACAAAATAAATTGCCTGTTTATGGAACACTCATGGAAGGCGAAAATATATTCAGAGCTGAACTTTCCTCTTCAGGATTTATTGTTTTGGGAAATGAATCAAATGGAATTTCTTTAGAAGTAGAGAAGTACATTACTAAAGCACTTACTATTCCTATTTTTTCAAATGCTAAAAATGGTTTGCCTGATTCGTTGAATGTTTCTGTTGCGGCGGGGATAGTAGCAGCGCAATTTCGAAAAGGATAATTAAAGAATCGAGATTAAAAAACATAAGTCAATAATCTGCGCTAAATCTGCGAGTTCCGCGAGATCTGCGGGAAAAAATTTCTGAGTGTTTTATCTCCCGCAGATCTCGCGGAACTCGCAGATTTAGCGCAGAAAAAATTTATCAATAGAAGGATCTCTAATGATAAATCATTTTTTATTTAACTCAGCTTCCTGCTGCAGTCGCACAACTTTCACCATCCATCGCCGCCGAAACAATACCACCGGCATAACCCGCACCTTCACCACAAGGAAACAACCCAGTGATCTCCGGATGCTGCAATGTTTCCGGATCACGTGGAATGCGTACCGGTGATGACGTTCTTGATTCGGTTGCAACAAGAATTGCTTCATTCGTAAAATACGGTTTCATTTTTTTACCAAAGGCTTTCATGGCATCTTTCAAAGCTGCAGAAACTACTGAAGGTAAAACGTTAGTGAGATCAACAGAAGTAGTTCCCGGATGATAGGAGTTTTCAGGCAGACTACCGGAAACTTTTCCATTCACAAAATCAATCAATCGTTGCGCCGGAGCTTTTAAATTTCCACCGCCTGATTTGTATGCTCGTTGTTCAACTTCCTGTTGGTAACGAAGGGCAGCAAGATTTCCTGAAGCTGCAAATCGTTCGTAGTCTTTCGGTTCTATACTAACAACCATTCCTGAATTTGCAAACGGATTATTTCTTTTTGATGGTGACCAGCCATTGACAACTATTTCTTCAGGTGCTGTTGCTGCCGGTGCAATAATTCCTCCCGGACACATGCAGAAAGAATAAACTCCACGTTTGTCAAACTGATGGGTAAGCGAGTAGGAGGCCGGTGGTAAAAAATTACTCCTCACATCACAGTGATACTGTACTTTGTCAATTATTTCCTGCGGATGTTCTATCCGGACTCCTAATGCAAAAGGCTTTGCATCAATTCTTATTTTTCTTCTTTCAAGTAATTCGTATATGTCTCTCGCTGAATGTCCCGTTGCTAAAATTAATTTTTCACAACTTCTTTCAAAAACCGAATCGCTCTTCAGGTTTTTTAAATGTACAGACTGAATTTTATTTTCCTTCAGAATAATATCTTCCAGTCTTGTTTCAAACAAAATTTCCCCACCTGCTGAAATTATGGTATTGCGAATTGCTTCTACAATATGTGGTAATTTATTCGTTCCAATGTGTGGATGAGCATCAATGCGGATCTCCGGGTCTGCGCCATGTTCAACAAGTATATTCAGAATTCGGTTAATGTCACCACGCTTATTAGACCGCGTATATAATTTTCCATCGCTGTAAGTTCCGGCTCCGCCTTCACCAAAACAATAATTGGAGTCGCCATCAACTATACCTTTCCGATTGATGAGTGCAAGATCGCGCCTGCGTTGTCGCACTTCTTTGCCACGTTCAATGATAACAGGCTTAACTCCGGATTCAATAAGCTTTAATGCAGCAAACATTCCCGCAGGACCAAAACCTATAATGAAAACTTCTTTGGCAGAGCTAACATCTCTTGAAAAATTGAAAGCAGATGCTGTTTCTGATTTTTTCTCAGGAATTTCATCGATAAAAATTTCTACCATCAAACGGATCTTTACCGTCCGTCCTCTGGCATCAATCGATCGTTTCAGCAGTCGAATGTCTTTGATTCGATCTTGTGTCACATTCAAAAGTTGTGACGCCTGCTGCAACTGTTTGCTTTGATCTGCTGCCTCTTCCGGGAGAAGGACCAGCTCTAGTTGCTTATGCATTATTTGATTCTTGTAGACTTGTTTTTATTTCCCGCAGATCTCGCAGAACTCGCAGATTTAGCGCAGACTTTTTTAATTGTAGATTTTAAAGTCCTTTGATTCGATATGAATTTATTTTACACACTAAGCGCAAATTTTTCCGTGCTCTCATCGTGAACTTGTGTTCTCGGTGTTTATCTTCTCTTTTGTTCTCCGTGTTTTATTTTCTCCATGTTCTCCGTGTTTTATTTTTGACACAGCTTGTTTACTCAAACGTAAACGAAACCGTAAACGTCTTCGAATACAAAGCCTCAATCGGACTGGAGAATATCGTATTCTCAGGTATGATCAGATTTTTCATGCCTGTATACATTTTAATTTCGGGAGAAAATTTAAAGTATGTCATATAAAAATCGAAACCAAATCCGATCTCATATCCATAATCCTGTCTTGAAAGTTTTATGACATCAGGATCTTCAGCTTTAACTTTTGCCTGAGAGACCATATCAATACCGTATTTGAATCCTGCTATAACATATGCCCTGTAATTGTTCACCCGTTTCGATTTGTATTTCAGCTCGAGTGGAAATTCAAGATAAGTCGATTCTACTTTCTTAGTCTTTGCAAGAGGAGTACTGTCATTGTAGAGCAATGTGTAGTCCAGATTTCTTTGAGCAAAAGACAGAGTAGGAAGGAACCGCAGATCGAAATAATTTCCGATTCTTAAATTGGCAAGGATCGTAAGGTTAAGACCAATCGACGAACTGGATTCAACACTGTAAACTGAATCAAGCAAATTAAAATCCCTGACTTTTTTTACAACAAAATCTGCTGAATTGAATCCCAGTGCAAAACCAAAATGCATTTTCTGGAAATCATACTTTGGTAAATTAATAGGCTGAGTATGCAATTGCGCTTTCGTATAAAAAGGCAAAATGCTTAAAAGCGCAAATAGATATTTCAATTTTAATTTCAACCGCGTGATTATTTTTTAGCCAGATAAATGGTCGCAACACCAAACGTTACCGGAGTAAATTTTGTGTCCTTAAATCCAACTTTTCTGAGAATTGATGTAAAAGCATCTCCGTATGGGAAAGCATTTACCGATTCATGCAGATAAGCATAAGCTGCATCATCTTTTGAGATGGCTTTGCCTATCTTTGGAGTAATTTTGGACGAATAGAATGTGTATAATGTACGGATTACCTTATTGGTTGGTTGCGAAAATTCAAGGATCATGGCTGTACCGCCCGGTTTAATTACCCTGTAAATTTCACTTAGACCTTTTTCCAGATTCTGAAAATTTCTGACCCCAAAGGAAACGGTTACAGCATCGAATTTATTGTCTTCGAAGATCAATGCTTCTGAATCTCCTTCAAGCAATTCAATTTTGTCTGTCAGATTCCTCTTTTTGATCTTTTCACGTCCTATTGCCAGCATATCTACCGAAATATCTATGCCATAGATCTTATCAGGATTCAATTTCATTGCTTCCAGTGCCAGATCTCCTGTTCCTGTTGCAATGTCAAGTATTAATTTAGGTTTTGATTCCTTTAAGTAGTTGATGGCCTTGCGTCGCCAGTATCTGTCTGTTCCAAACGATAAAAAGTGATTCAAAAAATCATATCTCCATGCGATGTTGTTAAACATCTTAGCGATCTGCGTCTTTTTCTCCTGCGTCGAATCTTTATATGGAGTGACTTTTTCTAAACTCATTTCAATTTCAATCTTTTTGCCTCATCAAACAATTGCTGCTTCTCTATAGGAACAACACCGACTTTTTCGCAAACTAATCCGCCGGCTAAATTTGCAAGCGTTGCCATCGTTTCTGTATCGGTATCCAAAGCCAGACATAATGCAGCCACACTGATAACAGTATCGCCCGCACCTGAAACATCTGCAATTGTTCTTATATGCGCCGGAAGTAATTTTTCACCCTTATCGTCAACATAGAAAATCCCTTTTTCAGATAAAGTGATCAATGCCGTTCCGATTTTATTGTCGTTGCAAAGTTTGTTCACTGCTTTACTGATATCGGCCAGATTATTTTTATCAAGGTCAACTTTCATTCCTTCACGAAGTTCTTTCAGATTCGGTTTGAAGAGTGTGACATTCTTGTAATGATTGAAATTCTTTTTCTTAGGATCAACAGCAACAGGAATTCCTTTTTGTCGGGCAAGTTTTACAACTGATTCAATCAGTGATTTGCCGATAACTCCTTTGTCATAATCCTCGAATATGATAACATCGATCTTTCTTTTCGAAACGATCGTAGTGATCTTGTTCAATAACTGTTTACGGTCACTTGGTGTCAGATCATCTTCCTGTTCTTCATCAACACGCAACATCTGATGATTGTTTCCAATGATGCGCGTTTTAACTGTTGTGATCCTTTCCGTACTCTGAAAAATTCCATCTGCACTCAGATCAATTTGTTTTACCAGTTCTATAAATGACCTTCCGTTAATATCGTTTCCAATTACTGAACAAAGAACCGGAGTAGCACCAAGCGCCTTCAGATTGATTGCTACGTTTGCAGCACCACCTAAACGACTTTCTTTTTTCTGAATACTGGCTATTGGAACGGGTGCTTCAGGAGAGATGCGTTCAACTTTTCCCCATAAATAATTATCGAGCATGACATCGCCGATAACCATTACATTTAATTTTTCAAATGCAGAAAATAATTCACTGAGGGATTTAGTCTTCACAGCATTCAGTATTTAATTCTATTATTTTAAATTCGCCAGAGCGATCTTAATTCTTTTAATTGCTTCAACTAATTTTTCATCAGAAGCAGCATAGGAGAAACGCAGACAATTTGGAGCACCAAAGGCTTCACCCGTAACAAGACTCACATGACCTTTGTGCAATAAATACATGCATAGATCTGTTGAATTCTGAATAACAGATTCGCCATCTTTCTTTCCGAAATAATAACTGATATCAGGAAAAACATAGAATGCACCTTTCGGTTCATTGATGATCCAGCCCGGAATATCTTTCATCAATCCCAATACAAGATTTCTTCTGCGTAAAAATGCAGCTTGCATTTCCAGAGTAGGAGCATTTGATTCTGTCAACGCCGCTTCAGCAGCTTTTTGTGCGATCGAACTTGCTGCAGATGTGAATTGACCTTGCATTTTATCGCACGCTTCTGCAATATATTTCGGCGCACCGATATATCCGATCCGCCAGCCTGTCATTGCATATCCTTTTGAAACACCATTCACTATTACAACCTGATCTTTTATAAAATCAAATTGCGCAATACTCTGATGTCCACCTTGAAAATTGATGTGCTCATAGATCTCATCAGACATAATTATGATGCGCGGATGTTTTACAAGAACATCTGCAAGTGCTTTCAATTCGTCTTTCGTATAAACAGTTCCGGTTGGATTGCATGGCGAAGAGAAGATGAACATCTTTGTCTTCGGAGTTATTGCAGCTTCCAGTTGCGCCGGGGTCATTTTGAAATCATCTTTGATCGTTGTATTTACCGAAACAGTTTTTCCTCCGGCAAGTTTTACGATCTCAATGTAACTTACCCAATACGGCATTGGAATAATTACTTCATCACCTTCATCAATTATACTCAATACAACATTTGCAATACTTTGTTTTGCACCTGTTGAAACGATGACCTGATCCGGTTTATAATCCAGATTGTTTTCTCTTTTGAATTTTTCTGAAACGGCTTTTCTTAATTCTGCAAAACCTGCGATCGGCGGATAAAAAGTAAATCCATCGTCGATGGCCTTTTTGGCAGCAGTACGGATGTGAACAGGAGTAACAAAATCAGGTTCGCCTAGAGATAGGTTGATAACATCTACTCCTTTTGATGATAACTCTCGACTTAATTTCGACATGCCAATTGTCTGACTTTCAGACAATGATAGCACACGGTGGGATAGGGCTTGTTGTTCCATATTTGAGGCTGCAAACCTACGGGATTCCCTGAGAATAGCCAAGTTTGAATAATCTTCGGGTTCATTATAAGAGCATGATAAACAGGAATCTAACTTATTCTCCAGGATTTGGCAGTTTTTAAGACTGATTTTTGGCAGGAAACCGCCATTGGCATGGATTTCGACCAATCCGAATCCACTTAGACATTCGTTTCAGAATAGATTTTTCTGTCACATTGTCGTTCACTATATTCGTAAATATGTTTTCAGAAAATTCAAATAATTTGACTCCTCATCATTTAGCAAATATCATTGATGATGATACAGAGTTCATCCCTCTTCTTTCTCAGGAAGACGAGGATCAGATGAATAAACAGGATATTCCCGAAGTTTTATCTATTCTCCCACTGAGAAATACAGTATTATTTCCGGGTGTTGTCATTCCAATTACTGTCGGAAGAGATAAATCGATCAACCTGATAAAAGATGCTTACAAAGGTGATAAGATCATCGGTGTTGTAGCACAAAAAGACCAGGCGATTGAAGATCCATCTTTTCCTGATCTGAATCAATTCGGAACTGTTGCGCAGGTAATTAAAATGTTGCGCATGCCAGATGGAAATACAACTATTATCATTCAGGGAAAGCGCCGTTTTAAACTGGATGAATGTGTTCAGACTGAACCATACATCCGTTGTAAGATCGTTCCGTTTCCTGAGAAGTCTGCGAATACAGCCGATAAAGAATTTATGGCAATTGTAGGTTCATTGAAAGATCTTGCATTGCAGATTATTCAGCACTCACCAAATATTCCTTCTGATGCAGGCTTTGCAATCAGAAATATAGAGAGTCATTCATTCCTGATCAATTTCATTTGTTCAAATATGAATCTCGATGTTTCTAAAAAACAGGAATTGCTGGAGATCGCTGATCACAAAGAGAGAGCAAATCGTGTTCTGGAATATCTGAGTAAAGAGCTTCAGATGCTTGAATTGAAAAATCAAATTCAAAGTAAAGTTAGAACTGATATCGATAAACAACAGCGTGAGTATTTTTTAAATCAGCAGTTACGTACCATTCAGGAAGAGCTCGGCGGAAATTCTCCCGACCGTGAAGTTGCAGAATTAAAAGAACGTGCAAAGACAAAGAAGTGGAGTAAAGCAGTAGAAGAAACTTTCAAGAAAGAATCAGATCGTTTGTCAAGAATGAATCCTGCTGCTGCAGAGTATTCAGTAATCCTGAATTACCTTGAACTGTTGCTTGACCTTCCATGGAATGAACTTACCAACGATAATTTTGATCTGAAGCATGCACAGAAAGTATTGGATAAAGATCATTACGGACTTGAAAAAGTAAAAGCTCGTATCCTTGAATATCTTGCTGTATTGAAATTAAAGCGTGATATGAAATCTCCTATCATGTGTTTGTATGGTCCGCCGGGAGTTGGAAAAACTTCTCTTGGTAAATCAATTGCAAAAGCATTAGGAAGAAAATATGTAAGGATGTCGCTTGGTGGTTTGAGAGATGAAGCGGAGATCCGCGGACATCGTAAAACATACATCGGTGCAATGCCCGGCCGTATCATTCAGAATCTGAAAAAAGCAAAGTCATCGAATCCAATTTTTGTTCTTGATGAAATTGATAAATTAGGAAATGATTTTCACGGTGATCCATCTTCAGCATTGCTTGAAGTGCTGGACCCGGAACAAAACAATACGTTCTATGATAATTATGTAGAGATCGATTATGATCTTTCAAATGTGTTGTTCATTGCCACTGCGAATTCATTAAGTCGTGTGCAACCGGCATTGCTTGACAGAATGGAGATCATAGAAATCAATGGATATACGATTGAAGAAAAAGTTCAGATAGCAATAAAGCATTTGGTTCCAAAGCAACTTGAAGCTCATGGTTTGAAAAAAGAACATGTGAAGCTATCACCGAAGTTGATCGAATATATGATTGACCGGTATTCGAGAGAATCTGGTGTTCGTGGATTGGAGAAAAAGATCGCTGCATTGGTTCGTGGAATTGCAAAGAAAGTTGCCATGGATGAAGAATATAATCCTGTGCTGACGGAAGACGATGTGATCAAAATATTAGGTGGTGCAATTTTTCAGGCAGATAAATATCAAGGCAACGATGTAGCAGGAGTTGTAACAGGACTTGCATGGACATCAGTTGGTGGCGATATATTATTTGTTGAAACTTCAGTAAGCAAAGGCAAAGGCAAACTCACGATCACCGGAAATCTCGGTGAGGTCATGAAAGAATCTGCAGTGATCGCTCTTGCATATTTAAAAGCGCATAGTGATTCATTAAAATTAGATTACAGGATCTTCGATCAATGGGATGTACATATTCACGTTCCTGAAGGAGCAACTCCGAAAGATGGACCATCAGCCGGAATTACCATGCTGACGTCACTTGCTTCTGCATTCACGCAGAGAAAAGTAAAGAGCCAGTTAGCAATGACAGGAGAAATCACTCTACGCGGAAAAGTATTGCCGGTAGGTGGAATCAAAGAAAAGATCCTCGCAGCTAAACGTGCAGGAATAAAAGACATCATTCTTTCAAAAGACAACAAGAAAGACATCGACGAAATAAAGAAAGATTACATCAAAGACATGAAATTCCATTATGTGAGTGAAATGATCGAAGTGATCAACCTGGCTCTTATGAAAGAGAAAGTCAAAGATGCGCGCGAGATCAAGTATGTTCCGGAGTTATTGAAGAATTGATCTTATTCTTGTAATTTGAAAATAGAGATTAATATTTAGAATGCCCCGGATTTGATTTCGGGGCATTGTTTTTTATACAAAGTAACTTTAAGAATAATTGAATACCTTTATTAAATCAGTTCTAATTTCTAATCTGTACTTTCTAATCTCAAAATTCCAGAGAATAGACTTTCCAATCAACCACAAATGACTCCAGACAGACGTAAAATAGCAGTAGTAGCAGGCTCTACAGGATTAGTAGGCAGAGAAGTTCTCCGGATACTTCTGGAAAGCAGCAGTTATGAAAAAGTATATTCATTGGTGCGGAAACCCAGTAATTATTCCAATCCCAAATTGGAGGAGTTGGTGATTGATTACGATCAATTGCCCTATGCACTTGCTGAGATCAAATCAGCCGATGAAGTGTTTTGCTGTCTGGGAACGACAATGAAAGTTGCCGGTTCAAAAGAAGCATTCCGGAAAGTTGATTATGAGTATCCACTTGCTTTGGCAAGTTGGGCGCATCAGTTAAAAGTTCATCATTTCCTTTTAGTTTCTGCTATGGGTGCAAATACATCGTCAGGAATTTTTTACAATAAGACAAAAGGCGAAGTAGAAAGAGATATTTCTTTACTGGAAATTCCGGCTATTTCGATTTTCCGGCCATCATTATTAATTGGTGACAGAAAAGAAAATCGTCCCGGTGAAAAAATCGGAATCGCTGTAGCTAAAGCACTATCATTTCTTTTCGTTGGCCCATTGAAAGATTACAAAGGTATTCCCGTTACAAAAGTTGCCGAAGCAATGGTGCGCGCGGCAAATACGCAGAGTACGGGGAAGAGGGTGGTTCTTTCGGGGGAAATGGGAGAATAGTAAGTAGTGAGTGGTAAGTGGTAAGTAGCACTAGTTACAGTCCTCACGTATTTACTTTGATTTGGTGAAATTTAGTGTTACTAAATTCTAGAGAAAAAGTTAAAACTAATAATTCTGGTTAAAGAAATTAAAAAAAGGAGCAATAGAACATTGCTCCTTTAAAGTATATTTTGTGTATTAAAGAAAGTAGTGCTAATTACTACTTACCACTTACTACTCACCATTTACGCATTCATCGAGACTAAAAACTCCTCATTCGACTTAGTTCCGCGAATTCTGTCAAGCATAAATTCCATTGCTTCCAGTGGGTTCATGTCTGCAAGGTGATTTCTCAGGATCCACATACGTTGCAGCATTTCTTTATCAAGCAACATGTCTTCACGACGTGTACTCGATGCTACAAGATCAATAGCAGGGAAGAGACGCTTGTTGGAGATCTTGCGATCCAACTGCAATTCCATATTTCCTGTTCCTTTGAATTCTTCGAAGATAACCTCGTCCATTCTTGAACCTGTATCGATCAATGCTGTTGCAATGATCGTTAAACTTCCGCCGTTCTCAATCTTACGAGCCGATCCGAAAAATCTTTTTGGTTTGTGAAGTGCATTTGCTTCCACACCACCGGAAAGAACTTTTCCACTTGCAGGAGCAACTGTATTATATGCACGAGCCAGACGTGTTATCGAATCTAACAGGATAACAACATCATGTCCGCACTCAACAAGGCGTTTTGCTTTTTCCAATACTATGTTTGCAATCTTTACGTGACGCTCAGCAGGCTCATCGAATGTAGAAGCAACAACTTCTGCTTTTACACTTCTTGCCATATCTGTAACCTCTTCCGGACGTTCGTCGATCAAAAGAATGATCATGTACACTTCCGGATGATTTGCTGCAATTGCATTGGCAACATCTTTCAGCAACATTGTCTTACCTGTCTTCGGCTGAGCAACGATCAATCCACGTTGTCCTTTTCCTATCGGTGCAAACATGTCCATTATCCGTGTTGAATAATTCGACTTGTCGCCACTAAGATTTAATTTCTGGTAAGGGAAGAGTGGAGTAAGATAATCGAAATGGATCCGGTCACGCACAATTGCAGGATCAAGTCCATTGATGTATTCTACTTTTACGAATGGAAAATATTTTTCGCCTTCACGTGGAGGACGAACGTAACCTCTTACAGTATCACCGGTCTTTAGTCCGTATAATTTTATCTGTTGCTGATTTACATAAACATCATCAGGTGATGTCAGGTAATTAAAGTCACTTGAACGTAAAAAACCAAATCCATCAGGCATGATCTCCAGAACACCATCTACAGCGATGAGAGTTTCCGGATCGATTGGTGGTTCAGGTGCGAAACTTCCTCTTTGACGAAAGTTATTATTGTTATTATTCTGGTTACTAAAATTGCCGGTTTGTCCGGATGGTAAATTGTTGAATTGACTTTGTGCGGGCTGAAATTGTGTCTGTGGTTGTGGACGATTTTCAAAATCATTTCTGACTTGCGGACGACTACTAACTTGTTCAGTTCTTTCTGCAGTTTCATTAGAAGCTGCGGGAGCAGCAACCTGTGGAGTGGGAGTCTGACGAATCGGAGGTGTCTTCACACTTGGCTCAAGTACAATTGGAGCTTTCTTCACTTCTGAATCTTCTACCGGAGAAACACGTTTGCGTTTTGGGCGACCACTTTGGTTGTCGTCTTCAGCAACTTGTTTTGACGGCGCAGACTTTTCTACAGGAGCAGCAGTTTCTTTTGCTTCAGCTTTTTCCGGCTTCTCAGTTTTTTCTGCTTTCGCAGCTTTTGCAGGAGCTTTCGAGCCAAGATTTTCGCGAATGTTTTTTGATTCTTCAGGATGCAAAGCTTGCTGATCTAAAATTTTGTAAATCAATTCCTGCT
>ERZ795044.2562-NODE-2562-length-15747-cov-5.754333_pt1 | contig 15747 bp, 19 predicted proteins | sample MGYA00375128_ERZ795044 | MGnify/ENA primary metagenome ERZ795044 (study PRJEB30173, sample SAMN05720213) | anaerobic digester metagenome | isolation source: active sludge of municipal wastewater-treating anaerobic digesters | place: USA | collected 2014-12-22 ... | reverse complement strand
GCGATTTAACAGCAATAATCTTAACCCCGTGTATTGAATTCTGTGGGAAGCCCAATGTACGTATGCCTACTTAATCCCTACATGAACATAGGTTAGATTGTTTGCTACATATGCGCTCGTCTGCTTATTGCCGAATTCTCTGGTCTGAAGGTTAGGGATTGTCATACCACCAAATCATAGGGTAATCCACACCTCTTAAAACAACAGACTTATCCCGGGAATGCCTCGTAACCAGCCTTCTCGATGGCTTCTATCAACTTTCCCAGCTGTACTTTCGCAGGGTCGAACGTAACTTCGACCTTCTTGAGGTCCAGATCCACTTCGGCACCTTTGACCCCTGAAACCATGGACAGGGCCTTCCTTACGTTCATGACACAGTGCTCGCATTTCATTCCCGGCACCATGATGTTATCCTTGATCACAACTTCAGCGGCCATTCCTTGACCTCCTTACGCTTACTTCGCCGGACAGAAGCCTTCTTGTCCTACCGGCGGCCTCTTCCACCAACAGGGCTCCGAACTCGTCCATGCCCAGTGCTGTAACCTCGAAGGCCTCGCCGTGTCCTGTCACGGAAAGCTTCTTTCCGATCACGGTGCTAAGCTTCCCGGCCCTTTCGAGTATGCTCCCGGCGCCCTCTTCGATATACAGATTATACAACTTCCGCATGCCGTCAAGGACCATGTCCAGTAAGGAGGACCTGTCGGTCTTGCTGCCGCACAGCGCCTCCAAAGTCGCAGCCCTATCCCTGATCTCCTCGGGCAGGGGATCGGGCGGGTCGTTTAGGTTTACGCCGATGCCTATCACGAGCCACTCCAAGCCGGAAGGCCCGATGCCTGATTCGGGGAGTATGCCGGAAACCTTCGAGCCTGCCACCTCCACGTCGTTGGGCCACTTGATCCCGGCATCCAGGCCCGTGGATAATTTGATGGCGTCCGCGACGGCCACCGCGGCCAGTATGCTGAAGAAAGGGGCCCTCTCCGGCCCGATATCGGGCCTTAGCAGTATGGATACCCAAAGGCCCCACGGGCCGCTCGAATGCCAGGACTTGCCCAGCCTTCCTCTTCCGGAGGTCTGCCTGTCGGCGACGACCACGGTCCATTCAGGCGCACCGGCCGCAGCCAGCCTCTTGAGCTCGGCGTTGGTCGAATCCGTCTCCTTTAGCCATATCACATTGCCAGGCTTTTCATGCCTCATGGCGCTATGCCTTCACCGTGACGTTGTCTATGAGCCTTGTGCCGCCGATCCTTACGGCAAGTGCGACGAGTGCCTTGCCATCGACCTTGTCTATAGGCTGTACGGTATCGTCGTCAACGATTTCCACGTAGTCTATAAGGGCGTCCGGCACCTCGGACATGATGAGATCGCGCATGGCCGACTTTATCTTCCCGGCGTCTAGCTCGCCGCTTGCCACCAGCCTCTCAGCTAGCTTCAGAGAACGCGAGAGCACGACCGCCCTTAAGCGGTCCTCCCTGCTGAGATAGGTGTTCCTGCTGCTTATGGCAAGGCCGTCAGCTTCGCGGACCGTGGGCACAGGCACGATCGTGATGCCGAAGTTCAGGTCCTCGTTCATCCTGATAAGGACCCTGAGCTGCTGGGCGTCCTTCATGCCGAAATACGCCCTGTGGGGCCTTGTGATATTGAACAGCTTAGCCACAACGGTAGCGACACCCCTGAAATGCCCGGGTCTGGAGGCCCCGCAAAGGTGCTCGGTGAGCTTGCCGACGTCGACCGACGTCAGGGGCTCCTTCGGGTACATCTGCTTCGCGTCGGGGGCGAAGATATAATCCACGCCCGCTTCCTCGGCGAGTTCCGCATCGGCCTTGAGCGTCCTTGGGTATGCTTCATAGTCCTCGTTGGGACCGAACTGTATAGGATTTACGAAGATGCTCATGATGACGATGCCGCACTCTTCCCGCGCCCGCCTTGCGAGTTCGATGTGCCCGCTGTGCAGCGCCCCCATGGTCGGGACCAAGCCGACCGTCTTCCCTTCGGCCCTTGCCTTCTGGGAAATCGCCCTCATCTCTTCTATGTCGTGTACTACCCTCATGATCCTCCAACCTCCAATGCGGCGCCCGGCGGGGCCGCCGTCAGTCTTGACCCAGCTCCTTCTTCAACTCCGCCTCCTCGGCGGGGTTCATCCTGAAGCCGTGCTCCGGGCCGGGGAAGGAGCCGTCCTTGACTTCCCTGGCGTACTCCTCGACCGCCTTGAGCGCCTGGCTTCCCAGGTCGTTGAATATCTTCACGAACCTGGGCTTCTGCATGTCCATCGAGCACAGGTTAAGCATATCGTACGTTACGAGCACCTGCCCGTCGCAGCCGGCCCCTGCTCCGATGCCTATCGTTACGGCGCCGACCCTCGCGGTGACCTCCGCCGCCAACTGCTCGGGTACCTTCTCGAGGACTATCGAGAACGCCCCGGCCTCGTCGAGCGCCTTGGCATCTGCGACCAGCTTCATCGCGGCTGACGCTGTCTTGCCCTGGAGCCCGTAGCCGCCGAGGGTGTTGACCGACTGGGGGGTGAGCCCTATGTGGCCCTGCACCGGTATCCCTATGCTAACCAGCCTCTTGACCAGGTGCGCGACGTCGGTGCCGCCTTCGAGCTTCACAGCGTGAGCTCCGGCCTCCTTCAGGAACCTGCCTGCGTTTCGCACCGCCTCGTCCTCGGATACCTGGTAGGACATGAACGGCATGTCGGCCACCACGAGGGCCCTGCGTACCGCCTTCGACGCTGCCGAGACGTGATGGAGCATCGCGTCCATGGTCACCGGCACCGTGGTGTCGTATCCCAGCATCACGTTGCCCACCGAATCACCTACTAGAATGATGTCGATCCCGGCCCTGTCGAGTATGGCCGCCATCGAATGGTCGTATGCGGTGAGCGACGTTACCTTCTCCCCTCTGGCCTTCATCTCCCTCAACGTATTCACGGTTACTTTCTTCACCGGCTTATCGGTCGAATAGGACATCTTCGTACACCTCCATGGATTTCCTTATCTCATCCAGCCTCGCCTTGTCGGTCCCGGCCTTCTCCGCTAATTCTAGGTCTTTCTTCGCAAGCATCAGGTACATCGGGACCATGCCCGGGCAGTACTTTGCCATGGCCTCGAGGTTGCTCCTTACCGTCACGGCGTCGCCTCGTACGAACGGGCCGGTGAGCCCCATCTCGGGGCCAAGCTTGACGAAGGCCTCCACCGTTGCTGCAGACAGCTTCGACAGGCCCTCCCTCGCCGCTTCCATGTCCAGCCCGCAGGCCTGCATGCCCTCTGCGGCGGTGGCGACAAGTGCCATCAGCAGCGGGGAGGCCATCACTGCGCTGGCATGGTAAAGCCCCTTCATTGAGCTGTCTATCCGCCTGAACCTGCCTCCCATGGCGTCGACGGCGCCTTCGGCCCTCGCTACGGCGTCCTCGTCTCCCTCTGCGCAGAACAAGGAACCGGGAAGGGTCCGTATGGCCATCTCGACGTCGGGGAAAGTCTGCAGGGGATGGAGCGACGCCACCGATCCTCCCGTCTGCTTTAGCGGCATGAGCACCGAAGACGGCAGCGCGCCGCTCATGTGGTAGAAGCACCTGCCTGTGACGTCGCAGCCCTTGAGCTCCTCGGCCATGTTCGCCGCCACCGTGCCTATGACGGAATCTATGACGGTAAGGAACACCATGTCCGCTCCGAGCGCCGCCTCCCTTAGCGTCGAGACCCCCGCGGCCCCGCAGTCGATGGCTATCCTTGCGGCCTTCTTGCTATCTCGCGACCACAGCACGCTCACCTTATACCCGGCCTTGCACAGGCTGACGGCAAGGGCCGTCCCGACCCTTCCGCACCCGACGACCGCGATCTTAATATCCCTGTAAGACATCGCCTTCTCCAATCCAAGCCACCCCTGGCAAATAATAAGTCCGGGCGCCATGCCCGGACCGATGCATAATCGGCAGTCCTTCGGCATGGAGTACGGTTCACTATATACCGGATACCGTCTCGCTTCAGACCTCGACTTCTGATTATAGATTCTATCAGCCCCTGCCGAATCCTCCGAGGGGTTCCCCCTCAGCTTAACAGCAGGCTCACCTCGGCCTCGGCGTGGTCCACCTCGCCTCCGACGGGCGGGGAGGGCTTGCGCACCCTCACGACGACCCTGTCCGGGCGGTAGGCGTCCATCAGCTTCGATGCTATCTCGCGCGCGATCGTCTCTATAAGGTTCCTGGCAGGGCCCTCGACGATCTCCTTCGTCAGCTTGAAGACCTTGGAATAATCGACGGTCTTCTCGAGGTCGTCCCCTTCGGCCGCGGCCTTTATGTAGATGTACAAGTCGACGTCGACGTAGTACTCCTGGCCGCGCGCCCTCTCCTCCGGCAGGCACCCGTGGTAACCGTAGAACCTCATCGACTTCAAGCTCACCCTGCCGCTTTCCAGCACCGTCATAGCAAGCACCAGCTTTCCGTCAGAAGCCCAGCTTCGCCGCTTGGCATCTCAGCGCGTCGGCCATCTTCGCCGCCTGTACCGATTCGGCCACGTCATGCACCCTCACCATGTCCGCTCCGTTCATTATAGCGACCGTCATGGCTGCGAGGCTTCCCGGCACGCGTGCCTTCGCGTCCTCGACGCCCGTGATGCGCCCGATCGTACTCTTCCTCGAAAGCCCCACGAGCAAAGCATATCCCATATTGGAAACCTCGCGCAACCTAGCCAGCAGCTCGACATTCTGCCGCGCGGTCTTGGAGAAGCCGAAGCCGGGGTCCGCGACCAGGGATTCTTCGGGTACGCCCGCCGCCACCGCCAGCTCCATCCTCTCGGCCAGCTCTTTGATGACATCCCTTACGGTGTCGTCGTATTCCGTATACCGCATCATGTCGCCGGGCATGCCGCGCATGTGCATGACCACCAGGGCGGCTTCGGCGGACGCGCACAGTTCGGCTATCCTTGGCCCCGCCGAAAGGCCGCTGACGTCGTTTATGATGTGCGCCCCGGCCTCAAGGCACGCCTCGGCCACCTCTGGCTTCATGGTGTCGACCGATACTAGAGCATCGGAGTTCACGACCAGGTGCTTCACTATACCGAGCACCCTCCTGCGCTCCTCCTCGGCTGGGACCGGCTCGGAGCCGGGCCTAGTGGACTCTCCGCCGATGTCGATCATATCGGCGCCTTCGGCTATCATCTTCTCCGCGTGGGCTATGGCGTCATTCTCGGAGAAATAGAGCCCCCCGTCAGAGAAGGAATCGGGGGTGGCATTCAATATGCCCATGATGTAGGTCCTATCGCCTAGGGGCAGCGACCTGCCCCTTGCGACGAAGTTCCGGGGCGGGACGCTTCCCGCTGCGACCGATGTTATGGAAGCCGCGAGCTTCTTGAGCCCGAACGGCTGCCGCTCCAGCTTGCGTACCAGGATCGGCAGCGAGCATGCCGACGTTAGGAGCACGATGTCGGTACTGTCGCACCTTAGGGCGGCAACGTCGGCCGAATAGGCGGCATCCCCGCCGGCGGATATCGCCTCCTGCTTGATGAGGATGGCAGACCTCAGCGGGACCCCGTCCACCCTTATCGCAAGTGGCAGCCCCTTGCCCATCATGATCTCAAGGCCGGCCTTGCTGCATCCGGTCTCCTCGATGTTGCGCGCCGCCTCGCGGGCGTCGCGGTATGCTACGATCCTTGTCGACTTGGACCAGTGGGCGCTCGCCGACGCGTCCATGCTAGGCCTTCTTCGCGGCCGGTATCTTCCTTGCGGCCTTCGCCACGACCCAGGCTATGACGCTGTCTACCGCGTGGTGGGCCATGGTGCCGAATATGAGTATCAGGACCACCGTGGCGACTGAAGCGTCAGGGGCCGAGACTCCGGTACCCTTGGTGAGGGGCAGCCCGAACACCATCGCCATGAAGAGCACCGCTACCGCCTCGAGGAAGCCGTGCAGGGGCGCTGTGGCCGCCAGGACGGAGACATAGCTTGCGCCTTTCTTGATCATCAAGGCCCCCGCGAACGCCCATATCGCGTGGGTGGCCGCCCTAGCCATGATCATAAGGCCCAGGCTCGTGGCCCCGTACGACAGCAGGAATCCTATCGCCGTGCTTATTCCCACCATGGCGGCGACGACGGGCGAGATGAGCATCGAAAGCAATACGGGCACGTGAGACGCTATCGTCGCCGAGAAAGGCGGTATCAGGACCCTCAACGTCGAGCCGAAAGTGACGGGGATCATTATCCCGAGCGCGGTCAGCACCGCTCCGTATGCGATGTCCCTTGGTTTCATGAGAACACTCCCTTACCGGAGGCTACTTGTCAGCCTCCTCCCTGATGTGCTTGTCGACTAGTTCAAGGATCTGCCTTTTCAGGCCGACCCGGTCGTGCGTTATTGCCCAGACCATCTCCTCGGCCTTCTTGTCCAGGGCCTTGTCCTTGGCCTTCTCGAGGTACGACTTGATCGCCAGGATCGCGGCGCCCGCGCCGGCGTCCATCATCATGGATGCCGTACCCAGGTCGAGCGCGCCCTCAGAGCCGGTCGATTCCGCGGCCTTCCTGGCCATGGACTGGCCGAAGTATGTGGCTTCAAGAAGGGATATGGACGCGTCCACCGCGGCCGACAGCCCTTCCCTGAGGGTCTCGTCCTTCGAGGACCTCACCAGCTCGTCGGCCATGTCTAGCCTCTGTACGAGATGGCTTATCTCGGTACAGAGTACCGATGCCTTCCCGGCTATGTCCTCCTTGTCCTCGCGCAAGGATTTCCTGGCCGCCCTCGCAAGGAGCGCCGCCCCGTACGATGCGGTCAGAGCCGCCGCGGCGGCGGGGGAGAAGCCCAGTTCCTGATCCAGCAGGGCTTCATATAACTCGACGGCGGTCATCTCCATGAGGCTTTCCTCAGACATGCCCGATCATCTCCCGTCCTTGCCCTTCTTCCATACCAAAGCCTCGAGGACCTGGTCCTCTCCCAGGGAAGGCAGCATGAGCGCTTCTGCGGCCGTGGCCATGAGGTATTTCAGGGGGATGATGCCTATGAGCTCACCTTCGGCGAGCTCCACGCCGTATTTGGCGGCCTCGGCCCTTATGGCCTGTATCGCCTTCAAAGGGGGGGTCACGTCGCAGTCCACGAGGTTCATGGACACCTGGGCCATCTTCTTCTCCTCGATCATGAACCCCAGCGCCTTCACCCCCGGAAGGCCGCCGTCCTTCTCCCTTATCGCCCTCGCTATCTTCCTTGCCACCGTGATGTCCTCGGTCCTGAGGTTGACGTTGTAGGCCACGAGGAACTTCCTTGCGCCTATGACGGTGGCGCCTGCGCTTTCATGGAGCATCGGCCCGCCCACGTCCGGCCTTCTGTCGGGATTCGTCCGCACCTCGGCCGAAAGCCCCTCGAACTCGCCCTTCCTTATGTCCGCGAGGTTCTTCCTCTCGGGCATCCTCGCGGCGCCCTCATAGAAGTACACGGGGATGCCGAGGCGTTCCCAGGCCAGCTCTCCGACAAGCCAGGCGAGTTTTGCGCACCCTTCCAAGGTTATGCCGCTGACGGGAACGAACGGGACCACGTCGGTGGCCCCTATCCTCGGATGCTCTCCCCTGTGCGCCCTGAGGTCTATCAGGTCCTTCGCCCTTGCCATCGCGCAAAGCGCGGCTTCTGCGACGGCGGCGGGGGAGCCGGCCAGGGTGACGACCGTCCTGTTGTGGTCGTGGTCGGACGTCACGTGCAGAAGGTTTGCACCTTCCACAGCCTCGATGGAAGCCGCGATGGCGTCGATCGCTTCCTTGCGGCGGCCTTCGCTGAAATTGGGCACGCATTCGACGAGGGCGCCTTCCAGCCCGTTGGCACGCTCGAACTCTTTCAGACGTAGGGAAATATCCTTCATGGTACACCTCCGCTAGATATGATACCAATTTCTACGCCTTCGGGCACATCCCTTCACTTGCAGACAGGCATTATTTGAATATCCAAAGAAACGGCGCCGGGGTGGTCTACCCGCTAGAGGGCCGTTAAAGCCGCCTTTGCGGCACAAGACCGTTCTCCGCCCGTGAAAAGTTTCAAGGCACGGCCCCGTTGAACGGGATCGTGCCTCGAAGATCCGCGACGCGCAGCTCCGGCCGCCGTCAGGTTACTTGAATATCTTTATCATGAGAACGATCGATATCCATATCGCGATTATGACGCTGAACACGCCGGCCATTCCCTTGACTGCGATCGGCAACGTCGCCAGCATCCCTTGTACGTCGAACATTCCAACCCCTCCTTAACGGGCTATCAGGCTCAGTATCATGCCGCCGGCGATGACCGACGCGATCTGGCCGGATACGTTTGCGCCCACTGCGTGCATCAACAGGAAGTTCTGCTTATCCTCGTCCTGGCCCATCTTGTGGACCACGCGGGCCGACATCGGGAACGCGCTTATGCCGGCGGCGCCGATCATGGGATTGATCTTGTTCTTCGAGAACAGGTTCAGGAACTTCGCGAACATGACGCCGCCCACCGTGTCGAAGATGAAGGCGACGAGGCCGAGGCCCAGGATCATGATGGTCTCGCGGTTCACGAACAGGTCCGCGCGCATCTTGGCCGCGACCGATATTCCAAGAAGCAGCGTGATCAGGTTGGCCAGGGCGTTCTGCGCCGTCTGGGACAATGCCGCGAGCACGCCGCATTCGCGGATGAGGTTGCCGAACATCAGGAAGCCGACGAGGGCCACGGAGCGCGGGGCCGCGATGCCCGCTATTACTGTCACGACTATCGGGAACAGGATCCGCACTGACTTGCTTACCGAAGCCGGTTTGTAGGGCATGCGTATCATGCGCTCTTTCTTCGTCGTGATCATCTTTATGACAGGAGGCTGGACTATCGGGACCAGTGCCATGTAGGAATAAGCGGCGACGATGATGGCCCCGACGTACCTGCTCATGTAGTAGTTCGCCACGAAGATCGAAGTCGGGCCGTCGGCGGCGCCTATGATGGCGATCGAGGCGGCGTTTCTTATGTCGAAACCGAGAAGTACCGCCATGCCGAGGGTGAAGAATATACCGAACTGTGCGGCCGCGCCGAACAGGAGCATCTTGGGGTTTGATAGCAGCGGGCCGAAGTCTATCATCGCCCCGATCCCGATGAACAGCAGCAGCGGGAACAGCTCGTTGGCTATGCCCACGTTGTAGAGCAGGTCGATGACGCCTTCTTCCAGCGTCCCTGCGTAGGTTTGCATCAGCGCCCCGGAGAACGGAAGGTTTACCAGGATTGCGCCGAAGCCCATAGGAAGGAGAAGCGCCGGCTCCATCTCTTTCACGATCGCAAGGTAGATCAGGATCGCCCCGATCGCCCACATGACAAGCATCTGCCAGCTTATCGCGGTGAAGTTGCCCAAGATACTCATTGTTCTCATTCCTTTCGCCCGGCATTATCCGTATGTTAAGCTTGCATTATATGTAGTATAATGGTAATCGTCGGAAATTTGCCGACCTATTGTATACGTGAACCTAAACTCCTGCATATACCGCCGCCACATCCCGGCAGACCAGCGCCGGCCCCGATTCGCCTGACGTATCGGTAATGTGTTACGCGGCCCTTCTGCCAAAAAGAGCATATAGAAAGGTCCGGGGGTCATCCGCCCGGACCTTTCCTTATCGGCCTATTTCGGGCCGAACAGTGACAGCAGTATGCCAGCAGCAATCGCCGAACCTATGACGCCGGCCACGTTGGGCCCCATCGCATGCATTAGCAGGAAGTTCTTGGGATTGTCCTTCTGGCCCACGACTTGGGACACCCTTGCTGCCATCGGCACGGCCGACACTCCGGCGGAGCCGATGAGCGGGTTGACCTTGCCGCCCGTGATCCAGTACATGAGCTTCCCGAGCAGGACGCCGCCTGCTGTGCCGCCAGCGAAGGCGCACAGTCCCATCACGATTATCTTAAGGGTCTGCGCGGTGAGGAACCTTTCGGCCGACGCGGTCGCACCGACGGTCGTCCCCAGGAATATGACTATGATGTTGTTGAGGTCGTTCTGCGAGGTCTTGGACAGCCTTTCGACCACTCCTGCCTCTCTGAACAGGTTGCCCATCATTAGCGCGCCCACCAGGGCCGCCGCGGAGGGGACCAGCATTCCGACCGTTATCGTCGTCACGATGGGGAAGATGATCCTCTCGAACTTCGATACGGGCCTCAGCTGCTCCATCACGACCATGCGCTCTTTCTTGGTGGTGAGGGCCCTCATGATGGGAGGCTGGATGATCGGAACGAGCGCCATGTAGGAGTACGCGGCTATCGCGATAGGCCCCAGAAGGTGGGGTGCCAGCTTTGTGGTCAGGTATATCGCGGTGGGCCCGTCGGCGCCTCCGATGATGCCTATGGAGGAGGCCTCCTGGGGGTTGAAGCCCAAGAGTATCGCCCCTATGAAGGTCAGGAAGATCCCCAGCTGGGCCGCCCCTCCGAGAAGTATCGTCTTGGGGTTGGCGATAAGAGGACCGAAGTCCGTCATAGCGCCCACGCCCATGAACACCAAAGGAGGATAGACGCCGAGCTTGACTCCCTGGTAAAGGTAGTAGAGAAGGCCTCCCGGCTGGAACTGCCCGTTTACCTCGGTCGGGCCCTCCATCAGCCCCGCAAGGGGCAGGTTGGCCAGGAGCATGCCGAACGCTATCGGCAACAGCAACAAAGGCTCGAACTTCTTGACTATCGCAAGATACAAGAGCAAACAGGCTATGGACAACATCACGGCCTGCTGCCATGTTATCGCATAATAGCCGGTGGTCTTCACGAAGTCTATGAAGGCCTGCATGGAATCGCCCCTTTCAGGTGGTTATCCGATAGTCACGAGCGGTTCGTCAGTGTTCACGGAAGCATCCCTCGAAGTGTGCACTGCAGTGACCTTTCCGCTCATACCGGCGAAGATCTCGTTTTCCATCTTCATCGCCTCGAGTATGACGACTATCGTATCGGGCCCTACCACATCTCCTACTTTGACCCTTACGTCCTTGATGACTCCGGGCATGGGTGAGGATATGAGGCCGGCTCCTCCTGCCACGGGAGCCTTCGCCGCAGGAGCCGGCGCAGGTGCCGCAACGGGTGCAGGAGCCGGCGCGGGCGCTGCCGCCCTGGGCTGGGGAGCGGGTGCCGTCTGATAGGTCGCGGTTCCGCCCAGTTCCTCTACTTCTACTTCATATAGATTGCCGTTGACGTTGACTTTGAACTTTCTCAAGGGTACGACCTCCTAAAAAGCATAATATATCGGGCGGATCTACAGCCTGCCGGCCATAAGGTCCCTGCGGCCCGCCAGGGCCCAAGTGTTGATCTTCGCTCCGATGGGCCTTACGGCCGTGACCTGGCCGCTTATGCCCTCGGACATCATTATCGCCATAACGGCCGAAATGGCCGCTATCTCGTCGGCGCCGCCTCCGGCCGCCGGACGCACTACGGTTTCCGCGACGGTCCTTGCGGGCTCGGGTGCGACGGCTGTGATGCCGTCCGCCTTCGGGGCCGCCTTTGCAGGCTCGGCACTGACGGCAGCCGCGGGCTTCTTGCCGCCGATCTTGCTGATGCCCGCAAGGCCCAGCATTATGAACATGAGGAATACGAGGCCGAGGAACACTATCAGCATCCCCAGGCCGGTCGTACTCATTCCCAATCCGATGTTATCCATATCCTATACCTCCGTCCGCCGCGTCATACCGGCAGGTTGCCGTGCTTCTTGGCAGGGCGGCTCTCGCGCTTCGAGGAGAGCATGTCGAGCACCTTGGCTATCTTCACCCTCGTCTCGGCCGGATCGATGACGTCATCGATGTAGCCCCTGGAAGCTGCGACATAAGGATTGGCGAAGGTGTCGCGGTATTCCTCGATCTTCTCCTTGCGCTTGGCGTTCTTGTCCTCGGCCGCTTCGATCTCCCTGCGGAAGATTATATTGGCGGCGCCGTCCGGTCCCATCACGGCGATCTCGGCGTTGGGCCATGCGGCCACGTAGTCGGCGCCCAGATCGCGGCTGCACATCGCAAGATACGCCCCGCCGTAGCTCTTCCTGACTATGATCGTAACCTTGGGCACGGTGGCTTCGGAGTATGCGTAGAGCATCTTCGCGCCGTGCCTTATGATGCCGCCGTATTCCTGGTTGGTGCCTGGCAGAAAGCCGGGTACGTCGACCAGGTTCACTATGGGGAGGTTGAAAGCGTCGCAGAAGCGGATGAAGCGCGCCGCTTTGTCGGAGGCGTTGATATCAAGGCACCCCGCCAGCACCTTGGGCTGGTTGGCGATTATGCCTATGCTCTGGCCGGCGACCTTGGCGAAGCCGACCACGATGTTCATCGCATAGAGGGGCTGTACTTCCAGGAAATCTCCGTCGTCCACGAAGCCGTTGATGATGTCCCTTATGTCGTATGCCTTGTTGGGCTCCGGCGGGACCACGGACTTGAGCTGTTCGACGGGCCCGACCGGCCTCATGTCTCCCAGCGGGGGCTCTTCGAGGTTGTTGGAGGGCAGGAAGGACAGCAGCTTCCTGATCATCGTGAAGGTCTCGTCCTCGTTCTCGCACATGAAGTGCGCCACGCCGCTCGTCTGGTTGTGGGTGAGGGCACCGCCCAGCTGCTCTGCGCTGACGTCCTCGCCCGTCACGGATTTGATAACCTGCGGGCCGGTGATGAACATGTTCGCGCCCTTGACCATGAAAACGAAGTCGGTGAGCGCGGGGGAGTACACAGCGCCTCCAGCGCAAGGTCCCATTATGACCGATATCTGCGGTATGACGCCCGAGGAGATCACGTTCCTGTAGAAGATCTGCCCGTAGCCCGAGAGCGCGTCGACACCTTCCTGGATCCTCGCGCCGCCGGAATCGTTGATGCCTATGCAAGGAGCCCCGGTCTTAAGAGCCAGGTCCATGACCTTGCAGATCTTCTTTGCGTGCATCTCGCCAAGGGAGCCTCCCATGGTCGTGAAGTCCTGCGCGTAGACGAACACCTGCCTGCCTTCGACCGTCCCGTGTCCGGTCACTACCCCTTCGCCGGGCAGGTCCTGCTTGTCCATGCCCAGGTCGGAGCAACGGTGCCTTACGAACATGTCAAGCTCTTCGAAGCTGCCGGGGTCCAGAAACCTCTCCAGCCTCTCCCTTGCGGTAAGCTTTCCGTTCTCATGCTGTTTGGCGATCCTTTCGGTCCCGCCGCCTAGCCTGACCTTGTCACGCCTGGCGGAAAGGTCCTTGATGAGCTTGTTTTCCGACACGCGAAATCACCCCTGTATCATATAAGTCCTGGTATAATTGGTTTTTAGGCAACTATTCTCACAATTACCTATTATATCAGACGAATGTCAACAGTAGTACACGAAAGGTATATTCAAAGGGTGGATAAGGCGGGGGATTTACGGTCCTATTCGGTATTATAGCTTGTATTTGAGACGGAAGTCACAAACGTTATGCACGATTCTATATACAATGCGAAACCCAACGATTCACACGGATTACATCGGATGCGGGACCCCGGCAATAACGGCCCATGTATAGGCGCGGTGGCTGACAAGCAGGATTCAAGGGATGATATAATGGTCTAAATCCATTTCTTCCGGAGGGCGCATGGAGAGAAGGAAGCTTGGAAGTACCGGCATCGAAGTCTCTAGGCTCTGTTTCGGCACACTCACGATGAGACAGCTGGATATCGACCCAGTAAAGGGCGCGGACGCGATAGCCTACGCGCTCGACATGGGCGTGGACTTCGTGGATACCGCCGAGGGCTATGCCACGTACGAGCACGTACGGCTTGCCGCCAGGATGAGGCCAGGCTTCGCGGTGAATACGAAATCACCGGCGAAGACCTATCCCGAGATGGAGAAGTCCATCGAGAAGGCTAGGCGGGAGCTGGACATGGAGACCATAGACAGCTTCCTGATGCACGGCTGCGGAGGTCCAAACGACGGCATTCAAGAGCGTCGCGGGGCGCTGGACTGCCTGCTCGAGGCGAAAGCGTGCGGAATGGTGAAGGCCGTCGGCCTGTCGAGCCATTTCGTCGCCGGGGTGAGGCAGGCCGCCGCCTGCCCGGACATCGACATATGCCACCCACTGGTGAACATGCTCGGCAAGGGCCTTCCCGACGGGACGGCCGAAGACATGGACGAGGCGTGCAGGCGGGCCTATGATGCCGGTAAGGGGCTGTTCGGGATGAAGAGCCTCGCCGGGGGACTGCTCATACCGAAGAGCGACGAGGCGTTCGCCTACGCGCTCGCAAGGCCGTACCTTTCTTCGATAGCTGTCGGCATGACGACCGCGGATGAGATCAGGTACAATGTGGCGCTGTTCGGAGGCGGGAGCGTCGACGGGGAGGCCGTAAGGCTCAAGCGCGAAGGCCTCAGGGTTTTCGTGCTCAGGGCCTGCGCTGGCTGCGGGGACTGCGTCAAGGCGTGCCCTTCGGGCGCGATGAGGATAGCTGACGGCAAAGCCGTGGCCGACCAGGACCTGTGCGTCGCGTGCGGATACTGCGGCTTCGCGTGCAAGAGGTTCTGCATCAGGCTGGTATAGCCGGCAGTGAGCATGGGGGTAGACATGAAAGCGGGGAAGAGCATAACCGACTTTGAGGCTGTAGCCATCGTCGCCGGCAACGGGATCGGCGCAGGCGTGATGGCCGTTCCATACCTGGCATCGAAGGTCGGCCTGGTCCCTCTTGCGATTGTCGCGCTCGTCGCCTTCGCGTCGGCGCTGCTGCTGCACCTAATGGTACTGGAGGCTTCTTTGAAGACCCCGGGGCGACAGGTGCTTTCCATACTGGACAAGTTCCTGTTTCGCGGCAGGAAGCCGCTCATATACCTGTTCTACGGGCTCATCTTCATAGGCACGCTCTCGAACCTCGCCGCGTACATGGTAGGCGGCGCTTCCGTAAGCGCCGGGTGGGGTGTGCCGGTCTGGGCGGGAGCCGCCGGTTTCTACGTCGTCTGCGCGCTGATAGTGCTGTTTGGCATCAAGTCGATGGGCATCGGCGAGAAGGCGGCGCTTATGGGCATGGCCGGCATAACGGCGTACATAGCCCTGGCTTCTTCGAACGGGGCCGTGGAAGTGGCGGTCATGGAAGGCGGCGGGGACTCATGGCTTGCGCTGTACGGCATGCTCATGTTCTGCCTGGGATCGTACCTTGCGGTGCCGCAGGTGGTCCAGGGCCTGGGAGGGGACGGGAAGAGGGCCGGCAGGGCCATCTTCTTGGGACTGCTCGCAAACCTTGCGATTACGGTCGTTATAGCGGCATCGGTGATGCGCGTTAACGAGCGGGCGACCCAGGTGGCCATCGTAGGATGGTCCAGGGAGGTAGGGGGCATATCCGGCCTGGTAGGCTCGGCGTTCATCTGGCTCGCCATGGCCACGAGCTTCTGGTCCGTGTCGTACGCCATGAAGGACATAACCATGGAACAGCTCGGCTTCAAGAGCGGCATCCTCGCCTGGCTGTGCTCGACGCTGCCGGCCGTCGCGATGGTCTTCTTCGGAGGGGAGTTCATCGAGATGCTCAAGCTGGCGGGAGGCGCAACGGCGCTCGTCTTGGTATTCACGCTGATACCGGCGTTCAAGAACTCGAGGGAGCAAAGGACGGCGGACTGGAGCATGGGGAAGTTCGGCTCTGCGGCCTTCAGGATAGTCGTCACGGCAGCTTACATGGCGATGGCGATAGGTTCGACCATACCCGTGGACTAGGTCCGCGGTAAAGCCGAGGCGGCCTCGGGGCCACCGGCGGATAGGGGGAAGAAGGGGAATGAAAGACTATATAGAGCTGAGGTCGGACACGACGACCCATCCTACCGAGGAGATGAGGGAGGCGATGGGCTCCGCCCCGGTCGGAGACGAC
>ERZ795044.2553-NODE-2553-length-15787-cov-5.640605_pt1 | contig 15787 bp, 15 predicted proteins | sample MGYA00375128_ERZ795044 | MGnify/ENA primary metagenome ERZ795044 (study PRJEB30173, sample SAMN05720213) | anaerobic digester metagenome | isolation source: active sludge of municipal wastewater-treating anaerobic digesters | place: USA | collected 2014-12-22 ... | reverse complement strand
GCTCGATTTGATGCCGGCTTCCAGCCTCAGTCCGCCTTTGAAGGTTTTTACAAAATCCGACTTGAGTGAATAGATATTGATGCTGGAAGGAAGGTGTCCTTTGAGGAACATGGAATCGGCTGTTTGCTGGTAATTGCCGTCGAAGAATCCGGTTTGCAGCAACTGATCAGACACATTCTTGTACCCGGAATAGTCGAGATCAACAGTCAGTTCGGTGCCTGTAGTATCGAATGTGTGTTTATAATTCAGGTTGGTGCTGAAATTCTTCCAGCTCAGCTCATTGGCCGTATGTGAGTTCAGCCTGGAGAATACATCACCATCCAGGGTAGAGAAAGTGGTATGCGTGGTAGGGGTTGGGCGGCCTGCAAATAAGAAACCGTTAAGCACAATGCCGAATGAATTCTTTTTGTTAGGAGTATAATCCATTCCCAGCTTCAATGTATAGTTGTTATTGCGGAAACGGAAAGCGGTATTCACCTGATTGATGCTGTCGAGTTGTTTACCGGCTTCGTAATACCGGCTGGTGATATCGAGCAATCCTCTTCCTTCCCGGTAGTTGTAAACGAAATTGCTGAACAGGTTCACTTTGTTCTTTTTATAATTATAGTTTACCGACAGGGTGGGTTTCCAAAGCACTTCTGTTTTTCCATCCCGGCTGAACAATCCGCTGGTGTTGCCGAGTGTAATGCTTCCGTTAGAGCCTTTTACTTTACCTTTCTTTGTTTTGATATTGATCACACCCGAGTTACCCGAGGCATCGTATTTGGCAGAAGGGTTGGTCATGATCTCGATTTGATCGAGTGCAGAAGCAGGCAGGTTACGTAATACATTGGCCAGGTCGGCGCCGGAGAGATAGGTTGGTTTTCCATCCATCATGATGATAACGCCCTGCTTCCCTTTCAGGCTGATGTTGCCGTCGTTGTCTACACTTACACCGGGAGATTTTTCCAGTACTTCCAGTGCGGTTGCCCCTGCATTGGAAGGAGATGCTTCCACATTCACCACCGTGCGGTCGAGCTTTTGTTCAATAAAAGGTTTTTGAGCCACCACGGTAACGCCTTCCAGTGCTTTTTGCTGGCTGTTTACTTCAATGGATGCCATATCAACCTCGGCTTTGGCAGCAGTGATCTCAATGGGTTCACTCATCTTTTTTGCAAAGCCAACGGCGGAAGTGCTGATGATGTATTTTCCTTCTGCAATTTTTTCAAATGAAAAATTACCGGCCTTATCGGTGATGGCTGTTTTAACCAATGCCTTGTTATCGGCCTTTAATAACTGTATGGTGGCAGATTCAACCGGTTTCTTTTCCGGGTTGATGATGGTGCCCGATATTTTGCCGGGCTTGTTTTGTGCAGGCAGCGCTGCGGCAAACAGCAATGCTGTAAGCAATAGAAAAATTGTTTTCATGACTAGTAGTTTTGCTATACTTTAATAAATGGCTGTGTGAAAATGTATCAATCCCTTCGTACCAAAAACACAAAAGGGATAAAGGGCAATAATTGTGTATGGCAGGAAGGATGTAAAATCACGCCAAAAGCCGGGCGGTTACTGGACCTTACAGGCGGTGCAACATTCAGAAAATAGAATTGTCCGGTTGTTTTTTTAGTCATGCATGTGCATAATAACAGGTAGTGAATTCTGGAATAGCCCGGCGGTTATGTAACCTTACAGGCGGTGCTGTTATTTAAAGACGAAGTTTTACTTTAGTAGTCTCATCATTTAAATCATTGCTATGAACCGGAAAAAATTTCTTCTCAATAGTTCTGCAGGAGTAACTGCATTGATGCTTGATCCTTTCAGATCCTTTTCCCGAACGCCCGATCCGGAGCCATATAAAACAGATATTGTAAAAGAGTTTGTGATAGCCGGGCATGGTAAATTAGACCGGGTGAAGGAAATGCTGGCAGAATATCCCAATCTTTTGTATTGCCGGTACGATTGGGGCAACGGCGATTTTGAAGAAGCGATCGAAGGCGCCGGCCACCTGGGCAATAAAGAGATCGCACGATACCTCATCGAAAAAGGCGCCCGGCCCAATATCTATATTCTTACGATGCTGGGTGAAACGGCCATTGTAAGATCGTTCATTGATAAATATCCTTCACTGTTGAATGGAAAAGGAGCTCACGGATTTACCTTGCTGCACCATGCAACAAAGGGCGGAGAAGATGCAAAAGAATTGCTTGAATACTTAAAGGAGAAGGGACTGAAGGATATGCAGATTAAGATCAGATAATCTATACCTGCTTCCGGAAATTGCTCTTCGCCTTCCCGGCTCGGTCCCGGTTATCTACATATATCAATAAACCTCTCTGCAATACAATTCCCATCTTATACGTTACAGGGGGAAAACACACTGTTTTGATGTCTACCGGCAAGCTGCCAGCAATGGTCCTGGCTGCTTTGCAAGAACCACATATCTATGAAATTCAGGGTTTCCGCTGCCAGAAATTATAGCAGGGGCATTCAGTTGCTTTTGATCTCCCTCATCATTTTTTTGGGTATAACTATTTATGAGACCAGCCGGGTGATCCGGACCGGTATCTGGATCACGAATACACACGATATAATGGGATCTTCCACCAAGACCCTCCAGCTGGCATTGGATAACGAATCCCGGTTCAGGGGATATATTCTTACCGGCCAGCGAAGTTTCCTGGAACAGCGGAAACAGCAGGAAGATCAGATATACAAAGGACTGAATTCGCTGAAAAAACTGACACGTTATCATCCTGCACAAAAAACGTTTACCGATTCCCTGTTTACGCTCATTGATGCAAGGATTGTCTTTTCGAACAAAGAGATATTGAACTACGAGGTAACGGGAGCTGATGCAGCCAGGAAAGCAGTGGAGATCAGTGAAGGCAGATTGTATACCGATCGTATACGGGTGTTGGTGGATAGAATGCAGAACAGCGGAAATATAATGCTCAGGAGATACCGTGATGCCAATACCGATAGTGTAATAAGCCTGCAACGGGTATTATTGATCGTGATCGCCGGAATTGTTTTATTGTTGATCTTGTTCACCCGCAAGATGAGATCTGATAATATCGAGAAAGAAAAAGCCGCCGAGGTTCTGCAGAAGATGAATGATGAGCTTGAACGCAGGGTAATGGAAAGAACACAGGAAATACGCACGGCCATTGAGCGCTTCGAGATTCTTTCACAGGCTACAAGCGATACCATCTGGGACTGGGATATTACAAGTAACAGGATGCGTTATAATGAAGGTATCAGTAAGACATTCGGGTACCAGGCTTCGGAAGTGCCCAACGTGGTTGATTGGTGGAATGAACAACTGCACCCCGATGATTTTAAACGGGTAACAGAAATGGTGGAAGAGGTATTTGAAAAGGGATTGCAGAAATTCCAGCTTACTTACCGGTTCCGCTGTGCCGACGGAATGTATAAATATGTTTTTGACAGGGCCTACGTATTATTTGATCAGAATAACGAGCCCTGCAGAATGATCGGCGCCATGCAGGATATCAGCTCCGAAGTGGAGGAAAACATGCGGGTATCAAAAGCCATCATCGATACACAGGAGAAGGAGCGCCAGTACATCGGTGCCGAATTGCATGATAATGTTAACCAGGTGCTGGCAAGTGCGTTGCTGGTACTGAGCATGATCAAGAACGAGAAAATGAACAGAAAGGAAACCCTCGAATTCATAGAAACCGGCCGGGGATATATTATGAATGCCGTTGAAGAATTACGGAAACTGTCACACGAACTGGCTCCTGCTTCTTTTGATAATGTCTCCCTGGAAAATGCATTTAAGAACCTCGTTCAGGACTTCAACCCGGATAACCGTTTTAAAGTGGACTTCAACTTTGATGATATCTGTAACAAGGCAAGTGATGAGGTTCAGATAAACCTATACCGGATTGTGCAGGAGCAGATGAAAAACATCATCAAGTATGCCGATGCCGGAAAGATAGATATAGCGGTAACAAGGGTGAACGGTTCCATCAACCTGCGTGTTGCTGATAATGGCAAAGGGTTTGATGTAAAGGCCCTGAAGAACGGTATCGGGCTTAATAATATCCGGAAAAGGGCGGAATCATTGTCCGGTAAGTTTATGCTGAATTCTGCACCCGGCAAGGGTTGTGAAATATTTGTAACGATACCTGTGGAAAAACATTGACCGGGAAAAAATGAAGAATTAAAAATGTAGAATTAAGAATTCACTCAAACCAAAGCCTCTTGTATTTTCATCGTACCTGCTAAGTCTAATAAATTTTTAATGATTAATTCTTAATTTTTAATTGCCTCAGGCTTGCTCCAGGAAACTACTCTTCATTTTTCCCATCAGGTCTATCTCCAGCATGCGGGAGGCAATGCGTATCATGTTCTTAAATGCCATGGCATGAGAGATGCCGTGGCCGATGATCACCGGTTTGGCTACGCCCAGTACGGGTACGCCGCCGTATTGTTCAAAATTAAAACGGTCGAAATGTTCGTCGTGTATGTTGCGGCGCTTTACAATATCGTAAATGCTTTCGGCGAGTTTTAAAACCACGTTGCCGGTAAAACCTTCGCAAACCAATACATCGGCCTTGCTGAGTAAAATATCACGGCCTTCTATGTTACCAATGAAATGGATCTGTTTATTCTCTTTCAGCAGCGGATAAGTGGCCTGTGCCAGTATATTTCCCTTGCCTTCTTCTTCACCTAAATTCACCAGGCCAACCTTGGGTTCATCAAAATTCAAAATGTGCTTGGCAAATAAAGAACCGAGGGTTGCAAACTGGTTCAGGTTCTCGGGTTTGCAGTCGGCATTCAATCCAACATCCACCAATAAGCCGAGGGTACCGTCTTCACGGGGCATATAAGCGCCAATGGTGGGCCGAAGTACGCCTTCAATGGCCTTGATGCTGAACAAAGCGCCCACCATCATGGCCCCGGTATTGCCGGCGCTGATGAAAGCATCGGTTTTTCCGCTGGCCAGCAAATGAAACCCGATGGCAATAGAGGATTGTTGCTTTTCTTTTAACGCTTTGGTAGGATGTTCGTTCATTTCAATAACCTGGGCAGCATGAACGATCGTGTATTTACCGGCGGGGATGGGGTAGCTGTTAAGGTGTTCTTTGATCTGTTCCTCGTCGCCGATAAGGGTAAGATGAATATTGGCAGCAGCAGACGATAAAAATTCAGCGGCGCCTTTTACTGCTTCCAGGGGAGCAAAGTCGCCGCCCATCATGTCCAGACCAATATTCATACAGCCTTCTTTAAATGAAAAAATTCCAAGTCCAAAATTCCTTTCATCGAATTTCGGACTTAGAATTGATACTTTGAAAAAATATTATGCTTTCAGCGGCGCTTTTTCAGCTACCAGCTTTCCTTTGTAGTATAATTTTCCTTCGCTTACATGGGCACGATGGCGTACATGTGTTTCGCCGGTTGTTTTGTCAACACTCAACGTTGGTTCGCTGGCTTTGTAATGCGTCCTTCTTTTTGCACTGCGTTGCTGTGAGTGGCGCCTTTTGGGATTTGGCATATTGCTTCGTTTTTAATTTTAAAATTTTATTACTTCTTTGTCTTTTCTTTCTTTAGTTTTTTGAACTGCTCCAGTCCTTTCCACAACTGGTTGGCATTGGTCTCCTGCGGCTTTACTTCCATCGTCTTCAGTTTCTCCAGCACTTCTTTGTTGCATTGCGGGCCACCCATCTCTTCTTCGCTGCACATTTTCTGTATTGGAAAACTCAGCAGCACAAATTCGTATATCCAGTTAGCTACGTCAATATGGCTTTCGGTACGGGAGATGTAGAACACATCCGGATCTTCTTCCTGTTCATTCATCTCATCGGGATTTTCCACCAGCTTTACCAGCATGTTGAATTCGTCCCAGATGTCCATCTTCAGGGGATTACCGCAACGGTCGCAGCTGATATCTGCCTTACCGCCGATCTCGAACTTAAGCAGCATGAAACTGCTTTTTTTATCAAGCAGTAACCTGATATTTGCCTGGCAGTTACTGAAGTCGGGGCTACCCCTTTCCGCAAAGAACTTATCATCAACCTCGTAATCAAACTCATGGATCCCCGGTTTCAATCCCACAAATGCTATCTCAAATGCCCGTTTACCCGCCATTACGTATGGTTTAAAGGACGGCAAAGGTAGGGGAATTATGTTACATTTTAGGGCTGAAAACAGGGTTTTTATGGGGTTGAGGGCCGTTGGCCCGGCTTTTATTACTTTTAGGGCAGATATGAAGTTCAAAAAATCCCTGTTATGTACGCTGGTACTGGTAGTTTTGGCGGTTTCCATCCATCTTTTTTCCCTGGATCCGGTTCTTGTTGAAAGAAGGTATTCAACCGGCATCTATCCCTATATCGGACGGGGTTTACGATATTTATTGGGCTGGCTGCCCTTTAGCCTGGGCGATATACTCTACGGCGCAGCGGTTCTGTGGCTGATCACAAAACTGTTCAAGGGCATCCGGGCAGTGCTTAAAAAAAAGGTCACCGGGCAAAGCTTTTTGGCAGGGTTGGTATACGCCCTGAATGTGATACTGATCATCTACATCAGTTTCAATCTTCTCTGGGGAATTAATTACAACCGGGTGGGCATTGCCAAACAACTGGGATTAAAGATGGAAAAATATTCAACCACTGACCTGAAGAAGCTGAATGAAATGCTGGTTGAAAAAGTAAATGCATCAAAACAGATGCTGGTGGAAGCGAAGACGAGCTACCCTACAAAAAAAGAATTATTCTCAAGGATCAATCGTGCATATCAACAGGCAGAAACTGTTTATCCTTTTCTGCAGTACCAACCCGTATCCCTGAAACCATCTGTGTGGAGCTGGGTAGGAAACTATATGGGCTTTACCGGTTATTATAATCCATTCACCGGTGAAGCCCAGGTAAATACGCTGGTGCCAAAATTTTTGCAACCTTTCACTACCAGCCATGAAGTGGCGCACCAATTGGGTTATGCAAAAGAGATGGAAGCGAATTTTGTGGGTTACCTGGCAGCTACTTCGTCAACCGATACCTTGCTTCACTATTCTGTTTACCTCGACCTGTTCATGTACAGCAACCGGAATTTGTTTGAAACGGATTCAGTTTCTGCAAAAGAATTCCGTAAACAATTGATACCGGCCGTGCAGGAAGACCTGAAAGAATGGAAACGGTTCTATCTCCGGCACCGCAATCCCATTGAACCGCTGTGGCGGTGGATATACGGTGTTTACTTACGCCGAAACCAGCAGCCGCAGGGCGTGTTGAGTTATGATGAAGTGACGGGTTTTTTGATTGCCTATTATAAAAAGGCCGGTAAGATCTGAACATTTCGTTATTGAAAACGTTGCACAGAAATGAAGTTGATAATTTCCATACTGGTTCCGCTTTTAGTTGGGGCTTTCTCGGGTTTCTTTACTTCTTCGGGAGTTAACGGATGGTATGCAACAGCCAGCAAGCCATGGTTCAACCCGCCAAACTGGATCTTTGCCCCGGTATGGACAGCACTTTATATCCTGATGGGCATTGCATTGTATCTGGTGTGGAAGTCAGGAGCTGATATAAGGCTCAAGCAGACTGCCATCATTTTATTTGCAGTTCAACTCATCCTTAATTTTTTCTGGTCATTTATTTTCTTCAAACTGCAATTGCCTGGCTGGGCTTTTGCCGAGATCGTCCTTATGTGGGTAATGATCTTTATAACCATTCTCTGGTTTGGAAAAATTTCTGCAGCAGCAGCCTGGTTACTGGTGCCTTATATCAGTTGGGTGAGTTTTGCAGCGGTATTAAATTATGCAATCTGGAAGCTTAATTAGAATCTCACTTTATTCCTGAAGGCTGGGTCAAACATCACCTGTGCTTCAAACGGATCCAGCCATCCTTCTAATTTTTGTTCTTCTTCGGGACTAAGGTCGTTGAAGAAGATAGCGATTTCCATCCGGGTTCCGTTTTTCATCATCATATAAATAACATGGGTAAGTACAAAACCGGTGCTTCCGCCTTTTACGCCGTAATGTTTGAAAACAGACTGGAATGCTTTGTTCTCCATCGGGAACTCCAGCACTTCGGCAATGGTGAAGAAAGCATCCTCGTCCAGTACTTCTCTTTTGTTGAGGGCCTGTACCAGGGTCACGTATTCTTTGGTGGTGGAAGCAGGCAGGCGGTCGCTCCATAGTTTCTGGAGCTTCATCGAAAATTCTTCGGGGCGGAACCTGGCTTTATACCCGCTGTCTTCTTTCATGCCCAGGTGATGGTCGTACGCTTCCATGCTGTACTTCTTATCCGAGTACCCGCTGATGGTTTTTATGAGTTTGTCTTCAGTTGTTTTTTTAGGAAGCTGGTAAAGGAACAGGGATCCCACAATGGGGGAGATAGCGGTATGCTGTTTGAGACCGAACAGTTCGATATTCTCTTTAACATTATCAAAGCCCAGCAGGTCCATCAGGTATTCGGTGTTGGCATTGCTGCTGAAGATGATCATGCCGCGGGCTATGTCCACCAGCTTAACACTATCGCCCTTGAGCAGTTTATTTTGCTTTGCATAGTCGAGCCAGGCGGGGTGGGCGCCTCCATCTGTGTTGGGGATATAGTATTTATCCAGTTCGCTTAAAGGCATATAACTGTTCTCATTGATCACATTTTTCCCCGACTGCTGAGCAAATTCAATAGCCACCATGATCTTTACCGTACTGGCCAGCGGCATCAGTTTATTCTCGTTCAAACTGGCAACTACTGTATCATTCCGGGTAATATAAACCGAGGCCCTGCTTTTATTGGCGTTAATAAAGTGGAAGAAAGAATCGGCCAGGGCCGGCTTCAATTGGGCAACAGAAACACTGCTGATGAGCATGCTGAGCAGTAACAATATCTTTCTATTTGCGGATATGCAGAATTGTAAGCTCATAATATGTATGCTGGTTTAGATTAAAAACTGTTCTTCCACATCATGCTCTCCACCGGCTTGTTATGCTGGCCGCTGTACTTGGCATTTTTCTTCTGGTTATATTTTATTTCGATCTCACCATCCACCGGGAAATAGATCAGTTGCCCGATGGGCATGCCGGCATAAACCCTCACCGGTTGCTTAACGGAAATCTCCAGTGTCCAGTTGCCGCAAAAGCCCACATCTCCTTTACCGGCCGTTGCATGTATGTCGATGCCCAGCCTGCCGGTACTTGATTTTCCTTCCAGGAAGGGAACATGGGCATGGGTTTCGGTGTATTCTTCTGTTACCCCTAAATAAAACTGGTCGGGGTACAGCACAAAGCCTTCTTCCGGTATGTCAAAATGTTCAATGGTATTGTGCTTTTTTGCATCTAGTTCTGCGTTGATATACTTAGCCAGGTGTTTGCCTAAATGTACATCGTAGCTGTTGCTTCCGAGGCAGTCGCGGTCGTAGGGTTCAATTTTGATGGTGCCTTTCCCGATCTCTTCTAAAATTCTTTTGTCGCTTAAGATCATTGTGGTTCGTTGATTGGTTGATCCGTTAATTAGTTAATCCGTTAACCGGTTAATTCGTTAATTTGTAAAACTAAATTTTCAATTTTTAATTCTTATTTTTTAATTGCTGAAATGCCGCTGGTTTATCAACAAAATATTAACGCAACCACAAAGATCGCTGTTTGGCATATCAACGAATCGGAAGATTTTTTTTTAGCACAGGTTCCCCTGCAAAAGAACATCAGTCACTGGCATAAACGGCTGCAGCACCTGGCCGGCCGGCTGTTGCTGAAAGAGATGTATCCTGGTTTTCCGGTAAACCTGATCCAGATCGCCGATACCAAAAAGCCTTACCTGGAAGATGAGCCCTTTCATTTCTCCATTTCTCATTGCGGCGATTATGCGGCTGCCCTTGTAAGCAAGGAATACCGGGTAGGGGTGGATGTGGAGCTGGTAAATGATAAGATATTACAGATACAGAAGAAATTCATGAGTGAAGGGGAGAAGAAAATGTTCAATGAGCAAGGTTCAATGAACAATGTTCAATATGCAACACTTTGCTGGAGTGTGAAGGAGTCTGTGTTTAAATGGTGGGGAAAGGGCTCGGTGGATTTTAAAAGAGGCATGGTGCTGCAATCGATACAGGGCGATCATACAGAAGGAAAATTGCATTGCCTGTTTAAAAACGAAACCGAACTGGTTGTTCATTACCTCTCGTTCAACAATAATTTCCTTACCTGGGTGTTAACGGATCATTGATCGCTGTTAACGGATCCTGGTTCAGCAATCCTTTTAGCGAAGCATATAGTCTCCGGTAGCTCCTGTTCAACGATGCAGGCTTCTCAAAGAATAATTCAATACTCTCTGCCCAGAATTCCTGGAAATTCTTTTCAGCATATTCCGAATACAAACCGCCGTAAATATTCTTTTCGGTATGATAGGCTTTATTGGCATCGTTACGGAAGCTGCTGTACTGCTCCCTGAAATTCTTATCGATGTTCTCTTCCACAACAAAGGTTTGGTAATACAAGGCATGCGACATCTCGTGTAACCCTACATTCTGCCCGTCGGTTGGTTTGGCATATCCCTCCAGGAAATGTTTCCACGATAAATTGATGGCACGGCCCGATACATTTCCTTCCAGCAAACAAAGCACCGGGGCCGTTCTCATAAATTCCTGCGGGTAAATATGAATGAATTGGAAATGGGGTAACAGGTATTTTTCCAGGCCAAATGTAAGTTGAATGGCAGCGGCGCTGATGAGTACCGGCATTTCCCTGAACACGGTATCGTCATAGATCTTAAATGTTTTTTCGGCGATGAAACGGGTGAGTCTTTTTAAGAAGATGCTTTTATTATCCGCCGAAAGAGAAGTAAAATAGGAGAATCGCTTTGTAAGTATCTCTGTAAGTTCCTGGTCGGTAAAATTCAGTTCTTCACCATAATATGTATAACAGGGGAGGTTATCGTCTTTTGCCACCGGCAGTCCGTTCGAGTAATCAACTCCTTCCTCCTGCAGGTACTTCGTCCGGAAAAAAACAATGAAAAAGATATAGCCGAACAGTAAGAAGAAAGAAATGAAAGCCAGCTTATTTTCACCTTCCAGCACAAACCAGATGGTTAAAAGAAATACGCCAAGGGGTATCCAGAATTTACGATGTTTATTCGTTATGATCATCCGTTACATCTGAACTTCCATCCAGCAGGGGGATATCTCCCACCGAAGCGCCGGCAATTCCTTTTACCGAACCGTACATGCCGCTGGTGCTTAGTAAAACCTTTTCTAATTGTTTTTCCCTTTCCTTCCAGATCTTCTCCATCTGTATTCGTTCTTTTGTGATGGATTGTTTCATCGACATAAATCCTTCCACGATAGCTTCCATTTGTCCGCGGAACTCATTGCCGGTGAGAAAATCGTACAGCATCTGCATCTTATCGCCCTTGCCTTCCTGCGCTTTCTGTGCTTCGTATACTTTTATGATGCCGCTGCGTAAGGCATGCGCCAGGCTGCTTACTTCGGTGAAGCCACAGATCCAGATGCCGTCTTTTTCGCCAAAGCGATCCATGTCTTTCGGAAATGCCTGTGTTACCAGGATGGCTACATCGGCTCCGGTATTCCGTTTATCCGATTTCAGTTTTTCGAGCCAGTTATTGCTCCAGGTTTTGGTGCGCTTACTTTCATAAATGATCTTGCCGCAGGCAACACCGCTGTTGTTTCGGATGGTCTGGATGCAATCAGCTCCCTCCACTCCTTTACCCACTTCATCAATAAGATCGAATGGAAAATTCTCTTTTAATATTTCTTCCAACAGAATTTCCTGGCTCTCGCCCTGCAGCTGCATGCTGCCCTGTTCGCTTTTCCGTTTCAGTTCTTCTATCAGTTTCTGCTGCTGCTCCATCTGCAGTTTAAATTCCTTTGTCTTCAGGTCAAAGAGTTCCTGCTCCCGTTTGCTCGTGCTGTCTTCGATCTCTTTTCTTTTTTCCAGCAAGCGTTTCTCCAGTTCCATCTCAAAGTTCTTCTGCTTTTCTTGCAGGGCCGATCTGTCCCGCAACAGTTCCAGTTCTTTTTTCTGCATTTCCTGCAGTTGCTGTGTTTTTATTTTGGCTTCGTCTTCCAGCACTTTCAGTTTAACCGCCAGTTCTTCGCCTGCTTTTTTCTGTGCAGCCGTTTCTATGGAAGCTTTTTGCTTTTCAAACTCCTCTTCTTTTTTTTTCTGCCAGTCGAGCATCTTGCCACGCAGTTCTTTTTCCACCTCGTTTTTGAGGCTTTCGTTCAACTCAAATTCATGCCCGCAGTTGGGGCATTTTATTTCGGTTCCCATCACGTATTTTTTTACAAGATAACTAAAAATAAAAAGCTTCCCGTTCAGAGAAACTTTGTGCCCGAGACTGGATTGGAGCCATCATCCCGCTTTCGGCGGGACCACCCTTCGATTTTTTTAACGAAAAAAGCGAAGTAAAACTTCGCTTTGATTATCGTGCCCGAGACTGGATTCGAACCATCATCCCGCCTTCTGCGGGACCACCCCCTTAGTTTTTTAACTGAAAAAAGCGAAGTAAAAACTTCGCTTTGATTATCGTGCCCGAGACTGGATTCGAACCAGCACGCCGTTTCCAGCGCCACCACCTCAAGGTGGTGCGTCTACCAATTTCGCCACCCGGGCATCCAGTAGAGTTTGCAAATGTAAGGCAAGGCAACTATTTCTTCAACACAATTCTGAAGGTTGTTCCTTTTCCCGGTTCGGAGTGCTTTACAAAAAGTTCGCCTTTATGGTATTGTTCAATAATGCGTTTGCTGAGGGTGAGGCCCAGTCCCCAGCCACGCTTTTTAGTGGTAAAGCCCGGCTTAAAAACTTTGGCAATATGCTGTTTGCTGATGCCCTTGCCCGAGTCGGTCACATCCACCACCACCTGCGTGGTCTCATTCTTTATATCCACATGTAAACTTCCTTTTCCTTCCATGGCATCCAGGGCATTCTTTAAAAGATTTTCCACTACCCAATCGAACAGCGGACCGTTGATCATGGCATTGATCTCATTGTCGCCATGCGTTTCAATGCTGAAGCTGACTTTATCCGTTGCCCTTCTCTTTATATAAGCTACCATGCTTTGCACCTGCTGCACAATATTCATTTCTTCCAGTTGCGGGGTGCTGCCGATCTTTCCAAAACGATCGCTCACCAGTTTCAGCCTGTCCACATCCTTGGTCATTTCGGGAACGATCTTTTCCAGTCCGGGCATTTCTTTCAGCATCTCCACCCAGCCCTGTAAAGAAGTGAGAGGTGTGCCCAGTTGGTGAGCCGTTTCCTTTGCCATGCCTGCCCATACCTGGTTTTGGGTGGATTTATTGCGGGTGGAAACGGCGATCAGCGTAATGATGATGAAGAGTGCAACGATCACCAGTTGAACCATCGGGTAATACTTTACCTGCTTCAGCAACACCGATTCGCCATAATACACCCGGTTAACCTGTAAGGTATCGAACGGATTCTTCCATTCAATAGGGGCATTCAGTTTTTTAAAATCTTGCAGCTTATCTTTTAGATAAGCCGGTTCTTTTTTGATCGTTACCGAATCAAGGTTACGGTAATCCATGATGCTGTCTTTTTCGGTAACCAGTATCATGGGAATGTCTTTGCTGTTATCGGTAAGTATCTTAAAAGCAAAACTTACTTCTGTTTTATTGGGATTGCCCACCTCTTTGGTGGCTTCTGCCCACTGCTCAACCTTTATCTTTTCCTCTGCAGCGATCTTTTTTGCCAGGTGATTGGAGTAAAAGATGGTTCCGCTTACAATGGCTATTGCCACTAAAGCCAGTACCGATCGCCAGTTGAGTAATTGAGGAAACATGAGGTAAAAATAAGGAATAAGTCAGGAGTTTGAGGTTTGTGGTTTGAGGTTTGCCCTTCAGCTACGCTCAGGATAAGTTTGGGGTTTGAGGTTGGGAGCGATAAGTTGTAAGATATAAGTATGTTTGTAAACAGTATAAGAACGGGTAGAAAATGGAACAACCATCAGTAGCCATCGTAATATTAAACTGGAACGGGAGAAAATTCCTGGAGCAGTTCCTGCCTTCGGTGATGGCATCAACCTATGCCAATAAAAAAGTAATAGTGGCTGATAATGCATCCACCGACGACAGCCTTTCATTCCTGCAAAACAATTACCCGGAGGTGGGCATCATTCAAAACAGCAGCAACGAAGGTTTTGCCAAAGGATATAACACCGCATTGAAACAGGTTCAGTCGGATTACTATGTTTTACTGAACAGCGATGTGGAAGTAACGCCCGGCTGGATAGAACCCATTATTGACCTGATGGAATCGGATAAACTGATCGCTGCCTGTCAGCCCAAAATATTAGCCTATAATAATAAGAAGTTGTTTGAATATGCCGGTGCCTGCGGCGGCTGGCTGGATGACTTCGGTTATCCTTTTTCCCGGGGAAGGGTATTTGATGAATGTGAAATAGATTCGGGTCAGTATGATAACCGGCAGCAATGTTTCTGGGCAAGCGGTGCTGCGTTTTTTGTAAGGGCTTCTGTATATCATGAAGCAGGCAGACTGGATGAATACTTTTTTGCCCACCAGGAAGAGATCGATCTTTGCTGGCGCATGCAGCTGGCCGGTTATAAGATATTTGTTGAGCCGGCATCGGTGGTTTATCATGTGGGTGGGGGAACATTGCCCCGTGGCAACAGTAATAAAACCTATCTGAATTTCCGCAATAACCTGATCATGCTGGCTAAGAATTTTTCATTTGGCGAAGCGCTCTGGCGCATACCCTTCCGTATTTTTTTAGATGCGGTGGCAGCATGGCGTGCCTTGCTGGGCGGCGATGGGGGATACTTTACCGCCATTCTCCGGGCACACTGGCATTTTGCCGGCTGGTTGCTGAACAAACAGCAGCATTCTGTTTTTCCGAAGAAGAAAGGAGGAAAGCCCGGCGGATGGTATGATGGATCGGTGGTTTGGGCGCATTTTGTACAGAAGAAAAGGACCTTTTCAGAAATTGTTGGTAACAAATAAGTTTTTTTACCCCTTAGCCCTTATTTTTGCACAGCAAATTATAATAAAATGAGTCAGGAAATCATCGACACAAGGCACAAAGATTTTACTCATAACTGGGTATCCACTTCCCGTTTTATCTGGTTCTGCCAGGTATTTTTGGTGGTTGCCTTTATCCTGGGCGGTTGTTACAACCTGTACACACACCGGTATAAAGGTCAGCCAAAGGTTGACGTACCAAGCAATACCCTGTACAACCCTACTTACAAATAAAATTTTTATTGTAACAGCGTAAGGCTTATTTTTGCACCCCTGAATGATGATTGTGCGGGGTGAGAAAAATAGGTAAGTTCTTTTAGTGGTTTCAAGTCGTTTCAAAACGTTTCAGGTCGTTGCAGGGTTTACCCTTTTAACGACTTAAACCTGTGCAACGGTTTAAACATTTTATCCTGCGGAAATAGCTCATTTGGTAGAGCGCGACCTTGCCAAGGTCGAGGTGGCCGGTTCGAGCCCGGTTTTCCGCTCTGAAATCTCCCGACTTAGTTCGGGATTTTTTTTCTGTCTACGGCTTGGTTTTCTGAGTTGTGGAAGTGTTTACTCGGGTGGTGGAACTGGTAGACAGGTCCCGATTAAATATCGGGATTTGCAGCAATGAAGTGAGTTTCAACTCCCATCCCGGGTATATTTTGATTGAAAAGTTCTTGATTTATTAAGTAAGTGTCACTCGGGTGGTGGAACTGGTAGACACGCAGGACTTAAAATCCTGTTCACAGCAATGTGAGTGTGGGTTCAACTCCCATCCCGAGTACTAAACAGACCCCGGTTCTTCCGGGGTTTTTTTATGTACCATATCTACATTTTATATTCAAAAAA
>ERZ795044.2550-NODE-2550-length-15796-cov-4.525634_pt1 | contig 15796 bp, 15 predicted proteins | sample MGYA00375128_ERZ795044 | MGnify/ENA primary metagenome ERZ795044 (study PRJEB30173, sample SAMN05720213) | anaerobic digester metagenome | isolation source: active sludge of municipal wastewater-treating anaerobic digesters | place: USA | collected 2014-12-22 ... | reverse complement strand
GGCCGTGCGATGACCTACTACGGTCGCTGGACATACAAGTTCGAGGAGGCTGCGCGCCAGGGCGCCGCCGGGGCCTTGATCATCCACGAAACCGTGCCCGCCGCGTACGGTTGGGAGTCAGTGCAGAACAGCTGGACTGGTCCGCAGCTCGATATGGCCTCGGCCGACGGCAATCGGGGCCGCGTGCAGGTGGAGGGCTGGATCACGCTGCCCGAAGCCGAGCAGCTGCTCGGGGCGGCGGGTGTCAGCTACGCCGAAGCGGTGCAGCGGGCGAACGTGCGTGGCTTTCGAGGCTTCGATCTCGGCGCTACGGCGAGCGCAAACCTGCGCAATTCGATCCGCAAATCGGATTCACAGAATGTGATCGGCGTGATTCCTGGCTCGAAGCGGCCGAACGAGTATGTTTTTTACATGGCGCACTGGGATCACCTCGGCCGCACGCTCGGCCGCAGCGGCGACACGATCTTCAACGGCGCAGCCGACAACGCGACGGGGACGGCGGGATTGCTCGCTATTGCCGAAGCATTTCAGCGCAGCGGCCGGCCGCCCGAGCGATCTGTGGTGTTCCTCGCCGTGACGGCCGAGGAGGCGGGTCTGCTCGGCTCCGCGTACTACGTCGCGGAGCCGATCTACCCGGTTGCCCAGACTGTCGCCGTGCTGAACATGGACAACATCGCGTTCGGCGGGCCGACCCGCGACGTCTCCGTGGTCGGGATGGGCGCATCAGAGCTCGAGGAATACCTCGCGCGGTATGCGGCCCGCCAGGATCGCGTTCTGCGGGCCGAGCCCACGCCTGAGAAAGGCTTCTTCTACCGCTCGGATCACTTCAATTTCGCCAAGGCCGGCGTGCCGGCGCTGTACTTCAAGCTCGGCATCGACGATCGCGCGAACGGCGCGGCCTGGGGTCAGCAGCAGCAGGATGATTTCACGGCCAACCGCTATCACAAGGTGTCGGATGAATACCGCGACGACGTCGATCTGCGCGGCGCGGTCGAGGATCTCGAGCTGAATTACGCCATCGGGCGTCAGCTCGCTCGAGAGCAGGGCTTCCCGAACTGGTACCCGCAGAATGAGTTCCGCGCGGTCCGGGACCGCAGCCGGGCGATCATGCAGTAACAGACGCTCAGCGGGCCAGCGTGCGCGTGCCGCGGGCGACGAGCAGCAGCGCGTACGGGCCGAACAGCACGATCCAGAAAGCGACTTCACCCGCGGCGAGCCCTCGGGTGAAGTCCGCGAGAATCGAGAGCGCGCCGCCGTGGCTGTACGTGCCGAGGGTGATGCGCCCGGCGGCCCAGATCAGCAGCGGCATCGCGACGAGGCCAAACAGCAGCGCGGTGCCGGCGACGATGACTTCACGCCGCAGCGTGCCGCCCGCCCCATAAAATCTGCGAATCGCGTCCATCCAGTCGGGCACCGTTGCCAAATCCCCTGCCGCTTCCGTCGTCGCGCATAATAACAGCCATGAATCGCCTACGAACTGCCGTGATCGGGGTGGGCTACCTCGGCCGCTTCCACGCCCAGAAATATGCCCAGTTGCCCGATTCCCAGCTGTTGGCCGTCGTCGACGGCAGGCCGGAAGCGCGCGAGGCCGTCGCGCGCGAACTTGGCTGCGAAGCCGTGGAGGATCATCGAGCGCTGCTCGGAAAGGTCGACGCGGTCAGCATTGTCACAACCACGCCCGCGCATTTCCAGATCGCGAGCGATTTTCTCGCCGCCGGCACGCATGTTCTCGTCGAGAAGCCCGTGACCGAGACGGTCGACCAGGCACGCCAGCTGATCGCCGCCGCAAAGGCTGCCGGTCGTGTACTGCAGGTGGGGCATCTAGAGCGGTTCAATGCCGCGATCCTCGCCGCCGAGCCCTGGCTCAGCAAGCCACGCTTCATCGAGTGTCAGCGCCTTGCGCCGTACAAGCAGCGTGGGACCGACGTGGACGTCGTGCTCGATCTGATGATCCACGACATCGATATCGTCCAGTCGATCGTCGGCAGTGACATCGAAGCGATCGACGCGATTGGAACCTCGGTCTTCTCCGGCGAGATCGACATCGCGAACGCACGCATCCGGTTTGTCAACGGCTGCGTCGCGAACACCACGGCAAGCCGGGTGAGTCTGAAGACGGAGCGCAAGATGCGCGTATTCCGCGACGACGCGTATCTGTCGATCGATCTGCAGCAGAAGATCCTCACCGTCATCCGCAAGCGCTCCGAAGCGCCGGCGGAGGGTCAGCTGCCGGTGACGATCGAGGAGCAGAGCTTCGAGCAGGGCGATGCGCTGAAGGCCGAGATCGAGTCTTTTCTGCAATGTGTGCGCAGCGGCAAGCGCCCGGTGGTCAGCGGTGAGGATGGATTGCGGGCACTCGAGACGGCGATTCGCATCGCGGCCGAGGTCAACGCCGGGCGGCAACAGCGGGGATGAATCCTGCCGATGAGAAGTCCGGCCAATGACTTGAATTCCAGCCGATGGCCTCCAGTGATGGGGCATGGCTACATCACTGACTGTCGTCGCGCCGCGAGCGCCCGCCCTGGTGCTCGATTTGGTCGCAGATTTTACCTGCCCCTGGTCTTTCCTCGGCACGCGCCGCATCGCTCGGGCCCTGCTGGCCGTGCAGGGGCTCGCATCGCCGCCGGTCATCCGCTGGCACGGGTTCCGACTGCCGCGTGTCGCGGCACCCGCCTCGCCGTGGCGTGAGCATCTGGCGCAGCGGTTACCCGCTGGCATCACTGTGGATCTGGCCGAGCGAAGTCTCGAGGAAGCGGGGGAGACGCTCGACATCCGCTTCGACTTCGCTCGAATCACGACCGTGCCCGATACGCTCCACGCGCATCGGCTCGTTCTGCTGGCGTCGGGTGAGGGGCTTCACGCCGCCGTCATCGACGCGCTGTTCCGCGCCTATTTCGAGCAGGGGCGGGATATCGGGGATCTGCAGGAGCTGAGATCCATCGGCGCGGCGCAGGGACTCAGTCCCGCGGCGCTGGAGGATTTCGCTCGCGTTTCGGCGGGTTCCGGCAGCGGCACGGATCTCGTCAGCGACACGGTCGTCGCGGAAGAACTGCGATTGCGCTCGCTTGGCGTGCAGAACGTTCCGAACCTGCTGCTCAATGGTCATGTGCTGGTGCCGGGTCCGGCGGAAGTGGATACCTACGTGCAGGCACTGGACCAGGTGTTGTTCCCAGCGGCAGACACTGCCGAGGCTCCGCCGCGGCTGCATTGATCGATCGCAGGCCCTAAACTGCAAACGGTCAACACCGGCCGTGCGCCGTTCGGGAGACTTTGCCCATGCAGCCAGCCCATCTCGCGTCCGTGCCCAGGAAGGTGACTGTCGCAGCGACGCAGTTCGCCTGCAGCTGGGATTCGGCGGCCAATATCGCGAAGGCGGAGTCGCTCGTGCGCCGCGCCGCCACCGGTGGTGCGCAGATCATCCTGCTGCAGGAGTTGTTCGAGGCCCCGTACTTCTGCATCGAGCAGGACAATCGCCACCTGCGGCTCGCAACCCGCGTAGAAGAGAATCCGGCGCTGCGTCACTTTCGCGCGGTCGCGCGCGAACTCGGCGTCGTGCTGCCGATCAGTTTCTTCGAGCGCGCGAACCAGGCTTTCTTCAATAGCGTCGGAATCATCGATGCCGACGGCAGCCTGCTCGGTGTGTATCGCAAGTCTCATATCCCGAATGGTCCCGGGTATCAGGAAAAGCAGTATTTCAGCCCCGGCGATACAGGCTTCAAGGTGTGGCAAACCCGATACGCACGCATCGGCGTCGGCATCTGCTGGGACCAGTGGTTTCCGGAATGCGCGCGCGCGATGGCGCTCCTTGGCGCAGAGCTGCTGTTCTACCCGACGGCCATTGGCTCCGAGCCACCGCCGGCGCCGCCCGTCAACTCCCGCGATCACTGGCAGCGTACCCAGCAGGGGCACGCGGCCGCCAATCTGATGCCGCTCATCGCGTCGAACCGCTGGGGTCTGGAGCGTTCGCTGCAGGATCCTGAAGGTCTGTTCATCCGCTTCTACGGCTCGTCGTTCATCACGGATGGTCTGGGCGCCAAGATGGCTGAGTCGGGGGAGGAGGGCGACGACGTCCTGCTCGCCGCGTTCGACCTTGCAGAGCTCGAGATGCAACGGCGCAACTGGGGCGTGTTCCGCGACCGACGTCCAGAACTCTACGGCGCGCTGTCGAGCCATGATGGCGGCGCCTGACACCTCGACCGCCATACCCGTCCATGTCGTGACCGGGCCGCTCGGCGTCGGCAAGACGACGGTGATCGCTCGCCTGCTGTCCAGCAAGCCCGTCGCCGAGAACTGGGTCGTGCTGCTGAACGAATTCAGCCTGGCGGGCATCGATGCCCTGACGGTTGCCAGCGCGGCGCGCGGCGCCTACGACGTGCGGCTCGTGCCGGGCGGCTGTCTGTGCTGCGCGGGCGAAGACGATTTCCGCCGCAATCTGCGCCAGCTGATCGACGAGGTTCGCCCGGATCGAATTCTCGTCGAGCCATCGGGCATCGGCCATCCCGCAGGCATCGTCGAAGAGCTCCTCGGTTATCAGGCGAGCGGCAAGCTGCAGCTGCAAGGCGTGGTCGCGCTGATCGATCCGGCGCGGGTCTCCACGGCGCTCGATGATTCCGATGAGCTGCTGCGTGACCATCTCGACATCGCCGATGCGATCGCACTGTCCAAGGCGGACGCCGCCGATGCGCGTCAGCGGGAGGATTTTGCGACGCTGGTGGGGCGCGCTGCGTCGGCGCCACGCTGGAGCGGCATGATCGAGGGTGGCGCGCTGCCGATGGCGGCGCTGCAGGCGGGGCTGCACGAGGGGACGGTTGGCAGGGCCGGGCCTGTGCGCGGGTTGTTCATCGATGCGCACGACGTGACTCCGCCGCACGATCATGCGACTGCTGCGCCGGCCGACATTGCAGATGGTACCGAACTGCGAGGTGGCCGACGCGAGGTCAGCACGCACCTTGGCTACGCTGGTGCGCACTGGAAGTTTCCGCGCAGCGTTGCGTTCGACGAGCAGCGAGCGCTGGCTGCAGTGCGGGATGGAATCGGGTCGCAGCGCCCGGTGCGGCTCAAGGCGGTATTGCGTGCCGACGAGGATTTCTGGCTGCTGCTGCAGCATCACGGTGACGCGGTCTCGATGCGCGAAATCAGCTGGCGGCGCGACAGCCGCATCGAGGTGCTGTTTCCCGGCGATGCTGCCGTGGACTGGGCAGCTTGGGATGCGCTGTGGAGCGATTGCCAGGTGGCTGACGTTTGATCCCCGCGGCGACCACGATCCTGCTGCGCGAGGCAGAAGGCGGCGCGGAAGTGCTGCTGGTGCAGCGCCATCCGCAACTGACGTTCATGGGCGGCATGTGGGCCTTTCCCGGTGGCCGTGTCGAATCGTCGGATGGATCCGGCGCTGACCCGGAGCAGGCGTTCCGCGCCGCCGCCGTGCGCGAGACCTGCGAGGAATGTACCGTGCAGCTGCCGGAGAACGGCCTGCAACTATGGGCCCACTGGGTCACGCCTTCGGCATCGCCGCGCCGCTTCGATACACGCTTCTATGCAGCACGCATGCCGCCGGAACAGACGGTCGTGCTCGATCTGTCCGAGTCGATTGCGTTCGAGTGGCTCAGCCCGGCGCGCGCGGTACAGATGTCGCACAGCCGCTCACTCGCCATCTCTCCGCCCACGCATTTCATTTTGGAGGATCTGCGGCTCAGTCTCGATGTCCACGGCTCGCTCGAGGCGATGCTGCGCGCCGAAGCGGACCGGATCGTGCCGTGCATCGTGCCGCGGCTTGCCGAGCGCGCATCGGGCGGCTACGAGGCCGTGATGCCGTGGGAAGATGAGTACACGCGTCTGCCCGGCGAAGGCGAGGTGATCGAAGGCGAGCTTCCGTTACATCTGGGGCGCATCGCGGCGCTGCCGTCCGTGCGTATTGCCAGCACCACGCCGCGGCGCTGAGCGTCGATCTGATCCGATCACCACCTTCCGGACGATGTCCGGTTGTTCACGCAGGGTGCGCCCGCTACTGTGACTGTGACGCAGGCTCAGGTGGCGCGCGATGAAAAAACTGGTTCTCTGGGCAGCGATCACGCTCGGCCTGATCGGCATCGCGGTCGCCGTGTTGATCGTCGCCGCGCGCGCGGGTTGGCTGACGCCCGACGATGCCGTGCTGCGCTCACGGTATGCGCTGCCCGAGTCGCGTTTTGCCTTGATCAGCGGCGAATCAATTCACGTCGTTGAACAGGGGCAGGGGCCGGTCGTCGTGCTGCTGCACGGTTCCTTCGGCAGCCTTCGCATGTGGAACGACTGGGCCGCGGAGCTCGCGTCGCGCTACCGTGTGATCCGCTTCGATCGCCCGCCGATGGGGCTTTCCGGCCCCGATCCCGCGGGACGCTACGACACCGAGCGCGAACTGCGGATTCTGTCGGAGCTCACCGGGCAACTGGGCGGCGAGCGGTTCTTCCTCGTCGCCACCTCGAGCGCGGGCGTCGCCGGGGCGGCCTACGCTGCCGCCCATCCCGAACGGTTGCACGGTCTGCTTCTCGCGAATGTCGCGGTCGGGCCGTTCGCGATGAACGCAGATCATTTGTCGGCACGGATGAAACTCCTGCTTCGCATCGATCCGTGGTTCGGCGGCTGGCGGCCCGCGGCGTTCTGGCAGGAAGTGCTGCGCGCGAACTTCTTTCATCCCGAACGGGTGACGCCGGAGCTCGCGCGGGAATGGGCCGATCTGAACAACCGCGCCCAACGGATGCCGCGCGCACCAGGCGCCGAGAATTCAGCAGCGGCGTTCGAGCGTACTCCACGCGATCTCGCCCGGATCAGCAGTCCGACGCTTCTGCTGTGGTCGCAGCATGATCACGAACTGCCGGTCGAGACGGTGGGCGCGCGTGGCCTCGAGCTGCTGGCCGCCCGGGACAAGCGCCTCGTCGTCGTTCCCGACTGCGGCCACATGATGCCGCTGGAATGTGGCACTGACAGTGCAAGGCTCGCCGGAGTCTTCTTCGATCGCATCGTCGCAGGCGGAGACCAGGATGGCGAGTGAGGTTCCATTGATCGATCGCGCTTCGCGAAGCCGATGATCCTGCCGTGGCAGCGCCTGCATCTTGCGCGGGAGCACACGCGCCGCGCCGACTTCGGCATGGAGTCCGCGATGGAAAGTGGTGAACGTGCGGCGCTCGAGATCCTGGATCGGGTGGCGGACACATGACTCTCGAACAGCAATCATGGAACGGCGTCGCCAAAGGCCTGCACTGGCTGATGTTCATCATGGTGCTTATCGAAGTGCCTGCCGGCTATCTGATGGCCAGCCTGTACGGCCCGGGCCTGAAATACGCCGAGGTGACGCCGCTCGCGCATCTGCTCGCGCAGATTCACCACACGAATGGTTTTCTGCTGCTCGGTGTGGTGGTCGTGCGCATCGCGTGGCGATTCACGCATCCCGCGCCGTCGCTGCCGGCGGAGCTGTCCGTCGTCCAGCGTGGCGCGCCGCGCGTCACGCAGGCGCTCCTTTACGCATTGCTGATCGGTCTGCCGCTGAGCGGCTGGCTCGCGCTGTCCGTGCTGGCGGATTCGCCGCAGTTCGGCAAGACCCACATCTGGTTCTTCTCGATCGATGGACTCATGCCGCGCCTGATCGAGCCACAACCGTTCAACGCTCCGCAAGGCTATGCGTACTATGCGCGGTTCCATATCTGGTTCATCAACGCGGGCGCTGCGCTGCTCGCACTGCACGTCGGTGCGGCGCTAGTTCATCACTTCGTGCGGCGCGACGGCGTGCTGCGCACCATGTGGCCGCTGGCCGGGAGACGCTGATGGGACCATGGACACGGCGTGATTGTCTGGGCGCTTTCGGTGCGACTGCTGCCACCGCGTTCGCGGGGAGTGCCGCGAATGCGGGCGCGACGCGGATCAGGAGCGATGCGGATCGCCTGGTCCGCATGCGCAGTTCGCCCGATGGCCAGCCGGTGATGTGGGTTTACCAGGGCGTGCTGTTGCTGAAGCTGGAGGGGCAGGTGGCCAGGCCGATCACCGGCGTGTGTGGCATGAGTTTCACGCGCGCCGTGGGACGTGAGCCGGGAGTGCATGACTGGCAGCTCGATGAGGTGGGTTACTACACGGATCTCTCCACCGGTGCCGTGCTCGATACATTCGTGAATCCCTACACGGGAAAGACAGTCCTGCCTGCGAACTATCGATCGCCGCAGAAACTGACTTACACGGGATCGCTCGCGCTCTCGCGCGAGCCGCTGCCGCCCGGCGCGACCTACGAGGGGCGCATCACTCGGCTGGCAGACGTCGCCGGGCTCGCGGCGATGACGGAGGATCTTTACGTGTCGATTCCCGCAATGCCCGCCGCGAACGGCCGGCCGGCGCGCGCTGCACGCATGTTGTCTTCACTCGGCAGCTTCTCGGCAGCCGCGGCCGATCTGGATGGCACGCGCGCGAAGTGGATCGACTGCCAGATGTCCTATTCGACGATGAACAGCTTTGCGCCGTGGCTGCAGATGGACGGTACGGCTGGCGTGCAGAACATCCGCCTTGCCGGCCGCAAGTGTCGCCTGTTCGAGCGTGACACCATCCCGCCCTGGCTTCGTGCGCGCGTCGAGCGGGATCACCCGCAGTTCTTCGCTGAGCCGTTGACCTGGAAATGAACCGGCCCGCAGTCAGGGTGTGCGCGCGCCGAGGTAATCGGCGAGCTGGGTGATCTCGATCTCACTCAGGCCGAGTGCCTGCGCCTGCATCGATCCCAGCATGAGCTTTTCGATCACCCAGCTGCGGGGTCGCGCGGCGATCTGCGCGCGCGATGGAATTGCGGGATCACCCGATTCGTGGCAGGTGGCGCAGCGACGCTGGTACAGCGCTGCAGCGATCATCCTGCCGCGTTCCAGGTTGCTGCGCATCGAATTGGGTGGCAGAGCCGACTCCGGGGCCGCCGATGGAGCGCGCGACGCCGCGGTGATCTCGACCACCGTGGCCGCGCGCGGATTGCGCGCACCGAGTCCAAACGCCTGGATGCGGTCGGTGCCGATGAATACGGTACCGTCTGCGATCGTGGGCTCGTTGTACTTGCCGCTGGTCTGAAGTTCTCCCGGCGCGCTCTGCCACAGGAGGTCGAGGCTTCCAGCGTCCAGCGCGTACAGCACGGGTCGCGGCGCATCGGGCCCGTACAGTGAAGTCGATCGTGGCTTGTTCGCATCGAGCACCCAGACGATTGCATGGCGGGCGCCGTGACTGCTGATGACCGGTGAGCCGGGATTCTGCAGTACCAGCGCGTCCTGGTTGCGATCCCGCTCGAGGTATGCCGGTTTGCCGCGACGCTTGATGATCTCCAGCCGTACCAGGCCTGGCGCCACACTGACGGCAGAGTCTTCCGAAGCCTTGGCGCTGCCCGTCAGATACAGCCAGTCGATTCCCGCCGCGTTGCGGAAATGGGCCACGGTCGTGCGGCTGCGCGCCTGGTCTCCCATGCCATGGGTTTGCGTGTACGGACCGAACACGTTCAGCGGGCCGCGGCTGCCGAACTGCGGTTGAATGGCGGGTGCCAACAGCGAGCCGTCGCGGCTCGCGTCATCACCGCAGGGCTGCCGGCGCACGAGACTCCCCGGCATTCGTTCGCGATCGAGTAGATACGCGTTGCCCTGCTTGCCGCCGCCGAGCGCGAGCAGGCGAGGCGTGCTGCTCGATCCCGCTGGCAGATCGATCAATGCCGGGCTGCTGGATCCCAGATCCATGTCGCGCGCTCCGGTCTGGCAGTAGTCGAACGGCGTGTACGTACCGGCGAGAGAAAAGCCGTCTTGCCTGGAATCGCGCAGCTCGATCACCGATTGTCCCCAGTTGCCATCGCTGTCCGGGAATACTCCGGCGACGCCCTTGCCTGCGAGCGTGTTCAGCACGCTGCTGCCGGTCGACATATAGAGTCGGCCACGTGAGTCGATCGCCGGGCCGCCCGCGGCCCACATACCGCCGACGCCCTCGTCCGTGGCACGCGTCGCCGCGAACGCGGAGGCGACTCGGGGCCGCCGTGTATCGATCGACAAAATCCAGCCGCTGGTCGGCTCGCCCCCGAAAGCGACATACAGGCGACTGTGATCGGGACTGAGATTCAGCGCCGCGCGCTGGAGATGCGCAAATTTCGACGGAAACCGGTTCGTACCATTGCGGTTGATGCCGGGTGCGTTCACTGCCGAGTCGTCGAGGCGCACCGGCCAGCCGGGGAGGGCGATGCCGGAGCGCAGATCGAGAGCCGTCGCCTGCCAGAGTTGCCGGTCATCACAGAACGCCACGTACAGGCGCTGCGCGCCCCGGTCGATCACCGGCGTGCTGAGAATTCCGTGGCTGCCGCGAGTGCATGGCCGCTCGGTCAAACGGTTTCGCCAGAGGATCGTGCCAGGCGCCGTCGAGGGCCTTGCGCTGTGCTGGCGCGCGCTGATCGCATACACGAAACCTGTCGTGGTCGCTGCGAACACTACGGCATGCCGTTGACCGTGACGCTCCGCGGTATTCAGCGTCACGCGTGACACATACAGCGGCGTTGCGAACAGTCGCGGTGGGATATCGCCGTGCGCGTCGAGCGGCGGTGATGACCAGATCTGGCCGAAATCCGCGCTGGCCACGGCTTGCGGTGTCAACTCCGATTCGGTTGCATTCCAGCCGGAGCGCCGTGCATCGACGTGATAGGTGAGCTTGTCCGTCCCGGCAACTCCGGGCGATACCAGGCCGAGGCAGGCGAGCGCACCGAGCAACCGCGCCCACGGCACGCGCGGAGTCGCGGTTGTGTTCGTCACCGACGCGTCAGGATCGCGGGGCCATCGGCGCGCAACTGTCGATCGAGCGCGCGGCGCGCGCTGGCGCGACCGGCACCATAGGCATCGATGAACTGTGTGGAGATCTGCGCCGCAATCTGCAGCTGCTGCGTCTGTGGTGGTCCGGGCAGGTCGAACTTGCAGATGGCGCCACCGAAGTAGTGATCGACACCGGCCAGCACGAGCGCATAGCGGGAGCCACCGGCGGCAGGCGCCTCATACGGTACGAGATGCAGCTTCCAGCCATCGGCGGCGGGCGTGCCCGGCGGTGAGTCGAGATCGCCGGTCTGGATCAGCGCCGGCACCGCGAGCGTCGCATAGCCTTCTTTCGTGATCAGCGCAGGGATCGGGCCCGGCGGGGAGAACGCGACGACGGCTCGCACCCGCGGATCACGCAGCGAGCCCTGGAAGCCCGGCGGGACCGCCGCCGCAGAGCCGCCGAGTGTGAGCGCGACGAGGCCGCCATAACTGTGGCCGGCTGCGATATAGGACTTCGCGTCCACATGCGCCGACAACGCGCGCATGTCCTCGAGGCGAGCCGCCCAGCTCGCGAGACCGGGGTACTTCGCGGTGTCAGGATGATCGAGAGAATCGACGTGCAGCGGTGCGAACACGTCGTAGCCGGCCTCGCTCCAGGGTCCGATCAGGCCCGGATACTTCAGCGGCGACGACATCGCGCCGTGCGAGAAGAGGATCGTGCCGCGTCGCCGGCCGCGTGCGCGCCACATGGAAACTTCACTGCGGCGTCCGGGCGTGGGCTGCAGAATGATCAGGCTCGGGGGCGTCTTGGCCAGCGCTGCGGGGGCGAGTGCCAGCGCGCCGATTCCAGCCAGTAGCTCGCGGCGGGAGAGAGGAGGGGACATGTTTCGGATTCCTGGTTGATCAGCCTAGACAATTGCAGCGCGGCTCGTGTCGAGGGCGGCCGCGCGCACGCGATCGATCGTCTCGATCAGCCTGCGGCCGTCGTCATGCAGCACGCTGCGATGCGGTTGCCCGCGAACGGCGAGTGTGAACTCCCGAATCTGTGTACGAAAGAAGACCGAGAGATCGCGGCCGCCCATTCGCCGCCGATCCTCGCCCGGGCCGTCGGGCGATCCAACCCGTAATTCGTCGTTCCAGTACAGCCACTCCCCGTCCTCGATCCGCAGCACCCCGCGGTCGAACAGCAGCAGCTTGCGATCGACGAGACGCCGCTGGTTGTACGAGACGTGCACGCTGGCCATGCGACGACCGGGGAACGCCATCAGGATCATGGCCTCGTCTTCCGCCTGCCAGCCGGGCTGGTGGCGCGCCGCTTCCACGTGCACTCGCAGCGGATCGTCCAGCATCGCAAGCTGCACGAAGTCGAGCGCGTGCGGCGCGAACAGCGAGAGGATCAGTCCCTGCTCGAGCTTGCGTTCACCCCACCACGGCGCCTGCGGCCCATCCCAGAAAACGCACTGCGAGACTTCCAGAGAACGCAGTTCCCCGAACTCCGAGCGGTGATCCTGCAGATATCTCACCGCCGGGCCATGGCGGAAGGTGTGGCCGACCGCGAGTACGCGCCGGTTCGCGACCGCAAGATCCGCCATGCGTCTTGCCGCGGCGGCGTCTTCGGCCATCGGCTTCTCCACCAGCACATGGCGGCCGCCGGCCAGCGCTTCGAGGGTCTGGGCGGTGTGCAGTTCGTTCGGCGTGCAGATCAGCACTGCCTCGACGGCGTCGATCGTCAGCGCCTCGGCCAGGCTGGCGAACGCATGCGGTGCACCGTGGCGCCGGGCCGACCCGCGCGCGAGTTCGAGGTCATGGTCGATCGTGGCGACGAGGCGCGCGCAGTCAGGCTGCGCCGTGATCGCCGCGATGTGCGATGCGGAGATGCGGCCGCAGCCGAGTACGGCCAATCCGACGGGTGCGCTCATCCATTCATCCTATTTCGTCAGCTCGAGGCCCTGCTTCTGCCGCTGGTAATCGAGACGACCGGAGGTCGGCACCTTCCAGGTTGCGTCTCGAGCTACGTATCCGGGGACAGCCCGCTCGACAGCGGCGACGAGTGCCGGGTCGAGTCGGTCCCGGGCCGTGCCCTTCGCGCCGATCCAGCGCCAGAAATTGAAACCGGGTCGCTGGCCCATTTCCATCCACGGCATCCAGGAGGTCGTGTTGGTCCAGATCTGAAGGGCAGGGGCCTGATACGTCCCAGCATCAACGATGTCCGCGAGCCTGCCCGCGAAGCTCAGGCTCATCGATCCTTGCAGCCGCTCGCCCGAAGAGGCTCGAGGCCAGTCCTTCGGAGGCAGTGGGTTTGGCCGCTCGCCCCAGCTGGACGCGGTGTGCCACAGTTGCTCACCCATCACGGACCATCGGCCTGCACTCCCGCCATACACATCGCCCGAAGGTGTATCGAGCGAGTGCCGGGCGCCGGACGGCCCGCCACGATAGTGATAGACCTTGACCATCTCGCCAGTGACCGGATTGCGCCACTGATCGAGAATCTGCCGGGACTGGTAATCGACGTAGAAGCCGACGTCATAGTCCTCGTTCGTGAACGCGTCCTCGCCGGACCGACGCCACACGGACTTCTGCAGGCCGATGAAGCCACACAGAGGTGTCGAGACTTCGCCATCCGCAACGCGAAAGATGTCGCCCTCGTAGGGCTGGAAGACGGTCTCGTCGCCGATGGACCCGCGCAGCTTCACGTAGGTCCGCAGTGCAATGCGCGGATCGTGCAGATCGAGGGCGTTCGTGATCCGGGCCCGCCCGCGCGGCAGCGCGAGCGCGGCGCCGGTGAGTCCAGCGGCGGCCCACCACAGCCGCCTTCGATCGAATCGTGCCTTCTCTGACATCGCTGCAGCCTCCGCGCCGACGAAATCACAGTCCGATCCGCAGATTCATCCATACGTCGGGCCGGGGCAACTGCCGGGCATCCGGGCTTCGGACACGTCATGCATTGCCGGTGATAGGCGAATGCAATCAGGCGTGCAAATGTCCGATCAGTCCGCGGCGCGAGGGGCCGTTAGCATGGCCGACAGTTCTTGAGGAGTTCTGGCCATGAAGATCCTGGATGTCGATACGCATGTCGTCGAGCCGGCGTCCGTCTGGGATTTTCTCGCCGAGGCGGATGCCGAGTTCCGGCCTGCAATCCTGCGCAAGGAATCGGGAGCAACGATCCAGGCGCATTTTTCAGGTGCGAAGACGCAGGACTACTGGGTGATCGACAACACGCTGTACGGCAAGCACGACCCGGACGCCATCGCCAGCTATTCGAATGGCGAGTACACCGCTGCGGCGATGACGCTCGATGACGTGCCCCGGCGCCTCGCGGACCTCGACCGGCAGAAAGTCGATATCCAGATCGTGTTTTCGAGTCTGTTCCTGAACATCCGCTGCACTCGCGCCAACGCCGAGCTCGCGCTGACGCGTGCCTACAACCGCTGGATTGCGGAGCGCTGCCGTGCGTCCGGCGGGCGGCTGCGCTGGGTGTTCGTCCCATCGCTGAAGAACCCGGCGGAAACCGTCAAGGACATGCGCTGGGCGCGCGACAACGGCGCCGTGGGTGTGCTGTTTCGCGGTATCGAGGGCGACAAGTTCCTCGATCACCCGGATTTCGATCCCGTCTATGCGATGGCCGCGGAACTCGACTGGCCGATCTGCGTCCACATCGGACACGGCTGCCCTGCGATCGAATCCATTGCGCAGCGCGAGGGCGCCAAGTTCAACCGCTTCAATTCAGACAGCCCGAACTACTTCGCATTCACGACGCTGCTGAACAGTCGCCTCCCGGCGATGTTCCCGACGCTGCGATTCGGCTTCTTCGAGTCCGGCTGTACGTGGGTGTTCTCGGCCGTCCAGACCGCCTTGCACGTGCGTCTGAAGCCGGCCGACCTCATGACGCTGGTGCAGCAGAAGCTGAACGAGCACAACTTCTACCTCACCTGCGAACTGCACGAAGACCTGCCGCACATCATGCAGTACACCGGCGACTCGCACCTGATGCTCGGAAGTGACTACGGCCATCCGGGCGACGTGTCCGAAACGATCTGGTTTCGGCAGGAACTCGACAAGCGCACGGATCTCAGCGCTGAACGCAAGCTCAAGCTCGTGTCACGGAATTGTCTGGAGTTGTTCCACCTCTGAGTTGCGGCGCTGCAACGAAATGTGAATTGTTCGTGTTGTTCCAATATTGGAATTCAGTGGAATTTCATGCCGTTCGGGGAACGCCCGGCTGGCGGACATGATGGTAGGTTGGAAATGCGTCTGGGGTTTTCGATCTTAACGGGGAGGCAGGCTTGTCCACTTCACAGCTTCAGTCAGGCGAATCCAGAGTGTCCCGCGGTCTGAGCAGCTCTGAACTGGAGATCCAGTCTCTGCTGAAGGGACTGCGCATCATCGAAGCGGTGAACCAGTGTCCCGGCATGATCCTGGCCCAGATCGCCGTGCGTTGCGGCCTGCCTCGAACCACTGCACACCGAGCACTGCGAACCCTCGAGCAGAACGGCTTCATCTACCGCGAAGAGGCCACCGGCCGGTTCTTCGCACACCGCCGCGTGCTGGGACTCTCCAGCGGGTTCGATCCGCTCGCGCAGGCCACCGCGCTGGTGCGCGACCAGTTCGCGCAGGTCGGTCCGAAAATCGGCTGGCCGATGCATTTCTCGACGCCGGTCGTGGATGTCGAGGCGCCGAAGATGCAGGTCGAAGCCTCCACCGATTACGTGAGCCCACTCGCCGTGGACAAATTGCTGCCCGGCCACACCATTCCCTTGCTGCAATGCGCTGCCGGCCTGGCCTGGCTGTCATCGCGCAATCCGGCGGAGCGCGCACCGATCATCGAGCGCGCGATTCGCAATGGCTGCGAGCGCGCCGCGCAGAAGCGCTGGACGTCGCCGGTTCTCGAAGAGACGCTGGGAATCGCGCGCAATCGCGGCTTCGCTGACTACTACTGGCTGGGCCGCCACACGAACATGGTGGGCCTCTCCGTGCCGGTGCAGATCGACGGCAATCGGTCCGGGGCGCTGACGGTGCGCTTCGCGGAATCGGCG
>ERZ795044.2549-NODE-2549-length-15796-cov-19.179785_pt1 | contig 15796 bp, 21 predicted proteins | sample MGYA00375128_ERZ795044 | MGnify/ENA primary metagenome ERZ795044 (study PRJEB30173, sample SAMN05720213) | anaerobic digester metagenome | isolation source: active sludge of municipal wastewater-treating anaerobic digesters | place: USA | collected 2014-12-22 ... | reverse complement strand
AGCGGTTAGAAGCGACAGAAAACCGCACAGTGTTACTGCTGCATAACGTTAAACGCAGAGCTAACCGGCCCGCGCGTGGGCCACAGGAGCAATGAATGAGCGACAACGATTCGAGCGCCGCTGACCGCGGGTCCGGGTTAAGCGCCGGGTTAGGCGCCGTGCTCACGTACACATGCCAGGGCCGAAGCGGCATCTACGGGGCAACGATGGGCGCCAACGGAGCGGGCGAGTGGTGCGTGCTGTTCATGGGCACGCCAGTCGATGCCGAGAACGCTGCTGCCGAGTACCTGCGGCGACTTGAACGCGGCGGCTATCGCATCTCCGCTCACAGCATAGTGACCAATGAGCCGAGGTTCACTGGAAACTCAATCCGCTCGGTGCAAGCGCCGCTGCCTGGCGGGTTCAGCGCCTAACGTATTGTTTTTGGAGAGAATTGACATGGAACCTAACTACAAAGAAGCTCTGAGGATTGTAGCTCAAACCTTAGCCTGGCATTGTTTCGGGGAGTGCCGGAGTTTTGGAGAAGACGTTCCCCTACTTAAACCTGCTGAAGCAAATACCTATGCGAAGTTTGTTTTGGATATGGGGGCAGCGACACAACAAATGAAAGGAAATACAATGGAAGATTACAAGAATTACTACAACAAGAAGAATGTACAGCCCCTTCGTCCATATGTACCCGGAGAGGACATGAGTGGGATTTACGTAAATCCAGTCGATACCGTTGAAGAAGGCGGGATGATTGCACATCTTCCTAACAATCCAGTCGCCAAATGGTACATCACAAGGGAGTTCTTTGAGGCTAATTATGTAGAAGCTGAGCAAGCGGCTTAACGCCCGAGTTCAGCCGATGCCGTAGGCAGTCGGCTGGAACGAAGTGTTAGCCAGCAACCCACAACGAAGAGGAAACGATGGCATACAGCGACTATGGCGGCTACGCCTACAGGAACGGCAAGCGAGTGGAGGACCGCAGCGACGCCACGATTAGCCCAGATGGCGACGTGTTCGGCTCGCCCGGCATATGGCCCGGTTTCGCTGCATACGCGGCAGGCGGTAAGGACGAGTATGAAAAGCGCCGCGAATGGCCTAGCGGCCATGCTGTGCTTGGCGACGGGCCTATCTACGTGGTGCTCTACAAGCAGAGCGACCTGACGATTCATCGCGGCCCGGAAAAGCTTGACGAACTGGAACTGCTCAAGGACATGCCTCCCGAGGCCGTGGAAACGTGGCGATGGGGTGGAAAGAGCGGGCGCAGCCTGAACACGGACCACTTCAAAACGACCGAAGACTGCTGTGTCTTTGAGGTTGACGGCTGGAGATTGGAGGTGTTCTTTCGCATCGAGGACAACCACTACCAGTACGCCAAGCTGACGCAGCCTGACGGCAACGTGTGGCACGGCTGGAGCGGCTACGGTGTGGGCGCTGGGCTGGAGGACTGCGGCTACGGCTACAGCACCGAGGACCGCGAAGACGTGCTGCGAGCACTGTGGCCCGAGAGCATTGCAGGCTAACGCTTGAATTAATCAACCCGCGCCTCTTAGCCGGAACAGTAAAGGAAAAACAAAGTGGCAAGCGATACCGAGCGACTGCGCTACATGATGGAAGAAGGCCCGGACGGGTTTATGCACGTCACCAAAGACCGCTACGAATACGCGGCGGAAGTGGCAGACGAAGAAGGCCACGATGAACCGACCCCGGAAGATGAACTCGAAGGGTTCCGCCGCATGATCGACTGTGCTATGGCTGGCGGCGACAGGGATGCCACGAAGCATGTGGGCTAACGTCGGAGTTCAGCGGGAGGCCGAAGGCCGATCCGCTGGACTGACGGGTTCGACCACACGGGAGGAAACATGCAAGGACGAATAAAGCGCGGTGCTGGAATTTTCCAAGACCGCAATTTCTGCAAGTGGCCCAACTGCTGCCCGCCAAGAAGTGAGTATGAGAGCGAGGAATACCAGTACGAAGCCAAAGACCCGGACATGGTGTTTGAGGTCGAATGGACTGGCAACCACTGGGATTGCAAGGCCGATGGATACGGGATGCTGCGCTCACACGGTGAGGCTGGCGAATACGGGAACGGGAGCATCTTTGTCAGAGACCGCGCCGGGGTTGAGTTGGTGGGGTCGAACACTCTCTGTTGTTGCATACCGTAACTTGAAGTTTACGCCACCCTCGAAGCCGACCTTGTTTCACTACTTTACGAGGAAAAGCTGCATCGGGAAAATGCAGAGGGTGGCACCTACAACTCAAGTTGTAAAGCCACTGTTCAGTATAAATGACCCTTGACCTTTTGGGGAGGGGCGCGTAGTCTTAAAGACCCTGCTTGCCAGGGTCAATTTATGGTATTTGGATAGATCAAAGTCCAAACACCCTCCCCTCCATGTCGATTTACACAGGGTATATGTATGACCATGTACATGTTTTGGCAAGCGGAACCAAAAACTCACTGGTTGCCTGCACTTGCCACAGAGCGGGACACAATCACAAGAACCAAAAAACCAGCACTCGTTAGTGTACTAGACGTTGACAACAGCTTTGAATCAGACCTTACGGCGGAAGAAGCAAGGGGTGTGCGATATGCAGGCCCCTTCTATTTGGACTTTGACGCTTCTGATCTGTCAGAAGCCATAACACAGTTTCAATTGTGCCTGGCTAAGTTACGAGCTAAGGACGTAAATCTAGACATGTTGCGGTTGTACGCAACTGGCAAGAAGGGGTTCCATATCGAAGTCCCCCCTCAACTGCTTATGGGTAAAGTCCCAACAGCAGGCACCCCTTCTTTGCCTCATATTTACAGGGAGATGGCGCACTCCAACTCTATTTATGTGGATACGTTGGATTTCAACGTATATTCGCAGAGACGGGGTAGGATGTGGCGTTGTCCCAATGTAAAACGAGAAGACAACGGCCAGTACAAGGTCCAGATTTCTGCTGAAGAAGCTCTGACAATCACCATTGAAGAGTACAGCAGGCTGTGCGCATCCCCCCGTAACACCCTCCCTATTGAACCGCCAACGCTGAATGCTGAACTTGGACTTATTTATGCCCAGGCCCGCGACAAAGTAGATAAGGCTGTCGCTAAGGCTAAGACGAAGAAGGCCACGGCCAATCAACTTTTGCGGTTTAAAGGGGAGTGGCCTGAGACAATTAAAGGGGTGCTAGACGGCAGCCTGATTAAACCAGGAGTTGGTTGGAATTACATCTCAATGCAGTTGGCTATCGTAGCCGCTGAACTGGGTAAAACAGAAGAAGCGTTACTGGCCGACTCCGCTGGAGTAATCGAGTCCCATCAGGGAGACTCAGACAGGTACGGCACACCAAACAAGCGTAGGCGCGACCTACAGAGCATGTTCAGGTACATGTCTGGGAACCCCTGCCATGACTATTCAGTAGGCGCTATCATGGCACTACTGAAGCCAGAAGCCAAGGCCAACGCCGACATCGTTATGGGTGACTATGTACCCGACCATGTCCTTGAGCCGTCTGACGCAGGGGAAAGTACCGACAATAACTCTGAAGGAACAGCGTTAGACTCGTCGGGGTCTTCAACGTCGTCGGGGTTGTTGAAAATTAGTAGTCAAGGTATATTCGCTAGAGATGACGAGGGTTACAGGAACATTTGCGACATTGGCATCCAGAAGCAATTAATCATGGCAAAGTTGGACGGCGATCAGGTGGGCTATGAAGCCGACGTGACACTGGACAACAAACCGAGAGGTAAGCGGTTCTTACCAATGAGCGCACTAGCTTCACGTGCGGCAATGAATAACTGGTGTTTATTAATGGGAGCTTCCATGCGAGGTACAGATACACAAGTGGCCAATCTCGCTGACTTCTTTAGGAAGAGTGCAGCAACTACGGTATATGCTGTAGAGCGAGAGGGCCTTGACCTTATCACCCCTCCTGGTGCTATGTCTTCTGCAGACGAAGATGTAATATGGGCGGCAACGGATCAAGTCATCTGTCTCAGACCGGGTGTTACTTACCGTTATCATGGCCTGCATACAGACTCAGGCACTTACCGTACAGACCTGATGAGCGCACCAGAATTGACACTGGACGACGCCCAGTATATTGACGACTTGTTGCAGATAAACACGACGCAGAATATTGCAAAACTGTTGGGTTGGTTCAGTGCTGCTTTCCTTACTCAACTGATCCGTAAGAGATTCAAACGGTTTCCAATCCTGCAGATTTTCGGCCAGGCTGGAGCAGGGAAGTCAATGACGGTAATCCTGCTCAACCACCTGCATTACAACATGGTTGAGCCTCGTCAATTGTCAGTGGCCGGCATGACACAGTTCCCAATTATAGCTGCAGCGGCCACCAGTGCTTCACTACCCCTGGTGTTTGAAGAAGTAAAGAGGCGTCAAATCTCAAAACACATGATGGATTTTTTACAATCCATGATGCGAAGTAACTACACCGCAGATAAACTAGCTCGTGGGTCAATGGGCAAAGACAAGTCAGTGAAAGAACTGACGGTTACAAACTACATGAACGGCGCTCCAATTGTCTTTGTCGGAGAATCCCTAGAAGACCAAAGCGCCCTGCTTGAACGCTGCATTGTGGTAGCCCTATCAAAAACTGATAGGTATGGTAGAGACGCCCCCTTTAACAGGTGTTTGGCCAACGCCACGCACATGGGAAGAATCGGGAAAGCATTGGCAATGACCGCTTTATCTCTCGATAGACCACAACTATACAATCAAGTGAATGCTAATTTTGCCGCTGTCAGTGGTAAGATTGCGTTGGCAATGGCGGATGATGCCACAAGGCCGGCATTTAACCTTGCCATTGCAATGACAGGGTTGGACTTTATGCGTACCACACTGGCACGTGTATTTGGCGACCTATTCGACGCTCGACTTGAGGAAATGAAGGCGTCCATTCTGAACAATGTAATGGACAATATTCCAAGGAACTTGTCTGAGGTCAGTCGCGTTATAGACACAATGGCCAACCTGTCTCGTCATCTTGATGACGAGCTTCGTCTGGAATCTGGTGTTGATTACGTTGTGTCTGAGGATGGATCATGGGTTGAGTTGAAGGTGCGCAGTGCCTTTGACAAGTACGTGAAGTATCAACGCAGCTTGGGCCTTGAAGTGCTGTTCGATTCTCATAATGCTTGGCAGACAGCACTAGTTAATTATGGTGGGACTGTACAAAGAGCAATGCCCGGTAGTGTGCTGTATGATTCACCAAGAGCAGTGGTCTTTAAACTGTCCATGTCCTACCTTGATAAGGAGGGAGTGGACTCTTTTTATGTGAAGGAGAGTGCAAGTGGCAAGCCAAGGATACGAGCAGTTAATTGAAGATTGCGAAGAGAATCAGTCGAAACTTACTGACTGGGAGTGCACATTCTTAGACTCACTGAAAGGTTACATCCATCGAGACGACTACCTTACTGACACACAAATAGTTGCACTAGAGAAAATATGGGAGCGAGTAACTAGAGTAGGATAGACATGAAAGACTATCGGGACACTGGAAGAGTCTAACTACTAACGACACTTGACACACCTAACAGTAACAAATACAATCCGTTTTGCAGTACAACCTGAACCACAACCTGAACCTTAAAGGAAATCTCATGAGCTTGAAATCGCAGGTAGAATACACCGCCACTCCCGAATTTGAACCCTTGGAAGACGATATTTTCGCCCCAACGCAGCCCGCTTCAGCCTCACTGCTTGCCCCAACTCAGCCAGCCCAAGGGCCGGAAGTTATCCCGCCTCCCAATACTGCTGTAGGGGCTGTTCGCCCCAAATTGATTAAGGCATTCCACGACAAGGAACTGGCTATCCCGATTGAGGATGTTCGCCAGTGGTTCATGGCGTCGCCGGCAATCACGTCAGTTTCAGGTGGTTGCAAACACAGCGTCAAAGGCAGCCTCGGCAAGTCGTTTGTGTTTCAGATTGACAGCTACAATGTTCGTTTCCTGGCAGTTCCTGGCTCAAACGACAAAGAAGCCAAGATGCTGGTTCGCAACAGTTACGACAAAATCAACCTTGACGACGGCAGCGGTACGCTCAAGGACTACATTGAAAGCCTGAAGGCTCAAGGCTACCCCAAGGCCCATGTCGCTGAATACTGCGACTTGTGGGGTAGGGTGGTGTCCTCAGATAGGTTTGGTGTGACTGACCCCAACGATGACTCGTGGGATGCACGAGTCCAGTTGAGCGCAACCAGCGCCCGGAATTTCAACTACTTCTGCGGAAAACGTGGTAAAGTCGAGGCTTCAGGACTTGTTCCAAAGCTGGAGGCAGTAGAAATCACTGCTGTTGCCCTTGAGGGTAAGAGCGGCGACTACACAAATTTCAACTTCTCAGCGCCAAAACTGTAATTTGCAGTTGTATTGTGCCATATTGCAGATGTGGTCCACTCTGACGAGTGGGAACTTCCGATAGCCTGAAACGACTAGGGTAATCTGCTGAAGTCGACGGGGTGGCCGAAACCACTCCGTGTAATTGAACAGGTGGGGCCACTTGGCGGTGGCCCCACCACCATAAGGGTGAATCATGCGATATATCCTAGCTGACATAGAGACTACCGGACTGAAATCAACAGACAAAATCTGTGAATTGGCTTGGGTTGAAGTCGACAACGATTTCAACACAGTCGGCAGTGGATACAGCTTGATCAACCCTGAAATACCCATCGGCTATGCTGCCAGGGCTGTCAACGGCATCAGTGACGATATGGTCATGGACGCTCCGACCATTGAACAGTACATGATCGCTGAAAGCCTGCCGTTGTACGGAGAAGACGTAGTGCTGGTCGCTCACAACGCATCCTTCGACTTTCGCTTTCTCAAGTCCTACATGCACAGAGATTCGCAAACCTTATGTACGTTGAAAGCAGCCAGTGTCATTTACCCTGACGCAGACAACCACAAGCAAGCTACACTGGCAGCCATGCTGGGCATTCAAGTGGAGCGTGAAAAGGCTCACTCTGCTGACGGGGACTTGGACGTGCTTCTGCAATTGCTCAAGTGTCTATGTCGTGATGCTGACTGCGGCATTGATCAGTTACTTCACATTCAGAATACTCCGCGGAATGTGACGAAGATTTCTTTCGGGAAGCACAAAGGGGCAAAATTGGTTGATCTTCCAAAGGACTACGTCCATTGGCTGCTCAACAAGTGTGACAACCTAAATTCTGATTTACGTGCCGCACTGCTTGCATTACAATAAATCCTGCTGTACAATTTCATTTCCAATCAACTTAAGAGGCAAACATCATGGCAACTCAAATCACCAAATTCGCAGACAACGCTGGTAAATTGTTTGACACAGAAGCAGAAGCAGACGCTAGTAACGCTAAGGCGGCCAATCAAGCCGTAGTTGAAGAGTTCGTGAATACCCACTTCCCGTCGAAGCCGGAAGCCCCGAAGGGCAACCCGCACGCCGGTACGGCCAAAAAGGCCATCTATCTGTGGCTTGCCAAGCAGGCAGGTCTTACCGTCGAAGCCTAAGCGTAATCTGTGTAGTGACAAGCCCCGGCAAATGTCGGGGCTTTTGCATGATATAGGAGAAGTAATGGACATTGAAACCTACAGAGAACTAGCAATCCGCACTGCACCTAAAGACTCAACTGTTATTTGGACACTGCTTCATGCTTCAGTAGGCATTGGCGGGGAAGGTGGCGAGATTCTAGACCATGTAAAGAAGGTTGCTTTTAATGGTAGAGAGCTGAACTCAAACCACCTTGTGGCTGAAATAGGCGATGTCATGTGGTATATCAACATGATGTTAGTAACTCTCGGAGTGGACTGGAGCACTGTCCTTGAGAAGAACATTGCCAAGCTGGAGACTAGATACCCTGATCTGCGTTATGATCCTAATAGGTCACTTAACCGTGACGTGATCGCAGAAAAGGCGGCGATGGACGCTGTGTAATGGCAGCCGTTGACGATCTCAGAGACGCCCTCTCCTTAGCCCTTAGCTCTTACGCTAAAGGAGGTAAGAGCGGGGGGCGGTTAGCCGCGTTTCGGACCTTGCCAATGACCACTGACAAGGTGTGGAGGGGTATCCCACTGAGCCGGGCTATGTCGCCCCCTGTGCCGTCAGAGGGGGTGGAAACAGAAGCGTTGTTCGATAACTGGTTGTGGCCAGTCAGGTCTGGTGAAGGGGAGGATGCCAATCCGTTGATTGAAGAAGGTTCACATGCTTTGGCTCGATTCGTTATGCAGGGCGAGGACTTTGGGACTCGCACCGCCAGGTTGTTGTTTGCGTTAAGCAACGCCGATGGGGCGCATCTGGTCCACGACAAGCACGCCCTGATGGTGCATCACGGTGATCACTCCTACGGTATAATCGACGGCAAGGTGTTCTCCCGCTTTTGTGATGGGATGTCGATAAAAGTCGATCACGAGAGCCTTCTAAAGGAGTCCAAGGAGGTTAGAGTCCGCACTAGAGAGTTCTGCTACCTGTGGCGAGAAGCATACCTTCGACAAGAGAACTTGGTTGATCCGTTAGTGGCACTCTGGCAGAGTGCCACTATTTTGCAATGGTCAAGACTAGTTACCTCTCTTCGTGGACGAAAAGTTCCAAGCCAGGCACTTATGGACCAGTGGCTATACAAAATAGAGTACGACCAGGAAGACCCCACTTGGAAAATGTACAGGGCGCTGGTTCCACGCTGGATGACCTGTACAGAGTACAACAACGTGTTTGGCCCGACATGTCTCAGAAGTTACAACCCTGATGACAGGGCCAGACAAACCATGATTACCAAACTTTGTGACTGGTATCACAGAAAAACAAAAGGAGTAAAACGATGACTTTGATTGCCCTTACAGGGAAGGCTGGGAGTGGGAAAGACACGGTGGCCAAGTTACTAGCAAAGGGGCCAAAAAGCTACTTTAGGTTGGGCTATCACAGGATGGCCCTCGCAGATCCGCTTAAAGACGCTGCTGCTGCTATTTTTGGACTAAGCCGTGAGAGTATGGACGACCCTTCTCTTAAAGAAGTCCAAGTGGAATATTGGGGGATGTCTCGAAGAGAGATGCTACAACAACTTGGCGATGCAGTGCGAGAGAAATTCGGCGATGACGTGTTCGTTAGACGGTGGGAACTGAGCTACAACGATTTTAGACGATCAAATGTGGTTGTCACCGATTGTCGTGCCGACGTTGAAGCTGGCCGATTTCGTGAACTAGGAGGGCGCATTGTGAAAGTAGTGCGCGGTGTTGGATTGACAGGCTCTACGGGAATTCATTGGAGTGAGCGAGGGTTAAGCGCACCACCGGACCTTACCATTGACAATACTGGCGACATGGCACAATTGGAGTCTGAAGTGCAACGTATCCTCAAGGAGATTAGATGAGTGCGTACCTATACACCGGGAAGTGCCTGGACTATCTGCAAACAATGCCTTCAGACTCTATCGATAGTGTTGTTACAGACCCCCCATACGGCCTAAAGTTCATGAACCACGCCTGGGACTATGACGTGCCAACAACAGAGACATGGGTGGAGGCGTTGAGAGTATTAAAGCCGGGTGGTTATCTACTAGCCTTTGCCGGTACTCGAACACAACATAGGATGGCTGTTAGAATTGAGGATGGAGGGTTTGAAATAAGAGATTCAATTATATGGGTGTACGCACAGGGAATGCCCAAATCTGGTGGATTAAAGCCTGCGCATGAGCCTATTATTGTGGCTAGAAAGCCTGGAAAGTCTAGTCTGAATATAGAGTCCTGTAGGACTGACGGAGGCAGATACCCGGCTAACCTCATTCACGACGGTAGCGACGAGGTCAAAGCCCTATTCCCTAATAACAACCCAGGTTGTAAACCTCACAGAGTTAAGGCCAGCGATGAGACTGTTGAAAGGCTACAAGCTAAAGGTTGGGGGTTCTCTGGCTGTGACAAGGTGGCGGGTTATGACGACGGCGACGACCTAAGCGCGGCACGGTTCTTTTACTGTGCCAAAGCCAACAAGAGTGATCGTGGAGGGGGTAACGATCACCCTACTGTAAAACCCACTGAACTTATGCGTTACCTTTGTCGGCTAGTAACCCCTGCTGGAGGTTTAGTGTTGGACCCGTTTATGGGAAGTGGAACTACAGGCAAAGCCGCCCTTCTTGAGGGTTATGACTTCATCGGTATAGAAGATAAGGAAGATTACGTGACGTTGGCCCATCATCGTATAACCGGGGCAGTGTCTAATGGATGAATCTTCAGACATTGAACCACCTAATTTTGCGGATATTGTTGACTCCGCTAACTATTTAGCTGAATTGCATAACAGTTCCTCACTAGCTGCAGCAAGGGCTAAGGCCGCACCAGAGCAGGTTAAACTGCCAGATGGGTCTTGGCCTACTACAGAATGCGTCGATTGTGGCGAAGATATTGAAAAACCTCGTTTAGAAATGGGGAGGGTACGATGCATCTCCTGTCAAACACATAAAGAGAGGAAACAAATTGGACGAAGATAAATCGGGTACTGTGCGCGATACTGCCATTGCGGTAATGCTTGCGCAGTTAGATAATGCGAAACAGACTAACTTACCACGCTGGGTTTTACTAATTCTAGTTATCCCAGTGCTGGTATATGACGTTATTGTAGTAACAGCTAAGTTTGTACTATGGCTGGTGGTGGCTACTGTTATGCTCCAGTTTAGGTTTTTACTGGTTTGGATAGACACTATGTGCATCACCTGTTGGTACTTAAACGCCCTTGTTGAAAGGATGTCACGGAAATGACGATGACTGTAAGCCTTCCAGAAGTGAATTGCATTCACTTTGACAATAAAACGTGCTACCACCACGACGTTCCCAGGCTGTTGTTCATGCGCCCTAAATGCATCCTGAGTTCTGTTGAAGACCCACGAATTGTAAGGCAGTGCAAACTTCAGACAGTTTGGCCACCTGTTCTTTTTGTTCCAGCCGGGGAGTAATACCATGAGACTCCTAATTGATATGAGCAGCCTGCTTTGGCAGTCGCTGCTGGCGTCTAAAGACAACGAATTTGGCGTTGAAGTTGAGCACGAAGGTAGAACGGTCCATGTCAATGGCTGGCAGCATGGCTATGAATGTGCCATTAACCACCTTCTTTCAGTCATGGAAGAATTAGACGTAGTGCCCGTTGATTGCATCTTCGTATGCGAAGGTAAGATGGCCAAGAGTAGGCGCAAGGCTATTTACAATCAATACAAAGAAGGGAGGGACTCAAGGCCCTCACTGGCTTATGAACAGTTCGCAATCTGCCGAGATAAGCTGTGCGAAACCTTTCTGAACATCGGCTCTCAGGTGGTCACTCAGGATGGGGTAGAAGCCGATGACGTTCTGGCCTTTCTCGCTCGCAGATTGAAAGGGGAGATGGTCATCCTGACAACAGACGGCGACATGGCTACGCTGATCAACGAGAACGTGTCTCTGTGGCGCGGTGGGATGCTGACCAAGGCAAACCCCTATGGGAAGTTTTCGACCCGGTACGTGCCCGTCTACAAGGCCCTGTGCGGCGACGGTAACGAGTACAAGGGCGCTGCTGGTTTTGGCCCCAAGGCGTTTGAGGCTTTGCTGGCGTGGGCCGGGGAACCTGGACTGGCTGCTCTGGAGGGCATGATCAAGAGGCGCACATTAGCCGAACTGATTGACGACGTGAAGGAGTTTAAGCCCGCGCAGAAGATACTTGATAGTGCAGAGCACGTTTATCAGAGCTATGAGTGCGCACTGCTGCATGATGAGTGGGTGGATACATTGCGTCAGCCATTGCAGTGGAAAGCGGGCATGGTTCGTGGACTCGACGTTGTCACTGACAGTAGACTGCACAAGTGGGCGCAGAAAGTGGCCCTGGTCACTGCAGACAATTACAAAAAAGCCATGTCTGTCCTCAAGGAGAACGTTCCTTTAACCCCAGCGTGGGCACTGGACATTGAGACTAGCACCCCTCCTGAGTCAGATGAGTGGTTGCTGGCTAGGGGTACTGAAAGTAAGGTAGATGTATTTGGAAGTAAGTTGACAGGTTTAAGTCTGACCTTTGGCAGCAACAATCAATACACCATGTACTTCAGTGTTGATCATTTCAACACTAACAATGTGACCAGTGAGCAAGTCAGGGATGCTGTTGTGCTCATTCCTCCTGCCTCACCAATTGTCATCCAGAACTTTGCCTTTGAAGGTCCTATCTTGTTCGAGGAGTGGGGTGAGGCGTGGAAAGATAATGGGTGGCATGGTTTCCTTCCGAACGTGATCGACACTAAAGTTCTAGCTAATTACGTTGATGAAAATGTTTCTTCAGGCTTGAAGCAAGGTTCTGCCTTGTACCTTGGCTACAAGCAGGCATCTTACGCTGAGGTTACTGGGGGACGTAAGATGAACCAACTTACAGGTGCAGAGGTTTTGAGTTATGGTGCTGATGATACAATCTGCACAGCGGCCCTATTTAATCACTTCAAAATCAGAACAGAACTTGAGAATACATGGGACTTAATCAACGAAATTGAAGTCAAGCCTGCATACTTGACGGCCTACGCATTTACCAAGGGAACTAACTTCTCCCTGCAGCGCATGAAAGCATTGGAGGAGTTGGACAAGAAGGAATACGACAACGCATGGAAAGTTGTCCGTGAACACCTGATTCAACATGGCTGGGAAGGTACAGTAACCCCCAACTACACAGAGATGACACCCGCATCTATCAAGGAAGCCTGCCAGATTGTCTTGGGCACTGAACTGGTTACAAGAGTAAGAACACCATCGAAGCTTGCTAAGTTGGTAGAACAACTTGATCATCCTGATGCACCTTTATTGGCTCAATGCGTAGAAGATAACAATCTGAGACAGCTCAATGCTCTAGTTGGGTCTAGGTTCTCTGGTGAACCTCAGTTTGATTTAAACAGTCCAAAGCAAATGAAGAACTTGCTGTACAATGTGCTTGGCTTGCCTGTTAGGTTAGTAAACTCTTGCACTCAGAACGAAAGAATAAATAAACCAGATCTAGCTGAGGCTGTGTATAAACACAAAAAACTGGCACATGGCTCAGGTTCTGAGCCGCCACTTACTTCTACTGAGAAGGAGCTATTAAAGGCCAAAGCCACGTGTGACGACACTGCCGTAGACTTCGCTTTGCGTTTTGACATGCCAGATAGTGAAGTGCTGCGTGCTATTCGCACCATGAAGACAGCAGACACCAAAGCCAAGATGTACTATAGACCTTACTCAGAAATTTTGCATTGGAGGGATCGTAAGATTCATGCACAAATTAACCAGTGTGCAACAGTAACAAGGCGTTGGAGTTCATCATCACCAAATTTACAGCAACTTCCAAAAACCAAGGGGGTGGTGTTTAGAGAGTGCTTTACCCCACACAAGAGAGGGGCCGTTATCTGTTCAGTCGACTATAGTGGTCAAGAAATCAGACTCCAGGCTGGACTATCAAGGGACGAAGCGATGTTGTCGTGCTATCTTGGAGACGATCTGAAAGATATGCACAGTATCACAGCAGCCGGTGCCATGAGTGTGGTTTGGTCCTCGGAAGTATATGAGGACATGATGAAAGTAGCTACAGGGAATAACGACTATGATCGATTCTTGTCACTGTTACATCATGAAGATAAGCGTGTGGCCAGTACAGCGAAGAACCTGAGAAATCTAGCTAAGCAGTGCAACTTTGGTAGTGCCTATGGTTGCACTGCACCTAAGATGCAGGAACTTATGGTGACTGACTTACCTACAGCATCGGGCATTCTGGAAGCAAAACTGGAGAAGTTCAGCGGGTTTGAGCAATGGAAATTCACAGTAGAGGAACGGGCCAAGGAATTGGGTTACATAGCCACTGAACTAGGTGGTCGTCGTCATCTTCAAAAGGCGATGACCTCGGAAAACAAGTGGGAGCAATCTTCTGCTGCGCGACAGGCATCTAATTTTAAGATTCAGTCAGCCGGCGCAGAGTTATGCAAAAAGACTTTGACACGGTTATGGGACTCTGGAATTTTCTTCAGATTGGATGCTGTGTTTATTGCTGTCATTCACGACGAAGTTGTTTGGTCTGTGCATCGGAATGATGCGTTTGAGTCAATTCAAACAGTATGGGAAGCAGTATCACAACCATACACAGCGGATTTCCCAGTGCCGTTTTTGGGATCAATCTCTATTGGGTCCACGTTCGGAACACAGATTGAATTAGGAGAGAAACCCAACAGAGAATTGACAGAAGCTACGTTGGATCAACTACTTTCAAGTCAGCACAAGTAGGTACAAGTGCAAAGTAGACGCATGTCAATGATAGAGGTAGCCACCAACATTGTAATAGGGTTGGTGGTTTCCTTTATCAGCCAGATAGCGGTATTTAAACTGTACGACATACATATCTCTGTCACGCAGAATGTAGAGATCACTATCTGGTTTACTGTTATCAGCATTATTCGCAGTTATTTGATCCGCAGGTGGTTTAATTCTATGAAAGGTAACAAATGAAGAAATACTCTATAGAGTGGTGGAAGTCTTTGACAGGTCCGCAAATCGGCAACGAAGCGGAGGCTATGGTCGAAGACGTGTTGAAGAAGTGGAACAGCAAAGTTAAATTCGCATGGGCTAGGCTGCCCGATACAAAGGCCGCTAGAATGAACATTATCCAAGCACAACCGGCTGACTATATCTACCGCTGTGGAAGCTATGCGGGCTTTATCGAAGTCAAGGCCGTCGCACACACTTACAGGCTGCCAAAGGGTAACTTGTCGCAACTGCCCACACTCCATAAATGGGAATTGGCCGGCAGTGATGACGTGCTCCTGGTCTTCCACTACTTAACCAGTGAGTGGCGTGCAGTTGACCCAAGGTTGCTGTCTACTGGTGCCCCCTCGTGGGACTTGAGTGAATTCACACCACACCCAACAGTAGAGGCAGCATTGAATAGTATGAGGTATTTTAAATGAGGCCGTTACTAGCACACACTATAGAAGACACGAGCAAGATCAAGTACCCCGTTCTGGTCAGTCAGAAGTTGGACGGCATTCGATGCCTTATCATTGATGGTGTGGCCATGTATCGTAGTCTTAAACCTATAAAGAACAAGTACATCCAGAGCATTTTGGGTAAGTCAGAATACAACGGGCTGGACGGAGAACTTGTAGTCGGCGAAAAGTGTCACCCGAACTCTCTGGATCACACAACGTCTGGGGCAAATTCAAGAGACGGAGAGCCTGACTTTTGCTACTACTTGTTTGATAAGTGGGATGATGAACGTGGCTTTGCAGATAGGTATGCGTCGCTAATGAAATACGACGGTTGCGAGCGTATTTCGGTAATTCCCCACAAATGGGCTTATAGTGAGACAGACCTACTGTATATTGAGAGGCGCTATTTAGAAGTGGGAGCAGAGGGCATAATAGTTAGAAAGATAGACGGACACTACAAAAACGGAAGGAGCACTGCAAAAGAAGGCTTTTTGGGAAGATGGAAGAGATACCACGAAGAAGAGTTTGATGTGATTGGTTTTGAGGAAAGAATGCACAATGAGAACGAAGCCACAATTAATGAGTTGGGATACACTGAACGATCCTCACACAAGGAGAATAAATCAGGTCGTGGAGACTTAGGGGCAATTGTGCTACGAACAAAAGAAGGGGTGGTATTTAAATGTGGGACAGGGTTTGACGACGAGTTGCGCCGTCACATCTGGTGCAATCAAAGCAATTACATTGATGGTTTAGTTAAGTTGCGGTTTCCACGAATGGGTATCAATGGTGTTCCCATGCAGTCTGTGTTTGTTGGTTTTAGGTCAAGGGAGGATTTATAACAGTGCTTGTCATAAATGATCTACATATCGGAGTAAATAGGGCTGGCGGG
>ERZ795044.2540-NODE-2540-length-15810-cov-5.510251_pt1 | contig 15810 bp, 11 predicted proteins | sample MGYA00375128_ERZ795044 | MGnify/ENA primary metagenome ERZ795044 (study PRJEB30173, sample SAMN05720213) | anaerobic digester metagenome | isolation source: active sludge of municipal wastewater-treating anaerobic digesters | place: USA | collected 2014-12-22 ... | reverse complement strand
GGGAGAGTTCAACCATATTACCCGCAATCTCGATTTACTGATCAGGGCCAATTACAGTACCCCCACATTGCATAATTTCTTTGGATTGGGCAATAACAGCCGTTATGATGAACAACAGCCCCGCCGTTATTACCAGGCCCTCTTTAATTATTTTGAAGCAGAAATAATGTTCCGCAAAAGGTATTTCGACAAACTGCACCTGATGATCGGACCTTATTATTCGCACTATACAGCCAGTCCTTCAAAAAATGCCAATACCGTATTGGGCAAAGCGGCACAGGTTGGACTGAACCAGGAAGATGTTTTCCGTAAAAAAACCTATGCTGGTGTCAAAGCGGCCCTTACACTTGATAACCGAAACAAGGAATTCTTCCCGACAAGGGGAATGTACTGGAAACATGAATTGCTGCTCACTTCAAAGATCAGTTCAGGAGAAGGAAAATATGTAGCCTATTCCAATGATATGGCGCTATATGCCAGTCTGCGTGAACCCGCTAAACTGGTGATGGTGATGAAATTCGGGGGAGGCAGGATCTTCTCCAAAAACTTTGAGTATTTCCAGGCGATGAGTATCGGTGCGCAAAATGACCTGCCTGGATTCAGGAAGAACCGCTATGCCGGAAAATCATCTATGTATGGTGGTCTGGAAATGCGGATGCAGTTATTCCACCTGAATTCTTATATCATGCCGGGGCCTGTTGGCCTTTCCGCTTTCTACAATATGGGTAAGGTATGGTTACCGGGCGACCGGAACGGATCTAAGAAATGGCATGGCGCTTACGGTCTTGGTCTTTATTACCTGCCTTTCAATATGTTTTCTATCTCTGCCTATGCCGGATTTGATGAAGGCGTGAAAATGTTCAACTTTGGATTAGGAACCAAATTCAACCTGACTTACTGATTCTACTGACTCCTCATGGAGAAAAAAAAGGATATACCTGTCAAAATCATTTACAGGAGGGAACCCTTCCTGCTGTCCATCGTAATGCTGGTACCCATTATCCTGATCTGGATATTATTCATTGATAAAAATCACTACTGGGATGATCAATTACTGGCGCAGACAGGCCAGCTGATCCATCCGGATCTAACGCCATGGATTAAATCCATTACTGCTTTGGGAAATCACGCTTTTCTCATTCCCGCCTTTATCTTATTGATCTTTGTACTATTACTGTTGCGGGAAAAAAAAGAAGCCCTGCAAACCCTATTGATCGCCCTGAGCAGTTTGGGCCTCATGTCACTTTTCAAGAACCTGTTTCAACGTGACCGGCCCGATCATCCTTTGGTGAATGGCATTACCAATTATAGTTTTCCCAGCGGACATGCCATGATGAGTATTGCCTTTTATGGTTTGCTGATCTGGCTGCTCGGCAGGCATCTGCGGCAACATAAAATACAAAGAAGCCTGGTCATCGGATTCCTGATTTTACTGATCCTGCTTATCGGCTTTAGCAGGATTTACCTGCGGGTGCATTACCCATCTGATGTGATCGCCGGATATTCTTTTGGAATTGGCTGGCTTTGGCTGAGCCTGCGGATAACTTCCCGGATCCGGGTCAATTAGTTGGCAGTATAACGGAACTGCAGAATGGTAGCTTTGGCAGCCACTCCTTCATTGGAAATATACATGGTTCCATCATTCTTGAATGTTAGGCCTTCCGGCTGCGGAAAAAGCTTCTCTCCCAGTTCAAATACCTGTTCCGGATTCCCGTTCTGGTCACATATCACCAGTTGACTGGCAGCAGATGAAATGATATATAATTTCTTATCAATGGGGTGAATGCCAGCCGCCGAGGGTTGCAATTTAGAAGTCTTGTGATGCCCCAGTTTAGCTGACATGTCCTTGATCTTAGCCGCATCAATCTGGTAAACGGGCTCATTCACAAAACCAATAGAATCCGGATAAAAAGCAAAGGCACTGACCTTGCTCTTATCATCCATGGCGCAATTTTTACAAACCATGACCAGGGCTTTCCGGGCCGTATCAGCATAAAGGGTTTCGAAATCATTGGTGCCGGTAATATTTAACTGACCGGCTTTTTCCCCGCTAATCACTTTACCGGTACTATCCCTGTTGATCTTTATGATGGTACCATTACTGATCAAAACATATGGCGTTCCGTTATAGATAGCAATATCTTCATAATCCCCCTTGGCCCCGAAAGGATATTCAGCGGTGATGCCATTGGCTGTTTTATCCAGGATATACAGTTTTCCTGCTTCATCATAATGGGCCAGGAACTCATCCCTGCGGGTATCCCAGGCCAGCCCTGAAATTTCTTTTAGCTTCAAATCCAGTTTGAAAGTCTGTACTGATTTGAAACTATAATGCGGAGGCGACTTGATCATTCTAACCTTTTGCTTACAGCCGGCCAGCAAAATAAACAGGAATAAAATAGAGCACCCGGAGGCCTTTGACTTGAAATTTAAAAAACTCATTCCGCTGATTTTGGTTTAAATTTATCAAAAGTTATCTTTATAGCATGACTGACGACCAATTACTTATTCTACAGGATGCCCAGACACTGGTTACGGACATGCTGCAAAATAGGCTGGACAAAAATATAAAGTTCCATACGCTTCAACATACCCGTGAGGTAGTGGCCGCCTGTCAGGTGCTGGCCGACAGCCAGCAAATCAGCGAAAACGACCGTTTTGCCCTCTACCTCGCCGCCTGGTTTCATGATACGGGCTATACCACCGGAACTTCCATCAACCATGAGGCCGCCAGCTTAAAAATGGCCGAAGAATTCATGCAATCCAAAAATCTGGATGAAGCTACGCAATTGCGGGTAAAGGGTTGTATCAATGCCACCAGGATGCCGCAAACACCCGATAATTACCTGGAAGAGATTATTTGTGATGCGGACCTTTTTCATTTGGGTACAGCCTCCTTCGACGAAAAAAACCGTTTACTACGACAGGAACTGAACGAATTTGGAGACAACGATGTATCCAAAAAAGACTGGCGAAAAATTAATATCCGTTTCCTGGAAAGGCATTCTTATTTTACCACCTATGGCAGGGAGCAGTTGCAGCCGGTAAAAGACCAGCACCTGATCCGCCTACTCAACAAAGAGGATGACATAAAACCTGAAACCATGAAACCTGAGAAAAAAGAAAAAGACAAGGAAAAAAAGGAAAAAATAAAGGACCCGGCGGAAGCGGCCGCCGCTGCTGAGGCAAAAGCCAAAAGAGAAAAAGAAAAAGAAGCCGACAGAAGTATTGCCACCGTCTTTCGTATCATGGCGCAAAGCCATTCCAACCTCAGTGGTATGGCCGATTCCAAGGCCAATATCCTGATCTCGGTGAACTCGATCATATTATCTATCATGATGGCCAGTCTCTTTGAAAAATTGCAGACTGATCCTAATCTTCAGATTCCGGTGGCCATCATCACCCTGGTTTGTGTATCCTCAATTGTTTTTGGTATCCTGGCTACACGGCCCAATGTATCCCATGGCACTTTTACAAGAGATGATATCGCCGGCAAAAGAACCAACCTGCTGTTCTTTGGAAACTATCATAATATGAGCCTGGATGATTATAACTGGGGGATGACAGAAATGCTGGGAGATAAAGTGTACATGAATAACAGCATGATCAAGGACCAGTATTTCCTGGGGGTGGTACTGGCCAAGAAATATAAATACCTCCGGGTCGCCTATAATATTTTCATGTATGGCCTTATCATCGCCATGCTGGCCTTTGTGATTGCCTTTATGCTGCCAAGTGCAACAGAAGTTTATACCTGATCAGGCTCCACCAATCAATAAATCATTATTATGACCCGCCAGAACGGGTCATTTTTTTTGCCGTTTTATTTGTAAACAGATCTCCCCAATTTAAATATGCCCTCTTTCCAGAGGCGAAAAGTCAGGCAGGAAAAAAAGGATTACTGCCATACAGGAATTATTTTTGTACCCTAAATTATTAAACCCCTATTTATGAAAAAATGGATCCTGTTTGCTGCAACCGCCAGCCTGATCGCTTGTAACAACAAAAAGGAAGACAAGCCTGTTAGCGAAACAACCTCTTCCCCCGATCAAACCACTACCACTCCCGCTGATCCTGCTGCCACCCTGGGTACCGCAGACCGCTATACCAATTATACCGTAACTGTTGAAGGCAAAGAAATCAAACTCAGCGGTAGTATCCTGGTAGACAAAGACCCTAAAAAATTAAAAGCAGGAGCCCCCTACCGCGGCATGATCACCACCAGCTCGGGACCCGGTAACGAAGGGATGATCCTCCGTTTTGTTTTTGATACCAAGGCAGGTACCTATCCCCTTACAGGGATGAGCTTCGGACGTGGTAAAGACGATAATGCCCAGCAGTTTGGCGGATTAATGGGAGGAGAAGAAAAACTCTATGGCACCAATGTTACCCTCACCGAATGCAAGGACATGGGCGATAATGGCGCGGGCGGACATAAATGGAAAATCAGCGGTACCATTGAGAACCTGACCATCCCTGCTCTTGGAATAATGCTCCTCGAAAAAGAAAAAAATCATCCGAAGGAAATCAAGATCGATAAAATCAGCTTTACTGATCTGAGCTTTGATGATAATGCAGAAGAAGTGCTGCAGAAAGCCATGGACCAACTAAAGGAAATGAATAAGAACAAATAATCTTAGCGCTTATCTATTAAAAAAGGGTTGTCAGTTTACGACAACCCTTTTTTAATATAGATGCACAGACAGATTTGATTGTAGTTATAGACTGCTACTTTTTTACAAGTAACTCCGCATTGGCCACCCGCATCACAAAATAAGGATGGGCTGCCGCTTTTCTTTTCAGGATAATATAGAATGGCTGGTTGAAGACCAGTTTTTTTGGAGGAGGCATTTCCATTCGAACGGGTGCTGTTGCCGAATCAACGACCATCACCGCATGGCTTTCCGCTACGGCACCGGTTTCATTCAGGATAAAACCGGTACGCTGATAAGCCGTTACAATCGTTCTTTGACCTTCTTTCAGGTAGATGACCTGTCCTTCCAGTCCTTTATAATGTGCCGCAATATTGAATCTTGTTTCCGGCAGAGAAATCACATCATTACTGTTAAACCGGTATTTCCATTGATGGGTATCACTGCGCGCCTGCTCTTCTCCGGTTTTTACCCAGTCCTGGGCTTTTTGTACGGCTGCTCGTAAAGTCGGCAGACTGTCCTGGCATAAAAGCAACCAGATCTCATGCGCATCATCTTTGGGAAATATCTTTAATAAAAAAGCCTGATCCGATGCATAATAACCCAGCTGACAAAATTCCCTGATCGCCGGATCCGGGTTATACATCCCAAAAGCTTTTACTTTTTCTCCAATGAACACTAGTGGTGTATCAGCTGTTTCCATCTTCGAAGGAAAGGGCAGTGTCTTATTGAAAAAAGCTTCCGCTACAATTTCGGCACCATCTACCTGTGTTCGGATACTGTATTCATCCTTAGTAAGCGCTGACTGAAAACCAACTGCCTGCCGAAGGAGATTGAGGTCGCCGCTATATCGATTGCTTTCTTGCAGGCCACCGGGCAGTAAACGGGAAAGCGTATCCCAGGCATATTGCATAGCCACTGCATATACAGTATTACGTGCAGGATCAATAGGATGATCCAGGGTGGGAACAAAATCAGTAGACTGCAGGCTGTCAATAGCTACCACTTCGGGCAAAGCTGACCAGTTCGTATCAACTGGTTTGTCTTTTTTTGACAGGCAGCCTGTCTGACAAATTAATGCAGCTATAACAACAAAAACCCGGGGGCTTTTTTTCATTTGATATATCGCGCCTAGTTTAATCCACCCAGCATCTGATCCAGTTTCAATACCAGTTCAGTCTTGGTGATCGGTACGCCCATGATCTTATTATACCCTTTGGCATCAATCAGGAACAGGTCACGGATAATTTTAATAAGTTGTCCGTTGTTGATTTCCGGAATCAGCACCTGCTCAAAATTACTCAGTATGGCACCCAGATTTTTAGGGAAAGGCCGGATATAGCGCAGATGGGCATGACTAACCGATTCTCCACGGGCCTGTAATTCAGCAACTGCTGATTTAATAGCGCCATAGGTAGAACCCCATCCCAGTACCAGGATCTTTCCTTTTTCGGGGCCACTATCCAGTTTCTGTTCAGGGATGTATTCAGCAATCTTATCTACTTTTTCCTGCCGGATCTTCACCATCAGCTGGTGATTCTCGGGCTCGTAGTTGACGTTACCGGTATTATTTTGTTTTTCAATACCACCGATCCGGTGTTCGAGACCTGGTGTACCGGGAACAGCCCATGGTCTGGCCAGTTTTTCATCACGCAGGTAGGGCAGGAACTTGGTTTCTCCGTGACCCAGTTCAGTTTTGAATTTGACGGTGATGGGAGGTAATTGTTCACTTGTCGGGAATTTCCAGGGTTCTGCTCCATTGGCTATATATCCGTCACTCAGGAACATCACCGGTGTCATATGCTGAACAGAAATCCGCACGGCTTCATAAGCAGCATCAAAAGCATCGGCTGGCGTGGAAGCAGAAATAATCGGCATCGGGCATTCCCCGTTACGGCCATAATAAGCCTGCATCAGGTCGCTTTGTTCTGTTTTGGTGGGCAAGCCGGTTGATGGGCCTCCTCTTTGAATATTGATCACGATTAAGGGAATCTCCAGCATCACCGCCAAACCAATCGCTTCCCCTTTCAGGGCAATACCAGGTCCGCTGGAAGTAGTCACACCAAGGGCTCCGCCATAAGCTGCACCAATGGTGGATGTGATCGCCGCAATTTCATCTTCGGCCTGAAAAGTTTTTACACCAAAATTTTTATAGCGGGATAATTCATGCAGGATATCTGAAGCAGGGGTAATGGGATATGAACCCAGGAAAAGGGGTAGTCCGCTTTTCTGGGCAGCTGCAATCAGGGCATAGGCCACGGCCTGGTTACCCATGATGGAACGGTAGGTACCCGGTTCCATTTTGGCCTTCTCCACTGCATAGGTAGTGGTAAAAGTTTCTGTGGTATCGCCGTAATTATATCCAGCCTGGAGCACTTTTACATTGCTATCGAGAATTTCCGGCTTCTTGCCAAATTTCTCTTTCAGAAATTCAATCGTATTGTTCATATCCCGGTTGTACATCCAGTACAGAAATCCGAGTACAAACATATTTTTGGCCCTGTCTTTCTCTTTCATCCCCAGGGTAATATCCTTCAGGGCTTCCCGGGTCATCTTGGTCACATCCATTTTGATCAGATCATATCCATCCAGGCTGCCATTCTCCAGCGGGTTCTCCCCTTCCGGATAATTGGCCAGTCGCAGGTTCTTGGCGTCAAATCCATCAATATTGGCAATGATCTTTCCCCCTTTTTTCAGAGCGGTCAGGTTTACTTTTAAGGCGGCGGCATTCATGGCTACCAGTACATCCACGGCATCACCGGGTGTGTACACGCTATCACTTGAAAAACGCAGCTGGAATCCACTGACCCCGGGTAAGGTACCCTGTGGGGCCCTGATTTCCGCCGGGAAATCCGGGAAAGTGGCCAGATCGATCCCCATCATAGCGGTATTATTGGTAAACTGACTTCCTGTGAGCTGCATCCCGTCCCCGCTATCACCGGCGAACTTGATCACTACATCCTGTAAGACTTCCTTTTTCCTGGACATATGGCTGTTTAAATTGTTTCGCGAATTTAAAGCAATTCAGGTTCTGAAATGCTTGATTTTTCTCAGTAAAAATCAGGTGCCAACCCCACCCAATATCAGCAAGTCTTTTTATATTGTTACAGTTAAAACTCCATTATGCAGCTATTGTACAGGTTCCTGATCGCTCTGCTCTTCCTTCCCCTGGTCGTCCCGGCCCAGTCCGATGAAGATATTTATGAGGCCAACCGCCTGAAAAAAGTATTCACCGAAGACCGGGTAGCCGCCACCCTGGTGGAAGAGGAGTTTAGTTTTGACAAAGGCCGCAGCGAGGATAAGCGATCTGTAGTAATGGCTACCCGCAGTACCGGGATCAATTTTTTATCCCTCCGGGAAAGTGCAGGTATCCAGTATTACGATTTCTATAATTCCTTTACCAAGATCACTTCCTTCAAACAACTGGAAAAAATGAAAGGAATGTTTGGGGTGAAGAAAAACTACAATGTGGGATATGCCATTGACCGTTCTGCCAGTTCCAGTGATTACTTTTCAGATGACAGCCGGGTGAAGTATTTCAATATCGGCTTCTCCGGTTATGGAGATGCCACACGTGTGGAGACAGAAAAAAAATACCTCGACAGCAAATACCTCACTTCCGTTTATTTCCACAGCTTTTATCCTGCCAAGGAAAAAATCATCCGGGTAAAAGTGCCCGACTGGCTGGAACTGGATCTCCGGGAATACAATTTCGCTGATTATAAAATCACCAAACAGAAGACCACGGAAAAAAATATGACGGTCTACACTTTTAAAATGCTGAATGTACCCGGCCTTAAAAGTGAAAGCCGGGGGATTGGTATTGCTTATACGTATCCCCATATTGTGTTTGTAGTGAAATCATTCAGTAGCGATGGTAAAAAGGAAAATGGATTTGCCGATGTCGGCGATCTGTATAACTGGTACAAATTCCTATACCAGAAAACAGTGAACAAGCCCGATGATTTTAAATCAAAAGTGGCTGAACTTACCCGTGGCAAGAGCACGGATATTGATAAAGTAAAAGCGATCTTTTACTGGGTACAGGACAATATCCGCTATATCGCATTTGAAGACGGACTGGCCGGTTTTATTCCTGCTTCCGCCAATGAAGTATACAAATCAAAATATGGCGACTGCAAGGGAATGGCCAACCTCATTACCGAAATGTTGAAAATCGCAGGCTTTGATGCGTACATGACCTGGATTGGTACCCGGCATATTCCTTACGACTATACGCTTCCGTCCCTGGCGGTGGATAATCATTGTATCAGCACCGTCATGATCGGCGGAAAAGAATATTACCTGGATGGCACTGAAAAATATATCCCCTTTGGTGACTATGCCTGGCGGATACAGGGAAAGGAAGTACTCATTGGAAAAGGTGATAAGTATGAAGTGAAGAAAGTACCGTTAATGGATATTGAAAAAAGTAAGCTGCTCACCCAAACCAGTTTTCAGCTGAAAGACAATGTGCTGAAGGGCCATGTAAAAGCCACCCTGACCGGTGAACAGCGCACCCGGTTTCACCAGTATTACCACGACCTGCCCACACATGACAAAAAGAAAGTGATCCAGCGTTTCCTGGAATTCGGGAACAAAAACCTGGTGGTGACCAATGTAAAAACATCTGATCTCAATAACCGGGAAATTCCGGTGGTGGTGGAAGGTGACATTGATCTCACGAATTATATCATCACCGAAGACAAAGAAATATACCTGGGTATTGATTTCTTCCCGGAAGATCTCCGCGGATTGATTCCGGACAAGGACAGGCAGCAGGATTATGCTTTGAGCAGCGGGTATATCTCACAGGATGAAACGGAGTTGATCCTTCCGGCAGGTTACAAAGTAGCTTCACTCCCCGCTCCTATTGATGAAAAAAATGCCGACTATGCAGTGACCGCAGCCTATAGCAGTAAAGACAATAAAATCAGTTTCAAAAAAACCCTTTCCTTTCCTACCGGCCGGATCCGGAAAGCAGATTTTGAGAACTGGAAAAAATTTGCGGATAAGCTAAAGGATTTTAATAGTACCCTGATACTAATTAAGAAGCCATGATGGTTCCCCGGGACCCGCTTCGCGGAATTTTATTTCCCGCAAAGGGCGCAAAGAACGCAAAGCACTAGCGATAAAGTAAATGAAAACCAGAAGTATTTAGAATGACTGAGAACGAAATAGGAACAATTGCAGTGGATATTGCTTATACAATTCATAAAATATTAGGACCAGGTCTTTTGGAAAGTGTATATGAGTCTGCTTTTGCTTATGAGTTAACTGAAAGAAATATTCCATTTTCAAGACAGATGGAAATACCGGTTCAATACAAAAACACTATCCTTGACAAATCATTTCGGGCTGATATTATAATAGATAACAAAGTGATCATTGAACTTAAGTCAATTGAGACAATTGAAAAGATTCATCATAAAACAATTTTAAACTACATGAAAATCACAGAAATAAAACTTGGATTTCTGATCAATTTTAATGTGGAGTATATAAAGAATGGGATTTTCAGGAAAGTAAACGGACTTTGATATCCTTTGGGTTTTTATCATAAATTAAGTTATCGTAACATTTCTATGCACAATATGAAACTAGCCATAAATTTCAAACTCTTTTTGCGCTTCTTTGCGCCCTTTGCGGGAAAAAAATTTTTCTATATGAAGCAATTACATTTGAAAGGAAAGCTCCTCATTGCACTATATATTTTCAGCTTGCCTTTGTTAGGTGATGCTCAGGATGACGACGAAGCCACTTTCACCCCCTCCAAACTGGAAAGCATCGCCCGTAACATGAAACAAATCTGGGATGACCCGGATCCTGATTTTGCTGTGAGTGCTGTTCCTGATAAATGGAAAGAAGAAAGCGGTGTCATCATTGCCCAAAAAACCCGTTTCTCCTTTGATAAGGATGCCAATAAACTGGCCGTCTATGAAATCACCCGCCGCCGGATCAAACTCAACGACCGGGATGCCGTGAATACCTATTCATCTTTTTATTTCCGGATCGGCTCTTCCAATGATGGAGCAGGCATCCGCATTATAAAACCCGACGGAACCGTGAAAGATGTATCTATTCGGAATGCGATTTATATCGAGGATAACGACAACGTTCCCTCCACTTACACACCTTATATTGGGAAAGCCAGCACCTATTATGATAAAAGTAAAAGCCGGGTGATCTTTTTTAAAGTAGCGATTCCTGATCTCGACCCCGGTGATATCATTGACTATGGCACCATCTTTTACGATGACAATACTGTTAAAAAGATGAGCTATATCGAATTTGATCCCATCTATTTTGTTTGCACAAGAGAGTACCCGGTGCTCAGCCAGAAATTTGAAATTGATACTGACGATAAATCCTTTATCAACTCCAAATCCACGATGGGGGCCCCGGCCTTCAAAGAAAGCGGGAATAGTAATGCCGAATACAGCTGGGAAGACCGCAATCGGGATAAAATCAGTGATACCCGCTGGGTTAACAGCATGGTTGAATTGCCCATGGTTAAATTTCAGATTGTTTTCTCCCGCAGCGAAAACCGCTCTGATCTTTTTATTGGCGACCGGGGTGAACTGAAACAGAATATCAGTCCGGAAGAACTGGCCAAAAAAATGAACAACCTCTACAACCGGCTGGATGGCTCATTTTATTATACCATGGCTAAAGCCTACCTGAAACAAATTGGCGCCACTGATTTAAGGGAAGATGATTATATCCAGAAAGCTTACTATGTGCTGCGGCATATGGCCCATTACCGCTCGAACGGATTTTCCAGTGAATTGTTTGCTTCCTGTCTGACCCAGTGCCTGGACCTGCGCAAGATTCCCTATGACCTGGTGGTGACCACGCCGCTTACGTTGACAAGGCCCGAAAATATTATTTTCAGAACAGAACCGGAATGGATGGTGAAAGTGAAAGATAAATTCATTTTCAACAGTACCATTTTTTCGAACCCTTTTGATTTCCGGGAAGAGTACCTGAATACCCCGGCCTATATTATTTCATTGGGCAAGAATCCAACCGCCACGCCGATAACATTACCTGCCAGCAAACCGGAAGACAATGTAACTACCAATACGATCACAGCGTCAATAGACACGGCATCAAAAAGTATGGCAGTGACCTTACAAAAAGCTGCAACGGGGTTAAGTAAGAAATTCTATAATGTACAGGCCCTGATCCATACCACGGCGCTGGATGATGATCACCGTAGCTATGGAGGGGAAGATGATGTAAGGGGCAGTATGAAAGGAGTACAACTGGAGAGTTATGAAGAAAAATTGCGGGAGCGCAAAAAAGAAGACAAAACCAGGAAACTGGAATACATGAAAGATGCTCTGGGTGATGATTTTGACAATATCAGTGCCTATCATGAATTTTCGCTCAATTCCGATGGCCGAACCTGGCGTAAACAGGAATTAAACTATACAAATAAAATGAGCCTGAGTGATATGGTGATGAAGGCGGGTGATAACCTGCTGGTGAATGTACCGGGCCTGATTGGTGAGCAGCTTTTCATTTCACAGGACGAAAGGCAAAGGGAAGTGGATGCCCATATGGGTTTCCCCCGCAGCCTGCGGAATATTATCAACTTTACGATTCCGGAAGGTTATAAAGCGGTAGGCGTTCAGAACCTGAATATGAATATTGATAACGAAACCGGCACTTTCGCTGTACAGGCTTCTGTGGAAGGAAATACCCTGAGCATCCTGGTCAAAAAATTATACAAACAAACTACGGTGAAAAAAGAAAACTGGACAACATTCATGGAAATGCTGGATGCTGCTTTTAATTTTTCGCAGAAGAAATTGTTGCTGAAGAAACTCTAATCTGCTTACAAGTTAATTGCGTTTTTATAATATGATCCGGCACTCCTTCTGCTTGTCTGTAGCTTGAATGAATAACAGGGAGTACCGCTGCTTACAGTTACATATGGGTTACCCTGACATGTACCTGCATTTCCAAGTACAGGAGTTCTACTGTTTACAGAGCCGGGTTTGCCATTTACTAAATTCTCTTCAGCGTTTTACCCAAAAAAACTAACTTACTGCTGCATTTTACCACCAAACCTATCCAACATGTATCGGCTACTACTGCTCCCGGTCTGCTTTGCCTTCCTGAATCTGGCCGCACAGACACCCCGCCAAATGAATCCCAAACTCGGAGAACTGATTAATAAATCCACTGCGGGTGAACAGGCTTATCAGCAATCCTTACAGGCCTGCACGCTTCTGATGGAAAAAGCAGATAAAGCAGGTGGGTATGAAAAACTCAATGCTACTGACCGCAAAAAATTAGAACAATGTGAAGAGATGGAAATGAAATCCTATTGGGATGCCGTAGGAGAAGGCTGCAGCTGGTATTGTGGCGGTGGTCCGGATTCTGTTTATGCATCTTCCTCATTGGCGCCGCAATCAGGCATACAATATGATGGCAGCAATGCGCATGACCTGAGCTATAAAACAGCCTGGGTGGAAGGCGTTCCTGGCAATGGTGTGGGAGAATACCTGGTCTACCGCTTCAGCCCCACCGCTGCCCGCATCACTACAATTAAAATAGTAAATGGCTACGTAAAATCAGAAAAAGCCTGGAGAGATAATGCCCGGGTGAAAAAACTGAAAATGTACCTCAACAATAAACCCTATGCTATCCTGAACCTGCAGGATGTGCGCAATGAACAAATCTTCACCTTCTCGCCGATTGGCAATGCCAACAGGGATGACTGGGAAGTATTGTCCGCCAAACCGGCCTGGACCATGAAATTCGAAATCATGGAAGTGTATAAAGGCGCTCAGTTTGAAGACTGCGCCATCAGTGAAATCTACTTTGATGGCATCGATGTACATTGTTTTGGTGCAGGTACCGGCGTTACAATGGCCAACGGTTCCCTAAAACCCATTGAGGAAATCAGGAAAGGGGATTGGGTAATGAGTTACGATATCGCCACTCAATCCATGAAACCGGTTGCCGTTACCAGGCTGATTGAAAAACAACATGCCAGTCTGGTGAAAATTGTCCTGGACGGAAAGGAGATCACCTGTACCGCTGACCATCCCTTTTATACTGCAACAGGTGAATGGGCCGCAGTAAATGCTTCAAAAGCGAATGCCTATTATCTCCAGCAGGTAAATGTAAAAACACTCGCTGCTGGTACGAAACTCTTTGTCCCTGCTGAAAAAAGATTCTATACTGTTCAGCATATGGAGAAAATAAAAGGACCCCTTCCCACTTATACACTTGAACTGGCAGGAGCTGATAATTTTATTGCGAATGGACTGCTGGTTAAAACAGAAATCATTAAGTAAATATGCAAAACCCCAGCCTACCTGTTGGCACAGGAGAACGTTCGAACCTCCTCGATGCCCTTCGTGGTTTTGCCCTTTTGGGTGTGATGATGGATAATCTCTTTGGCTTCTCCGGATGGGCGTTCCTTCCGCAGCCGGCTAAAGAATCTCTTTCTACCTGGACCAGCGACGGCATCATCGGCATGCTGGAACAAATTTTTATCAACGGTAAGTTTTATAGTCTTTTCTCGATGTTGTTTGGTATCGGATTCTCCATTATCCTGGTCCGCAACGAACAAAAAGGGACCAACCCGCTGAAAATATTTTATCGCCGGCTCCTGATCCTCTTATTGCTGGGCGCCGGACATCTTCTTTTACTCTGGGAAGGTGATATCCTCCTGCTCTATGCATTGATCGGTTTTATTTTACCCCTGTTCCGGAAATTAAGTAACCGCCATTTACTGATCCTGGCCGCAGTACTGATTTTTTCTCCATTGCTCTTTGATTTATTCAGTGTACTATTCCAATATAAGAACGGCAGCATTCTGGAAAAATTGGCGATCAGTATTGATCAGAAAAACGGAATCCCGGCTGACGAAAATTTTGCATACTACCTGTACAAAGACGGAGCCGGCTGGAATGAATGGCGGAACTGGCAGGAGTCCGGCTATCTCTATCGCTACGCTTATATTCTTGATAGCAACCGTATCCCCAAAGTACTGGGCATGTTTCTCATCGGACTTTATGCCGGACGTAAAATGATCTATGCGCATTTGGCGGACAATATTTCTCTTTTCAAAAGATTGAGAAAATGGGGACTCCTCATTGGTATTCCCTCTGCCATCGCTTGCTTTTATTTTGAGTTCTTTCAAAAACATATTCCTTCCCCGATTGGGATGGTTCATACGTTATTTTATGCCACCAGTGTGGTACCACTCTGCCTGGCTTATGTTTCCATGATTTGCCTGCGTTGGGAAAGAAAAAAAGGAATGACCAGGTTCCGTTTCCTGGCTCCCATGGGACGGATGGCCCTGACCAATTACCTGATGCAAACAATTATTGGTATCTGTATCTATTACGGAGTGGGATTGGGTTTTGGCGGCCGGGTCGGCCCTTCCGTTTTTGTACCAATCGGTATTGCTGTGTACCTCTTACAAGTGGCATACAGCCATTTCTGGTTCCGCTATTTCAATTTTGGTCCCATGGAATGGATCTGGCGGATGGCGACATATGGTAAATGGCTCAGGTTGAAAAAATAAAGGAGCCGACACCCACCTATTTCCCTGAAATGGCTGGAAGAAATAATTTTATAAAATAGAAGACTGGCAAAGACCGAAAATTCACAATTCTGAACAAAGCATTATATCTTAGACTTATGAAGTCTTTGATTACCACTTTAATCCTTACCTGCATTCTTACTGCGGGATATACCCAGGGCAAAACATCCATCATAGTTCCATCACCCAGCAGCCAGCAAATGCTTCGCATGAATGTTGGTGCTGAAGAAATATCACTTAAATACTCAAGGTTAAAACTAAGGGGCCGTAAATTTTTTGGAGAAGGTACTGATTACCTTTTCCCTTATGGAAAGACCTGGCGCACCGGGGCCAATGCCGGTAGCTTTATCAGTTTTTCAAGTGATGTTATCATTCAGGATAAAATTTTGCAAAAGGGGACATATGTATTGATTTCCTGGCCCGGGAGAAAAGAATGGATCATCAGTTTTTACAAAGATTTGAAGATCGGTGGTGATGTTGACCGGTTTGATCCGAAAAACGAAGCCTTACGTGTAAAAGTGCAACCCAGGTCAACGGAAAAACCAATTGAAACAATGACCCTGGCAGTTAAACAGGAGGGATCAAACA
>ERZ795044.2533-NODE-2533-length-15829-cov-4.491568_pt1 | contig 15829 bp, 13 predicted proteins | sample MGYA00375128_ERZ795044 | MGnify/ENA primary metagenome ERZ795044 (study PRJEB30173, sample SAMN05720213) | anaerobic digester metagenome | isolation source: active sludge of municipal wastewater-treating anaerobic digesters | place: USA | collected 2014-12-22 ... | reverse complement strand
GACCAGAACCTTTTGCTATATCACGGATAATCTTGATTTTACGGAATCTGTCTTGAAAGATAAGCTGTTTATAAATGATGTTGTTAACGTTGGTAATGATGTGCAATATACTATCCGGAATCTGGCAGAGCTGGTTGTCAAGGTGACAGGGTCCGCATCGGCTATAACCTATCTACCCGCATTGCCGGAAGGAGACATGACACGTAGACAACCTGACACGCAAAAGATGAAGTCTGTGCTCAATCGTGAATATATTTCACTTGAGCAAGGTCTGCAAGAAATTCTTACCGGTATAACATTCAAATAACTCCTCCGGAGAGTTTAGATTATTCGAGCTATGCAAACCATAAATGAAACTACAGGAGACTGGAGACCCGGGATGTACAAAAAGTACAGCACCCACTTCCAAACGAAGTTGGACGAGGCGGCGTATCGGGGATTTGTACCATACGGTTCGTATTTGATGCATTCCTTTTTTCCAAAAGATCATCTTATTCGTATCGTTGATTTAGGTTGTGGGATTGGTGGTTTTATGCGCGTTTTTTATGAGGCAGGTTATACGAATATCGAAGGCATCGATCTTTCGGAAGAAAGTGTTACGACAGCCCATGCCCATGGGATGACACAGGTTTTACAAGGGGATGTGTTTCAGTATCTCGAAAACGCCCTGGAACATTCAGCAGATGTGGTCATTTGTATAGACATCCTGGAACATTTTCGTCGTGAGGAGGCTTTACGATTTCTAGCGCTCATTCATCGTGTACTTAAACCCGGTGGCAGGGTATTAATCCATGTGCCGAATGCGGAAGGTGTTTTTGGATCCCGGATACGGTATGCGGACTATACCCATGAAATGGCGTATACGCAAAAATCCATTGCGCAAGTGCTGACGTTCTCCGGATTTGCATCTATATCCTCCTATGAAGATAAGCCACTGCTTCATAACATTACAGCAATCGTTCGCAGAGGATTGTGGGAAATCATGACGCTACCCATCAGATTTCTTCATCTTGTCGAGACAGGTTCTTGGAAGGTTCGTTTGTCACAAAACATATTGGCTGTTGCCTTTAAATCTGTTTAGCATCATTATTTTCCAGACTGTATCTGACAGAAGATGGAAGCAGGAAGATCCTGCAGACTGAGCATGACCAGAATATATTCATTACTTCTTTTGCACTTTTTTATTTGTATTGTACTTTTTACAATGCATCCTTTAATTGCACCCAGGGTCATCCCCTATGGCCTCATCGGGGTGACCTTGATCATTACTTTTGGATTGGCGGCCCACCTTTTGCTGGCATATCCTTCTGAACGGATGAATCCATTTGCACTATTGTCCTTTGTCTATTCCTTACAGTTTGCTGTGGCCATTTATCTTGTCAAATGGCACAAGGTTGTATCCAGGAATGAATTGATGCAATATTATAATAACATTGAAGAAAACAATCTGGTAGAGGCTCTTCGCCTATCATATATCTTTTCCTTTTTTACCATTGGTATGGCCTTTTTATTTGCCAGATCGGCTTTCTGGCCCAGGATTCTTCAGACAATGAACAAGGCCCTTGATCATGACCGTAAATTGCTATTGCTGGTATCGTATGGCATTACCTTAATTGAATTCATGCTTATTGCTTCAGGAAAAGTGACGCTCCAGGGGGAGTCGCTTATTGGAAGGGACAAGAGCAATATTGAAGTCAATCCCTTTGTTTCAATTATAAACCCGATTGCCTGTCTCGCAGTTTTCCTGTCAGCCTACTTGTTCACGAAGACCAAAGACAAAAAATTACTCCTGTTGCTGCTTATTCAGTTTGTTTGGTTTTTTTTATGGGGCCGCAGGCAGATAGTGTTTTTTACCTTCCTTACATTCATTGGTTTTTTCTATGAACGCAAAATCATATTAAGCAAATTGACTGTCCGAAATTTGCGAATGATGGTGGTTTCAGCTGTCCTGTTTTTTATGGTAATTAATGCCGCAAAGTTTTACCAGCAATTGCGTACGGTAGGAGGAGTGGCTGTATTGCAAAACGTGACGATCACTTCTTTGCGCAAAGTTATAAATCTATATCAGTCTAGTGACAATATTGAATTGAAAAAAGCTAGTGAATATAATGTGGAAATCAGAGCATTATCAACCGTAGCCGCCGTTGCGCATTATGAAAAGCTTCTCGCCAGTGGGGGAGTTCAACTGGCGAATGGACAGGAACTATACAATAATTTTTTAAAAGCCACTCCAAGCAACTTTTTTGTTGACAAATCATCTGTACTTATCATGGAAGGCCTTGCTTCAAAGTTGTCCAGTGGCAAAATCAGGGCAAACCGCGATCTCGGAGGTACGCTTATTTTGGAAAGCATGATCGATTTTGGTCGCTTGGGGGTGTATATCTATCCATTAGTGCTCACGATCATCATCCTGGCTTTTTTTTGGATGTTGGTACGTGTCAATAATCCGTTTGTCATGTTATGGTTTGTCATAGCCCTGGACTATTCCATGTTATCCATGGTGGAAAGCAGTATTGGGGATTTATTCCTTGCGATGCGGGTGACCTTGTTTGTCATGCTGATCATGGGGATGTTCTGGATCACAAAACGGACACTGCTGACAAAACCAGTTAAAGGACATCATTACCAGACATAAAGATCAGGGCATTTCCATGCTATTCAGATGGACCAAATAGGAGGAGTGAAAAATATCACCCGCAGGGTTATATACGGAGTGTCCAGTAATGTGATAGCGCAGATGGTCAATGTGCTTATCCAGTTTGCAGGTGTTCCGTTGTTGTTGAAGTATTGGGGGCCGGCCTACTATGGGGAATGGCTTATCATGTTTACAATCCCCAGTTTTATAGAAAATGCGGACTTTGGGCTTGGTGGGTCAGCGACAACCGAGATGAGTATGCTGAAAGAGGCCGGCGATTTAGGAAGAGTAAAAGAAATTCTTCGGAGTGTCTTTTGGTTTATTTTGTTGGTGGGAGGTATCCCTTTTTTGTTGTTATATCTCTCATCGTGGTTTGTATCGTGGCATGATTTCCTCCATTTAGAGCACATCACAGCTAAGGATTTTAACCTGGCTTTTCCATGTCTGATTGCTTATGTCTATCTGACGTTATTCCTTACGATTCCTGTAGGGTATTACCGGGTTGAAAAAGTTTATCATCGTGAGCGATATATTGCGGTTGCTTTTAAATTGATGGAGTTTGGTGGACTTTGTTTGGTCGTATTTACAGGCCATGGGGTAGTGGAAGCAGCCTTAACCTACCTGGTCATCAAAGTGTGTTTCTTTATTGTTGTGTTTCTTGATCTAAGTTTCAAATTCCAGGAATTCAGAATTGGCTTCTTTTCGCTGCACTTTAGTAAAATCCGACATTTATTCAAGCCTTCACTGGCGCTCATGATCATTTTTATCGGACAAAACATGCTCATCCAGGGTATTACCACAACGATTGGGATAGTCCTCGGTCCTATCCAGGTGGTTATCTTCAATACGACCAGGACGTTGATGAATATGGCCAAACAGGTAGTGAATATTGTCAATCTCTCATTTATTTCTGAGTTTAGCTATGCCCATGGTCAGGGGAATAAAGCACTTCTTGGTCGCCTCTATCAAAAAGTACAATGGACTAATATGGGTATTTCATTTGTGGCTATAGCAGCTATTCTGATCCTGGGACATCGCATTCTGGAATTCTGGACCAACGGCAAGATCGATATTGTACAACCTTTCTTTTTTCTCTTTGGTGTTTCCGTTTTCTTCAACGGATTTTGGAGTGGGGGTTTAATCTTGTTGGTGGCCACCAACAACCAATTTAAGACAGGAATATATTTCCTTTCTATTTCGGCAGCCATTTTATTGGTGATCATCCTTTTCCTCAAAAGTGGTGGGTTGACATTGATTGCCTCCATGTTGGTTGTTTTTGAAATCCTGATGATTTTGGTGATCTCCAATTCTTGCAAACAAACACTGGAAATTGCTACCTGGAATTGTATATCCCTTAAACGCGTAAGACTTTCAAAGTGAACATACCTATTCCAATTTCCAACTACGCTAGATCAATTCGGCATACAATGGCCCAGAGAAGGATGACTTTTATATCATGATGAAGAACGATACGATACAATTTTCAATTTGTATTCCACAATACAACCGGGTTGAGTTTTTACTTGAAAACCTCATCCAAATCGCAAAACAATCTTACCAGGGGATAGAAATTTGCATCAGCGATGACTGCTCCACTGATAATACAGAAGAAGCGTTGAAGTCGTTTATCCCTATGTATAAATACCCAGTAAGGTATGAGCGATTTTTGACAAACCAGGGATATGATCGCAATCTCCGCCGTGCAATGGAAATGGCAAGTGGAGATTATATTATTATATTAGGTAATGATGATACGCTTAATCCTCAATATGACCTAAATATCCTGGCCCAGTTTATCGAAGATCACCACTATCCGGAAATCGGATTTACTAATTATTTAAGTGCACGCAATCAGGAGTTGCATACCAGGGCACATACAACGGACATGTTGGGCCAGGGACCAGAAACAGCATTTGCCTATTATTCCTGTTTCAGTTTTATCGGCGGTATTGTGATCAAGCGCCAGCTATTTATAGAACATAATACGGCCGCACATGATGGAAGTATTTATGGTCAGATGTATTTCAGCACGCTCATCATCTCCGAAGGGGGCAGATTGTTTTCAATAAAAGAACCGGTCGTCATTAAAGATGTATTGCCGGATCATGAAGCACAAAGGGTCACCTTCCTGGATCATATACCCCGAAAATGGAAGGAGTACAAACGGTTGGATGGGGGATTGCATGCTGTTATCTCTGTAGTGTTATCAGGTTTCCTGGACTCCAGAACACTCAACCAGAGGATCATCTTCAGGGTTTTTAAAAAGATTTATACCACCACGCTTCCTTTTTGGATTGTCACCTACAGAAGAAATAGTGCCCTGCCAGCAGCCATAGGTTTGATCTCCGGTTTACGTCCTTGGGATTCAGCATTTTTTAGTCATTTATCATGGATCAATAAAGTCAGAATAACCATTCGGTATATCCTCATGTCTTTTTTGGGATTGATCATACCCTTTTTTATTTTTGATTTTATGGCGACACATATCTTCAAAAAAACAGTTCAGTCATCATGATACGTGGCTATTTCGCATGCAATAGGGAATTAGTCAATGGTATTATTTGCTTTGATTTGCCGGAATGGTCACGATGGACGTAACCTATATCTTCAGGTCGCGTATACCTGGCACATACAGTATTGAAGGGGTTTTTGAGCCTATCGCGCGACAAAATCCTGGATCAAAATTCGTATATGTGCCTTTGATCGGCAACACGTTGAGCAATATCATTAAGAATATTCGTTTTTGTCGCGCAAAGCAAGGCAGAATCAACCACGTGACAGGGGATGTGCACTATGTGATGCTCGGATTGCGAAGCACCAATTATAATATCCTAACTATCCATGATTGCGGAGTGCTGATGGATCAGGGAAGATCGATATGGAAGAGATGGCTTATCAAGAAATTATGGTTTACGTGGCCTGTTCTAAAAGCAGATGTTGTCACGACCGTGTCTGCCAAGTCAAAAGCTGAAATCATCAGGTATACCCATTGTCCGGAATCAAAGGTGATCGTGATTCCAAACTATGTCCATTCGGTGTTTACAACCCAATCAAAACCTTCCCTTAAAAGCCTTCCCCGATGCCTCCATATAGGATCTACGAAGAATAAAAATTTACCTCGGGTTATTGAGGCTTTATCAGGACTCGAATGCGAGCTTAGAATCATTGGTATTGTATCAACGGAAGATGAAGGTAAACTGAAAGAGTCCGGTATCCTCTATTCCTCTATTCAGGATTTATCAATAGAACAGATGAAGCTGGAGTATCTAGAATCAGATATCGTACTTTTTGTATCAACATATGAAGGTTTTGGGATTCCCATTCTGGAAGCACAGGCATCAGGGAGGCCAGTGATCACAAGACATCAGCCCTTGTAGGGAGATCGCCGGATCTGGATCCATATGTGTAGATCCGTTTGATGTAGCCCAAATACGTCGGGCTGTGCTGCAACTCCTTCAAAATGAAACTTTACGCCATCAAACCGTACAAGCTGGTTTGATCAACGTCCAAAAGTATGGCATGGATCGTATTGCGAAGGCCTATCAGGATATCTATGAAAGAGGGATGAGAGAAACAGCTAAACATCATTCTTAATCCTTACTCCACAATAATTGAAAAAAGTCCTCATTGTCGCTGCCAGTTATAAACCCGCATGGATTTATGGCGGCCCTACCTATTGCATTAGTGCCTTGTGTGAAACCCTCAGTGCTCAGGGCTATGACGTACATGTAATCACCACCAATGCGAATGGAAAAGCTGACTTTACAAAGAAGAATGGATCAGTCACAATCATTGATGGCATTCCGGTTATCTATTATAAACGTATTACCGGCGATCATACTTCGGTATCTCCGGCTCATACGCGTGCTTTGATGAATATCGTACGTGAATTCGACATCGTACACATACAAGGATGGTGGAACTGGGTATCCATTATGGCTCTTCAGGTATGCAGATGGTACGGTGTACCGCATGTATTGACTCCCCATGGGTCATTGAGTGACTATACCTTTCGTACGTCATCCGGATTATCGCTTAAGCTATGGCTGCACAAATTGCTTTTTAAAAAGCAATTGCATCAAACCTTGCTGCATGTCACCAGCTCGGAAGAAAGAAACCGATTATCAAAAGCACTTCCCAAAGCCCAAACCATTGAGCTACCTAATATGCTATCTATCCCAGCTCTATTGAAGAGAGGAGAAAGTAACGATATAAAACTGAAAATTGTCTTTTTGGGGCGAATCAATAAAGTAAAAAACCTCGAACTACTAATCCGCTCTTTGCTTAAGGTCAACTTTCCTTTTGATCTTAATATTATTGGGGAAGGAGAACCTGTCTATATCGCAACACTTAAAGCCATTGCTTCAAATCATCAGGGTATTAGATTTACCGGACCCTTATCGGGTGATCAAAAATTCCAGGCATTGGCAGATGCGGATATTCTGGCATTAATGTCACATACGGAAAACTTTGGCAATGTTGTAATAGAAGCATTGTCACAGGGCACTGCCGTGATGATCACTCAGCATGTAGGTACAGCTCATTTCGTACAAGCATTTAGACTTGGGTATGTAATTCCTGCTGAGATTGACGCTTGTGTAGCTATACTAGAAACGATAAATTCGGACAGATCTGCATTGGAAAATATCCGCAAGCGCAGTCCAGTTATAATTGCCAGTGAATTCAATCCAGAGTCCTTATCTCAGCAGTATGTTGAACTATTGTATTCCAGAGTTAATCCTGGTTTTACAACAAACAAAACAGCCGTTGAGACAGCATAGCCATAATAAAAGCCTGTTATGCAATCCTTAGATCTGACAGTAGTCATCTTAACGTATAATGAATCCCTTCACATCCAAAGAGCGATTCGGAGTGCATGGCAGGTAGCAAAAGAGGTAATCATTGTTGATAGCTTTTCCACAGACAACACGATTGAACTGGCGACAAGTCAAAATGCGAAAGTCTTCCAACATCCTTTTGTGAACCAGGCGCAGCAATTTCAATGGGCCATGGATAATGGCGGAATTACTACAGGATGGACGATGCGGTTAGATGCAGATGAATATCTTACGGATGAACTGATCCATGAAATGGAAGGAAGGCTTTCAACTCTCCATCAGGAAACTTCTGGCATTGTTTTGAAAAGGCAGGTTCATTTTATGGGCCAGTGGATAAGGCATGGTGGATATTATCCAATACATTTATTGCGGATCTGGCGCACAGGACACGCCGTCATCGAACAGCGATGGATGGATGAACATATACTGCTAACCCGCGGTACATCCATTACTTTTAAACATGATTTTGTAGACGATAATCTCAATTCTCTCACCTGGTGGACAGCCAAGCATAATGATTATGCTACCCGGGAGGCTGTGGATATTCTAAGCAGGAAGTATTCATTTCAGGATAGTGATCTTTCGACGGGAACAAAGGGAAATGCAAAGCAAACCACGACTAAGCGCTGGTATAAAAACAATCTTTATCTGCGTTTACCACTTTTCCTGCGCGCTTTTCTTTATTTTCAATTCAGGTACTGGATAAAACTGGGCTTCCTGGATGGTCAGCGAGGATTGGTATGGCATTTTCTTCAGGGCTTCTGGTACCGGTTCCTCGTTGATGCTAAAATCCTTCAGATAGAGTGGTGGGCAAAGAAGGAAAACAAACCGGTAAGAAATATTATCGAGGAAAAGTACAAGCTAACCAGGCAAAATAGCAAACAGCACTAATCACTATGACCATCCTTAAAGAAATAGTATATAAACTGATTGCTCCGGTTCTTAGAGTTTGGTTACGCAATAGTATCACCGGCAAACCAATTAAGGACACGCATAAGGTTTTGTATTACGATCGAAGTCAACACCTCGGATTCTTATTCTCTCGCAAGATTGAATATGAAAAGGAATTCAGTGCCATCATCATGCAGCATATGAAACCCGGAAATCTTGTTTTTGAGATAGGAAGCAATATAGGCCAGTATAGCTTGCAGATAGCAGAAAAAATTGGTGAAAAAGGTAAGCTAATCTGTGTCGAACCTGACTCAGACAACTTTGCCTTTTTATCATTCAATATCATTAAAAACGGTTGTAAAAATGTCGATCTTGTTAACGAAGCAGTTGCTGATCAGCAAGGGCAGACAACCTTTTATAAAGACACAATGACCGGTGGGCGTATGGGATCTTTGATTCGCGAGTATTCCGGCACTCATTTCCAGGGTAAATCTGAAGAAGTAAAGACTACAACGATAGGCGTATTGATCGATCAATATGGCATTCCTGATTTTGTAAAGGTTGATGTAGAAGGAGCTGAAGATTTGATTTTCAATAATACTTCCTTTGTGCATTCAAAGACAACTTATCTGATTGAAGTAAGAGAAGAGACCAAAGCTGTGATTTATCAGGTATTTAATTCTCTTGGCTTTTTCATGTATTTACTGGAGTCAAATCTTAAGAAAGTTGAGCATGTTTCAGATATACCTGGATTTGCTAATTTACTTATTAAGCATCCCCCAACAACCATTTAAATAAGAGAAAACCTCACATAAACCCATCAACCCATCAACCCATCAACATATCAACATATCAACCCCTAAACCTCTCACCTCCTAAGCTTCTAACCTTTTAATCCTAAATGTACATCCTTGGCCTCAACGCCTACCACGCCGACTCTTCCGCCGCTCTCCTCAAGGATGGTGTCCTGATCGCTGCTATTGAAGAAGAACGTTTTCGCAGAGTAAAACACTGGGCAGGATTCCCTTCAGAAGCAATACGTTTCTGTCTCAGAGATGCAGGTATTACACTGGATCAGGTAGATCACATCGCTATCGGCAGAGACCCGAAAGCAAAACTGGTGAAGAAAATTCTCTTTGCCGCATCCCATCCACAGATCGGATTAAGTGCCTTGCGCAATCGACTACTGAATGCAAAGCAAATCGCTTCTCTTTCCAAAGAGTTCACCAATCACTTCTCATTTGTCAATGAAGAAGATATTAAAGCTAAAATCCATAATGTAGAACACCACCGGGCGCACCTGGCCTCCGCTTTCTTTGCCTCCTCTTTTGAAGAAGCTGCATTGTTATCTATTGACGGGAGTGGGGATTTTACAACGACGATGCTTGGTGTAGGAAAGGGCACCAACATCGAAGTGCTGGATTCGATTGATTTTCCGCATTCAATCGGCGTTTTTTATTCAGCTTTTACGCAATACCTCGGCTTTCCTCATTATGGGGATGAATATAAGGTGATGGGTCTCGCTCCATATGGCAAACCCCTCCATGTCGACAAGCTAAAGGATATCGTTCGGCTCACAAATGATGGGTTGTTCAACCTCAACCTCGCTTATTTCAGTGTCACGAGCGGCAATGTAATCTCCTATGGTGATGATCATATCCCAATGGTGAATAAACTCTACACAAATAAATTTGCAGAGCTCTTTGGACCAGAGCGAAAAAAGAACGAAGAACTCTCCCAATACCATAAAGACCTGGCGGCCTCGGTACAGGCTTATACAGAACAGATCATTTTTCATTTGTTGCAGAGTCTTGCAGACAGAACAAAACTTACATCACTTTGCATAGCAGGAGGTGTGGCGCAGAATTCAGTAGCCAATGGAAAAATCACAAGGAATACCCCGTTTACCAAAGTGTATATCCCCAGTGCAGGACATGATGCCGGCATTTCCATGGGCGCTGCATTGTATGTGCACAATCAGGTATTATCACTTCCACGCATTCCATCGATACGCAGTGCTTATACGGGTAGCAGGTATTCAAATGAGGATATTGAACATTTTCTCACAATGGAGGGCGTAAGCTTCAAACGATATGATGATGATGCGTTGTTTGATATGGTATCGGATGCACTCATCAACGGAAGTGTTGTTGGTTGGTTTAATGGCCGAGCAGAGTTTGGCCCACGCGCTTTAGGTGGCAGGTCAATTCTGGCAGATCCACGGAGACAGGACGCAAAGGAATTGCTCAATGCTAAAGTGAAACGACGTGAAAGTTTCCGCCCTTTTGCACCTTCCATCCTTGCCGAACAGGTTGATGCATTTTTTGAGGTCAACGATAGTGTGCCTTTTATGGAAAAAGTATTTCCTATTCGGAAGGATAAACAACACCTGATACCCGCCGTGACCCACGTCGATGGTACAGGCCGATTACAATCCGTTGAAAAGGATACCAACCCACGGTATTATAACCTTATCAATGCCTTCTTTAAAAAAACCGGAGTTCCCATCTTGCTGAACACATCCTTCAACGAGAACGAACCGATAGTCAATAGTCCAATAGAAGCACTTGATTGTTTCCGACGAACTCACATGGATATGTTGGTGTTGGAGAATATAATTGTTGAACGCAATCACCTCGGCTGATCAGATGTTTTCTCTTCCACCAGGGCAGCCATATCCTCTTGTCACGATTGTCACCGCGACTTACAATAGCGAGAAAACCATTCGCGATACCTTAAGCAGTGTGGCATCACAGGAGTATCCCCGCATCGAGCACGTCATTGTCGATGGGCTTTCAACAGACAACACCCTCGCGATCGTTCGCGAGTTTCCTCATGTGTCCCGAATTATTTCTGAAAAGGACAAAGGCATTTATGATGCCATGAATAAAGGTATCAACTCTTCAGCCGGGGATATAATAGGAATGCTCAACTCAGATGATTTTTATGTGTCAAATGATGTGATCAGCAAGGTCGTAGAGAAGATGATCTCAGCAAAGTCAGATACCTTGTATGCCGATCTCGTGTACGTGCATCCGGAACAGACACAGAAAATAGTCAGGACCTGGATAGCTGGTAAGTATCAGCAACGAAAATTTCTTTTTGGCTGGATGCCTCCGCATCCTACTTTTTTTGTTCGGCGCCATGTGTATGAACATCTTGGTGCCTTCAATATCAGCTTGCGATCAGCAGCAGATTATGAACTCATGTTACGATTCCTCCACAAAGGAAAGGTCACGGTGAGTTATCTGCCTCAGGTCATTGTCAGGATGAGAGCAGGGGGTATGAGCAACGCCTCCATCAGTAACCGCATCAAGGCCAATCTGGAAGACCGCGAAGCATGGCGTGTCAATCAGTTGCGTCCGTATTTTTTTACCACCATCTTGAAACCAATCAGGAAATTGATTCAATTTGTACGCAAACCTAATACTGTAGTATGAAGAAAGCATTGATTACAGGGGTCACCGGCCAGGATGGTGCGTACCTCTCTGAATTTTTGCTCAGGAAAGGATACATCGTCCACGGAATCAAGCGGAGAAGCTCCCTCTTCAATACCTCACGCATAGATCATCTCTACCAGGATCCGCACGTGGATAACCGCAATTTCATCCTGCACTACGGAGACCTGACGGATGCTACTAATATCATCCGCATCATCCAGGAAGTCCAACCGGATGAAATCTATAACCTGGGTGCCATGTCCCATGTCAAGGTGAGTTTCGAAGAACCTGAATATTCTGCCGATGTGGATGGCGTAGGGACCTTGCGGATTCTTGAAGCAGTCAGATTGCTCGGACTTACGGAGAAGACAAGAATTTATCAAGCTTCTACATCTGAGTTGTATGGCAAAGTACAGGAGATACCACAAACGGAAAAGACTCCCTTTTATCCACGATCACCGTATGGTGTAGCTAAGTTATATGCATACTGGATTACAGTCAATTACCGTGAAGCCTATAATATGTTTGCCTGCAATGGCATCTTGTTTAATCACGAAAGCCCGATGCGTGGTGAAACATTTGTCACCCGCAAAATCACGCGCGCTGTGGCCAAGATTGCATTGGGGATGCAGGATGTCCTCTATGTGGGCAACCTCGATGCTAAAAGGGACTGGGGTCATGCGAAAGACTATGTGGAAGTGATGTGGAAAATCCTGCAACATCATACGGCCGAGGATTGGGTCATCGCCACCGGTGTGACCACCTCCGTTCGTGATTTTATCCGCATGGCCTTTAGTGAAATTGGCATAGAGATTATTTTCAATGGCAACGGTGCCGATGAAACCGGATCCATTGGGTTCATTGATGAAGATCTTTATGTCCATGTTACCGGGCAGCCTTGCCATCTCACAGCAGGTAATGTCCTGGTGCGCGTCGACAAAAATTATTACCGACCGACAGAAGTAGACCTGCTCGTCGGCGATGCCACCAAAGCCAGGGAGAAACTTGATTGGATTCCTAAACATGATGTATCCTCTTTGTGTAAAGAGATGGTGCTTTCCGATATCGGCTTGTTCCATCGCATCGCCTTACTCAAGCGCGAGGGATTTGATATCACAAATGAATATGAGTAAAAAACTATTAAAGTTTTCGCGCAGAGCCGCAGAGCCGCAGTAACTATTCTCACGCTCGTACTCTCTTACCTCTTACCTCTTACCTCTTACTCTCTTACACCTCTCACGTTCTCACAAGTGCATCCATCTTCTAAAATCTACATCGCCGGCCATACCGGCATGGTTGGATCAGCGATCTACCGCAAACTCATAGCGAGTGGGTATACCAATATCATCGGCAGATCCTCCGCCGAACTCGACCTGCGGTTCCAGGATCAGGTCATTAGTTTTTTTGAGCGCGAGCGGCCTGCTTATGTATTCCTTGCAGCAGCCAAAGTCGGCGGGATACTTGCCAACAATCGATACCGTGCAGAGTTCCTATATGACAACCTGATGATTGAAGCCAATGTCATCCATGCTTCTTTTCTCACCGCGGTAGAAAAACTTTTATTCCTTGGTTCGTCATGCATTTATCCGAAGCATGCCCCACAGCCATTGAAAGAAGAATCTTTGCTGACCGGCTTGCTCGAAGAAACCAATGAGCCATACGCCATCGCTAAAATAGCCGGCATCAAGTTGTGCGAAGCATACCGCAGTCAGTATGGTTGCAATTTTATTTCCGGGATGCCCACCAATCTCTATGGACCAAATGACAATTATGATCTACAGGGCTCACATGTATTACCTGCATTGATCCGCAAGTTTCATGAAGCAAAGAAAAAAGGAAGTAGCGAAGTAGTGATGTGGGGCTCAGGCACACCACTTCGTGAGTTTATGCACGTGGATGATCTCGCAGATGCCAGCTTGTTTCTGATGCAGCACTATAACGAAGCAGGATTTATCAATGTAGGTTCAGGTGATGAGATCTCGATTCTTGAACTTGCAAAATTGATCAAGAAAATAGTAGGTTATGAAGGTGCTATCACACACGATTCTTCAAAACCGGATGGCACTCCTCGAAAACTTATGGACAATACAAGACTGACACAGCTCGGCTGGAAGTCCACCATTACCCTCGAAGACGGCATCCGCAGTGTATATGCCCAGTTAGCAAACAAAGAATGGTATTAAGTGAAGAATGAAAAGTGAAAAGTGTTCAGTAATCGGTAATCAGTTTTCAGTAATCAGTTTTCAGTAATCAGTGTCACAGCTGAACCCCACATCAACTAATCAACCCATCAACTTATCAACTGATAAGCATTTAAGCCCATAAGCTTCATAAGCCCTAATCTTCTAATCTACTAAGCCCCAAAAATAAACCCATAAACCTATCAACCCATCAACCATTTAACTATTACCAAATAAGCTCTATAAGCCAATAAGCTTATAAGCGCCTAATCCCCTCATGAGAATAGACATCATCGCCGGCGCCCGTCCCAACTTTATGAAGATCGGACCCATCATCAGGCAATTGAAGAAATTCAATGATGCTCATCCGGCAGCACCTTTTCAATTCCGACTCATCCATACCGGTCAGCATTATGACCGTAATATGAGTGATAGTTTTTTCGAACAACTCGGCATTCCAGAACCAGATATCAATCTGGGTGCAGGTTCAGGTACACAAGCCAGCCAGACTGCGCAGATCATGATCGGGTATGAAAAAGCTATCCAGGATTGGAAGCCTGATACCTGTATCGTGGTAGGAGATGTGACTTCTACCATGGCATGTTCGATCGTAGCAAAGAAGGCCGGTATCAAAGTCGCGCATGTCGAAGCGGGTATACGTTCCGGCGACTGGTCGATGCCCGAAGAAATCAACCGTATCGTCACGGATAGCATCACGGATTATTTTTTCACTACATCCGAAGAAGCAAATGCCAATCTACTGAAGGCAGGCCATCGGCAAGAGCAAATTTACTATGTCGGGAATACAATGATTGATTCACTGCTCGACAATATCGATAAACTCCGGAAGCCTGATTTTTTTGATACCACATTATCCGGTCATCCTTATATAGTCCTGACCCTCCACCGTCCTTCCAATGTAGATGATCCGGAAAAACTGTCAACTTTACTTGACCGCATTCATGATGCACTTGGTGATTGCCGCGTCTTATTTCCCATGCACCCACGCACCCGAAAGATATTTGAGGCCATTGGCAGGCAATACAAGCAGTTTAATATTGTCGAGCCAATGAGTTATCTCGAATTTATGTTTGTCGTAAAGCATGCTACAGGTGTTGTGACAGATTCAGGAGGGATCACGGAAGAAACCACGGTCTTGAATATTCCCTGCATCACCCTGCGCGATAGTACCGAAAGACCCGAGACCATCCGTCTGGGTACCAACGAACTGGTAGCAGACCACAGTCTCATCAAAGGATACATTGAAAGAATGATCGCTGGCGACTGGAAGCAAGCTCAACCCATCCAATACTGGGATGGCAAGACAGCCGAAAGAATTGTGCAAGCATTGAATAATGTCAGATCCTAGACATAGATCTCATATATTATGTTGATAAGTTGATGAGTTGATAAGTTTATTCTGTCGAGCATCTATCAACTTATAAACGCATCAACCAATCAACTTAACCTTTCAACCTCTATGCCCACTTATCAAATCTGTCGGTCCATGGATCAACAAATCAACCCATCAACCCATCAACTTATCAACTCATAAGCCAATAAGCCAATAAGCTTATAAGCCAATAAGCTCATAAGCCCTTAACCTTTCCAAATGACAAACAGCCCCTACATCCTCATCATGGCCGGCGGAGTCGGATCACGCTTCTGGCCCGCCAGCAGAGAACATCTGCCGAAGCAATTCCTGGATATCACAGGATCCGGCAAAAGCCTGATACGACAGACCGTTGACCGATTCCTGAGCTTCATTCCACAGGAGAATATTTTTATTATCACCCACCAGAGCTATGGCGAACTGGTGCACCAGGCTATTCCCGAATTAGAGAA
>ERZ795044.2524-NODE-2524-length-15865-cov-9.523529_pt1 | contig 15865 bp, 16 predicted proteins | sample MGYA00375128_ERZ795044 | MGnify/ENA primary metagenome ERZ795044 (study PRJEB30173, sample SAMN05720213) | anaerobic digester metagenome | isolation source: active sludge of municipal wastewater-treating anaerobic digesters | place: USA | collected 2014-12-22 ... | reverse complement strand
GCAGCTACCGGCGTGAATGCTCATCATGTCCTCGGCTCTGAAGCGATCCAGCCACATATTACGTGATAAGCCCTGTGGACGCCAATGCGCGCGGCGCCTAGTCTTCGCATATGGCGCGTACGCGCTCCCGGGGAGGGACATATGAGCGAACCCGCAGCCGCATCGCGGCGGCGTTTTCTGCAATATATCGCAGCCTCGCCCCTTGCCATTCCAGCCGCTGCGCTGCTGCCGGCTTTTGCCCAGCAGCGTATCGGCGCGGAGGTGTTGAAGGCGACCGATGTAGTGAACGTTTTCGAGCTCGAAGCGATCGCCAAGCGCAACATCCCGGTCGCGCATTTCGGCTATCTCTCCGGCGGCGTTCTGGACGACCGCACGGTCCAATCCAACCGGCAAGCGTTCGATGCCTGGGGCCTGCGCGCACGGCGCCTGATCGATGTCAGCAAGGTTGACCTGTCGATCAAGCTGTTCGGCCAAACGCTTGCCTCGCCTGTCGTACTATCCCCGGTATCGAGCCAGCGCGCCTTCCACGCCGATGGCGAAGCCGCCGTGGCCCGCGCCGCGGGCAAGCGCAATGCGCTGCAGATTCTGTCAGGCCTCACCACCGTGTCTCTGGAAGACGTGATAGCTGCGCACGGCGGCCAGGTCTGGCAGCAGCTCTATTCCACCAACCGGCCCGAGACGTCGTTGAAGATCGCATCTCGCGCCGACACGGCTGGCGCAGGCGCAATCGTGCTGACCGTCGATCTTGCTGGCGGCATGCGCCGCGAGACACAGGAGATTGCCGCTCGCGCCGACACCCGCGAGTGCTCGTCCTGCCACCGACAAGGGGCCGGCTATGATTTCTCGCGCAAGAAGATGTTCGACGGCGTGGATACGACTGGTGTCTTCAGCCCCACCAGCTCGGCGCTGACCTGGGATTTCATCGCCCGTATCCGCGACGTGACAAAAAAGCGACTGCTCTTGAAAGGCATCATGACGGCGGAGGACGCCGAGATTGCCGTAAAGCGCGGCGTTGATGGGATCATCGTTTCCAACCATGGCGGGCGCGCAGAGGAAAGCCTGGTCGGCACGCTCGATGTGTTGCCGGAGATTGTAACCGCCGTGAAAGGCCGCATGCCGGTACTGATCGACGGCGGCTTCAGGCGCGGCACCGATGTGTTCAAGGCACTCGCTCTGGGCGCAAGCGCTGTCTGTGTGGGACGACCCTATTGCTGGGGCCTGGGCGCCTTCGGAGAGGACGGCGTCTTCGCTGCGCTGCGCCTGATCGACGAGGAACTTGTGTCCACCATGCGCCAGGCCGGCGTCACGAGCGTCGCCAGCATCACGGCCAAGAGCCTGATGAAACGCGCCAGGTAAGCTAGATCTTCATTCCGAGATGACCGGCGACGGAGAAGATATCCTTGTCGCCGCGGCCGCACATGTTCATCACGATCAACCCGTCCTTGCCGAGCTCCTTCGCGATATCACCCACGCGCGCCAGCGCGTGCGCCGGCTCGAGCGCGGGGATGATGCCTTCGAGCTTTGTGCAGAGCTGGAACGCATCGAGCGCTTCCTTGTCCGTGCAGGTGCGATAGGTGGCCCTGCCCGTCTCGTGCAGGAAGGCGTGCTCGGGCCCGATGCCAGGATAGTCGAGGCCGGCCGAGATCGAGTGGGCGTCGGTAATCTGCCCGTTCTCGTCCTGCAGCAGATAAGTGCGGTTGCCATGCAGAATGCCGGGCTGTCCGCCTGAAAGAGACGCGGCATGCATCGGCGTATCGACACCGTGCCCGCCAGCTTCGACACCGATCATCTTCACGGACTCGTCTTCAAGGAAGGGATGGAACAGGCCTATCGCGTTCGACCCGCCGCCGATCGCCGCCACCAGAACATCCGGCAGACGCCCTTCGGCTTTCAGGATCTGCTCGCGCGCCTCGCGCCCGATCACACTCTGAAAGTCGCGCACAAGCATCGGATAGGGATGCGGTCCCGCCGCCGTGCCGATCACGTAGAAGGTCGTGGCGATGTTGGTGACCCAATCACGCAGGGCTTCGTTCATCGCATCCTTCAGCGTGCCCGTGCCCGAAGACACCGGCACGATCTCCGCGCCAAGCAGGCGCATTCGGAACACGTTCGGCTTCTGGCGCTCGACATCCGTCTCACCCATGAACACGACGCACGGCAGGCCGAAGCGTGCGCAGATGGTGGCGGTGGCGACGCCGTGCTGGCCGGCGCCGGTTTCGGCGATGATCCGCGTCTTGCCCATGCGGCGGGCAAGCAGGACCTGGCCGATGCAGTTGTTGATCTTGTGCGCGCCGGTGTGGTTCAGCTCGTCGCGCTTGAAGTAGATTTTCGCGCCGCCGAAATGCTTGGTCAGCCGCTCGGCGTAATACATCGGGCTCGGGCGCCCGACATAGTGCTCCAGCAGCCAGTCGAACTCTTCCTGGAACTTCGGATCGGCCTTGGCGCGCGCATATTCCTGCTCGAGATCGAGCACAAGCGGCATCAGGGTCTCGGCCACATACCGCCCGCCAAACTCGCCAAAACGGCCGTTCGCGTCGGGCCATTGCGACCATGTGTTCGGGAGAGCCGTCATAACCACTTCCTTAGCTGCGAGCGTCCTTTACGCCGCGCCAAGCGCCCCAACAAGTCAGCAAGACTTGAGGGGCTGCCAAGGGACGACGGCGTCGCGGGTCAGGAATGCAGATTCAGGTGGCGGATCAGGCGACCGGGCTATTCTTCGTCTTCATCCTCGTCGCCGTCCTCATCCTCGTCTTCTTCGTCCTCGTCTTCATCCTCATCGTCGTCCGCATCTTCGTCTTCGTCCTCGTCCTCCTCGGGCGCGGCGAAAAGAGGATTGGCGCGCAATCCGGCGAACAGCGCGATCTGATGCAGAGGCGTCGGCGTGACAAGAAGGTCGAGGGACACGGGACTTCCTTTATGTGGCGTGGCGAATCGCTACGAGCATTACATGCCCAGATAGCTCGCATGTGACAGGAAAAAAGGAGGGCGCGCCTTTGGCAGGCATGGCCGGTCGGTTCGACTGGACCGCTGCGGCCTACTCTGCCGCCTTTGCTGCCTTGATGAAGGCACGCACCTTTGCGGGGTCCTTCACGCCGGGGCTTTTCTCCACGCCGGACGACACGTCCACCGCGTGGGCGCCCGACAGCCTGATCGCCTCCGCGACATTTGCCGGCGTCAGTCCGCCCGACAATGTCCAGTCTTCATGGTCCTGGACACGGAAACCCTTGAGGATCGACCAGTCGAAGCTGCGACCATGTCCACCCTCACGGCTCGCGCCCTTGGGTGGCTTGGCGTCGAACAGGAAAGCATCAGCCGCTTCAAAAGCCTCAACGTCTTCGAGGTCGCGCCTGGACATCACGCCCATGGCCTTGATGACCGGAACCAGCGGATGCCGCCTTGCGAAGGAGGCCACCGCAGCCGGGCTCTCCTTGCCATGCAGCTGCACGGCGCCGATCTCGGGCGTTTCCTCGACCAGCTGATCGAGCCAGGGCACGTCCACCGTCGCCACCACCCATGGCTCCGCCCCAAGCTCGGCCGCATGGCGAATCAAGGCCTGCGCCTTCTCGAAAGGAACATAGCGCGGGCTCGATTCCACGATGACGAAGCCGACCATGTCGGCCCCGGCCTCGATGGCCGTCTCCACATCTGATTCGCTGGTGAGGCCGCAGATTTTTACGCTGATCATCTTCGCCATCCGGCGGTTTCGGGCTTGAAAAGACGTTGCTTTTTCGAGCCCCAGAAACGCAGAAAGGGCGGCGCTCGGGCCGCCCCTTCCTTACGCTACTAACTCTACTCAGGATGCCCGGATACCTCAGCGGCCCTTGGCGAGCAAGTCCCGAATCTCGGCCAGGAGCTTCTCCTGCGGCGGCGTTTCCGGCGGCGGAACCGGCGCCGCTTCCGCCTTGCGCTTCATCGAGTTCATGCCTTTGACGACCATGAACATCGCAAACGCGACGATCAGGAAGGTGATGATGAAGTTGATGAAGCGGCCATAGTTGATGGTGACGGCGGCGATTTCCTTGCCGTCCGGCCCGATGCTCGCGGCCTTCAGCTCATAGACCAGCTTGGAAAAGTCCATTCCGCCGGTGATCAGGCCGATGATCGGCATGATGATGTCGGTCACCAGAGAGGTGACGATTGCGCCGAAGGCTGCGCCGATGATGACGCCGACCGCCAGATCAACGACGTTGCCCCGCATCGCGAATTCGCGAAATTCCTTGAACACTCGGTATCCCCTCTGTGGCCCAGCGCTCTCACGCGCCTGTTACCAGTGTCTCATATGCGACTGTTCCGTCCAGCCTGAATCAGGCGGGCCCCATATTCCCCTGTCGCGAGAAGGGTTTAGTCCCGGTCTTCCGGATCGTGGCCGTTATTGAGCCGCGAGCGCAGCTCCTTCCCGGCCTTGAAGAACGGGACGTGCTTGGCGTCGACCGAGACGGCGTTGCCAGTGCGCGGATTACGCCCCGTGCGAGCATCACGCTTGCGCACCGAAAACGCGCCGAAGCCGCGCAACTCGACACGGTCGCCACGCTCAAGCGCTGCAGCAATCTCGTCGAAGATGACGTCGACGATCCTCTCGACCTCACGCGCTTTGAGCGTGGGGTTCTCTTCGGCCAGTCGGGCGATGAGTTCTGAACGTAGCATGGGGGGAAATTCGCGCTAACCCGAACCAAAGACAAGAGTTTTTCGCAAACATCCTGCGGCGAGACGCATCGTTCCTGTACCGGATTGATCCAGACGCCGCTCGAACCATGGGATTCCCCTAGCCCAAAAGCAAAACGCCCTCCCGGAGAACCGGAAGGGCGCTTCACAAAGTCTACCGCAGAGGGACGATTACTCGTCCTTCTTGCCCTTCGCGAGGGCGGCGCCGAGGATGTCGCCCAGCGAAGCGCCGGAGTCAGCCGAGCCATACTGCTCAACCGCTTCCTTCTCGTCGCGGATTTCCATCGCCTTGATCGACAGCGAGACCTTGCGGCCGGCCTTGTCGAATGCCGTGACCAGCGCATCGACTTTCTCGCCGACAGCATAACGCTCCGGGCGTTGCTCAGCGCGATCGCGCGAGAGGTCGGCCTTGCGGATGAAGGCCTTCATCGCGCCGTCAGCGATCGAGACTTCGATGCCGCCGGTGGTGACTTCAACAACCGTCGTGGTGACGATCGAGTTCTTGCGAAGGTCGATCGACTCGGTCGGATCCGTCGACAGCTGCTTGATGCCGAGCGAGATACGCTCTTTTTCCACGTCGATGTCCAGAACGCGCGCCGAGACGGCGTCGCCCTTGGTGTACTTCTTGATGGCTTCTTCGCCGGGCACGTTCCAGTCGATGTCGTTGATATGGACCATGCCGTCGAGATCCGGGCCCAGGCCAACAAACAGGCCGAACTCGGTGATGCCGCGAACTTCGCCTTCGATGTTCGTGCCAATCGGGTGCTCAGCCTGGAAGGCTTCCCACGGGTTGTTCATGACCTGCTTGAGGCCCAGCGAGATGCGGCGCTTCTCGGCGTCGACATCCAGAACCATGACGTCGACTTCCTGCGAAGACGAGATGATCTTGCCGGGGTGAACGTTCTTCTTGGTCCAGCTCATTTCGGAGACGTGGATCAGGCCTTCGACGCCATCTTCCAGTTCAACGAACGCGCCGTAGTCCGTGATGTTGGTGACGCGGCCCGTCAGCTTGGCGCCGACCGGGTATTTGGCGGAGACGCCATCCCACGGATCGGTCATCAGCTGTTTCATGCCGAGCGAGATACGCTGCGTGTCCGGGTTGATCTTGATGATCTGGACTTCGACTTCCTGGCCGACTTCCACAACCTGCGACGGGTGCGAAACGCGCTTCCAGCTCATGTCGGTGACGTGCAGCAGGCCATCGATGCCGCCCAGGTCCACGAACGCGCCGTAGTCGGTGATGTTCTTGACGACGCCCTTGCGACGCTCGCCCTCGGCCATGTTGCCGACGATCTCTGCGCGCTGTTCCGCACGCGACTCTTCGAGCACGGCGCGACGCGAGACAACGATGTTACCGCGCGGACGGTCCATCTTGAGGATGGCGAACGGCTGGGCCTGACCCATGAGCGGGCCGACGTCGCGGATCGGACGGATATCGACCTGGCTGCCGGGAAGGAAGGCATTGACGCCGCCGAGGTCGACGGTGAAGCCGCCTTTGACACGGCCGACGATCGAACCTTTGACGGTTTCCTTTTTCTCGTGGAGGCGCTCGAGGCGCGTCCAGGCTTCTTCGCGCTTGGCTTTGTCGCGCGAGAGCACTGCGTCTCCGAGCGCGTTCTCGATGCGCTCCAGGTAGACTTCAACAACAGCGCCGACAGTCGGCTGCACGTCGTCCTGGCTGAATTCTTTGGTGGGGATGCGGCCTTCGGTCTTCAGGCCAACGTCGACGGTGACGAAATCGCTTCCAACCGAGGTGACCGTGGCGGCGACAACGCGGCCTTCGATCATGTTGGAGCCAGAGAAGCTCTCTTCGAAAAGAGCGGCAAAATCGTCGGTGGTGGGGTTCATCGTAGCTGCGGCAGGCATCAAGGCTCCAAAAGGGTTCGTCGTTACAGGCCAACCGGCTCATCCGGCGGACTCGCCGCAGGATGCGGCGTACATGCTGAATTTCGCCGGACTGCTGGGGATTTCGCGGGCTCAGGCCGTTTGCACGGCAGGCCAGCGAGAGCTGTCCACATGGCGGGAGCGGGTCTCTAGGCCCCCAGCCCCCGTAAAGTCAAGCTTTGGGGAAGGCAGCGGCGCAGGCATATGGCCTAGAAATTGGCCCAGATCGGGTTTCCCCGCCTGCCCCAGAAAACATACCAGCGCCCGGCGATATCGATCACCTGACGCTGCTCCTGGACGCTGAGGCCGCCGGCCGCTCCGCCAGAGAGGGGACCGACCGGGCGATTCAGAGCGGCGATCAAACGCTGACCATAGGCAACCGCTTCGGACGGACGGGTGAAATTTCGCCACGCAAGCGTGATTGTCGACGTGTCCAGAAACGCGGTGCAGTCCTTGAGAAACTCCCCGCGGAATGATGTTGCGCCCACATCGTAGAGACCTGAATTCGAATAGGCCGGCACGCCGTCGCTTTTTCCCAACAGCAATTCGACCACGTAATAGCCCTTGGTTGCCGCGATGATCTCGGCATCGGGCTTGGTTTCACCAGCCCGCCTCGCGCGAGCGATCATCCAAGCGTCGGCCGCGGCATCGAAACCGACACGTGGCGCACTGATATCGGCGTAGGGTGGAACGGATACACCCAGAAGACGCGCAGCGTGATCCGGCGGCGCATCGCCGCCCTTGTAGAGGATCTCCATCAGCCTCTCCCATTCGGCCTCCTGGCCTGCAACGGCGCGGCCCATCGGCTCAAGGTCGAGACCCATGTATTCCCCCTGACGGCAGGCGCCAGCTTGTTCGCAAGGCGCTGCATCTCACGCGACATATCAGATGGGAGAATTGGCGGCCACGTGTTCAGCCATGCGCGGTTGACGTACAACGGACGTCAAGAAGGAGCTTCTCATGAAATCCATCGTCGTCACCGGCGCATCCACCGGCATCGGATGGGGCTGCGTCAAATTCCTGATCGGCAAGGGTTTCCACGTCTTCGGCAGCGTCCGCAAACAGACCGACGCCGAGCGCCTTCAGAAGGAGTTCGGGGCCGCGTTCACGCCCCTGATCTTCGACGTCACCGATGAAGCAGCGGTCGCAGCCGGTGCGAAGATTGTGGCCGCCAAGCTCAATGGCGAATCTCTCTTCGGCCTCGTCAACAATGCCGGCATCGCCAATCCCGGCCCGCTGCTTCACCTCGACATCGCGGCTTTCCGCCAGCAGATGGAGGTCAACGTGACCGGCCAGCTCGTCGTCACCCAAGCTTTCGCTCCCCTGCTCGGCGCCACGCCTGATGCAAAATCGAAGGACCGTGGCCGCATCTGCATGATGAGTTCAGTCGGTGGCAAGGTCGCCTCGCCCTTCCTCGGCCCGTACAGCGCATCAAAGTTCGCACTCGAAGGCCTGTCGGAATCTCTGCGCCGCGAACTGCTGATTTATGGCGTCGACGTGATCATCATCGCGCCCGGCGCCATCGCGACACCGATCTGGGACAAGGCCGACGCTCTGGACGTCTCCCGCTATGCCAACACGCCATACAAGGCGTCCCTCGACCTGGTGAAGAAGTACATGGTCGGCCTCGGCCAGAAGGGCCTGCCGCCCGAACGCATCGGCGAGGTCGTCCACACCGCGCTCACCACCACCTCGCCCAAGACCCGCTATATCGTCACCCCCGAACCACTCACCAACTGGCTCGGCAACAACCTGCCGAAACGCATGCTCGATAATACGATCGCCAAACGACTGGGGCTGACACGGCAGTTCTAGCGTCTAAACTGACGCCCATGACAAACATCACGCAACGCATCGACGCCGCCGTTCAATCCGCCCTCGACGAAAAACGCATCGTCGGGGCTGTTATCGCGGTCATGCAGAACGGCGAACTCGCGCACATCAGGGCCTACGGCCAGTCGGACCGCGAAGCTGGCCGCGCCATGAGGGCGGACGATATCTTCCGTCTTGCCTCGATCACCAAGCCGATCGTCACCGCAGCCGCCATGCGCATGATCGAACTCGGCAAGCTCGCGCTCGACACGCCCGTCACTGACATCCTGCCGGACTTCAAGCCGAAGACCCCGGATGGCGCGACGCCCGCCATCACCATCCGCCACCTGCTCACGCACACGGCGGGTCTTTCCTACGACTTTCTCCAGCCTGAGAGCGGTCCCTACAACACGATCAAGGTTTCCGCCGGCATCGACGGCGACATAACCATGGAAGAGAATCTCAGCCGCATGGTTCGGGCTGGCCTCACCTTCCCGCCTGGCGCCATGTGGCTGTACTCGGTCGCCATCGATGTGCTGGGTGCCATACTTGCGAAAATCGAAGGTACGGATGTTGAAGGCGCCGTGCAGAAATACGTCACCGGCCCGTTGGGCATGACTGACACATCCTTCCACGTCGCCGACGCCGCGCGCCTCGTTCAGCCCTATTCCAATGCCGTACCGGAGCCTGTGCGCATCGGCGATAATTTCAAACAACCCTTCGTGCCCGGCTGCGCGCCGATCAATCTCGGCACGTCGCGCGCCTTCAATCGCAACGCTTTCCAGGGCGGCGGCGGCTGCATGAACGGCAAGGCGCTGGATATTGTTCGCTTCCTTGATGCGATCCGCGCGGGCGGAGACCCGATCCTCTCGGCCGAGACGACGACGGCGATGATGTCGAACCAGATCGGGCCGCTGCGTATCCTGTTCGATCCCACTGGCAACACGGCCTTCGGCTTTGGCGGCTCTATCCTCATGAACCCTGCCGCTTCCGGCTCGTCACTTTCCCCGGGCTCATGGCAATGGGGAGGCGTCTGGGGCCATTCGTGGCACGTCGACCCCACGCGCAAGCTCACCATTGTGAACCTTACCAACACGACGCTCGAAGGCATGGTCGGCCAGCTCGTGCGCGATGTTCAGAAGGCGGCGACGCAGTAGGTCGATCCCTACGGCTTTGGTTTCTTCTCAACAGCCTTCTTCGCCATCTTTTTGGCGGCGGGCTTCGGCGCGCCACGGCGCTCCTCGACAATCTCGATCGCCTTCTCGAGCGTCTGGTCGGGATTGGTTCGCGTCGTGTCCATCCAGATCGCATCGTCCGCCGGCTTCATCGGCGCATCCTTGCGCGCCGCGTCGCGGGCATCGCGCTCCTTCAGCTGTTCCAGCACACCGTGCTCCGTCACAGCTTCGCCCATGCCGGAAAGCTCGGCGAACCTGCGCCGCGCGCGCTCTTCGACCGAGGCATCGACCCAGAGCTTCACGTCAGCGTCTGGCGCAATCACCGTGCCGATATCGCGGCCGTCGAGAACCGCGCCGCCATCCTGATACGCAAACTTCCGCTGCAGTTCGAACAGCGCCCGACGCACAGCGCCAAGCGACGCCACCACCGAGGCCGCAGCGCCAACGCCTGCCCCGCGCAGCTCGCGTTCATCGAATTCCGAGAGTTCAACGTGTGCCGCCAGCAGGGCGCATTCGCGCTCGTCCTGGAAGTCGATCCCCTTGTTGATCGCAGACGCCGCAACCGCCCGATACAGCAACCCCGTATCGAGATGCGGGAGCTTGTAATGCGCCGCCAGCCGCTTCGCGAGCGTGCCCTTTCCCGAAGACGTCGTGCCGTCGATCGCGATGATCATGCGTCGCCCCGGACCACGTCGGCGCCAAGCGTGGCCATATGGTCGAAGAACTCGGGATACGATGTCGCGATCATCGCAATGTCGTCGACCGAAACCACGTCTTTCGCGGCGGACCCCATCACGAGGGCCGACATCGCGATCCGGTGGTCGTGGCGCGTTTCAACCGTGCCGCCGCCGCGAACACCTTTTGCGCCAAGGCCTGTCACGATGAAGCCATCGGGCAGTTCTTCCACCTCGACACCGTTCACGGACAACATTCCGCAGATCGCCTTGATGCGGTCGCTTTCCTTCACGCGCAGTTCTGCCGCGCCCGTGACTTTCGTCTTGCCGTCAGCAAACGCCGCGAGCACAGCAAAGATCGGCAGCTCGTCGATCATCGACGGCACCAGCGCCGGATCGAGCGACACGCCGCGCAACCGTGAAGGCGATGCGATTACACGCACCGTATCCTCGCCCGTCGCCTGCCCGTCTTCTTCCGTGCGCAGATCTGCACCCATGGCTTTCGCCGCATCGATGAAGCCCGTGCGCGTGCGATTGTCGAGCATGCCGGTCACGCTGGCCCCGCCTTCGCCGGCGATCAGCGCCATCGCCAGCGCGAACGCCGCCGATGACGGATCGCCCGCAACGTCGGCCTTGAGCGCCTTCAACATCTGCCCGCCACGAACAGACACGATCGGTCCGCCGGCGCCGCGTTCCTCAACACCGACCTCCACGCCGAAGGCCCGTAGCATCCGTTCGGTATGATCTCGCGTGGCTTCTTTCTCTTCGACGATGGTCACGCCTTCGGCGCGCAAACCTGCAAGCATGATGGCCGACTTCACCTGCGCCGAAGCTTCGGGCGGCGCATAGCGGATCGCCTTCAGATTGCCGCCACGGATCAGGGCGGGCAGCCTTCCGCCCGGCGCGGTCTCCGCCCCGACGCCCATTTCGCGCAGCGGCTTCAGCACGCGCTCCATGGGGCGAGACGACAACGAGGCGTCGCCTACAAACCGCGCGCTGACATCATGCCCGCCGACGAGACCCATCATAAGACGTGCGCCGGTTCCCGAATTGCCGAAATCGAGATCGCCCTGCGGGCTGGAGAACCCTTTCGCCCCGACGCCTGCAATCGTCCACGCGCCTGGCCCGGTACGCTCGACGCCCGCGCCCAGCGCCTTCACGGCCTTCGCGGTGTTGAGAACGTCCTCGCCTTCCAGGAGGCCCGTGACGGTCGATTCGCCGGTCGCCACGGCCGCCATCATGACCGCACGATGCGAGCAGGATTTGTCGCCGGGCGCGCGAACCGATCCGGCGATCCGGCTGACAGGTCTGGAGATCGCGCGCATGGGTCTTCTAAGCGCCTTTATCGGGCCTGTGGAAAGCCTCATCGAAGCCACTGGACTTCGAGAAACATGGGCGCTTTACAGGTTCGCACAGACATGGCAAGCGCCCGACCCAAGCATGGGGAAATGACCTTGGCTAATACTGACCTCGGCGAAAAGCACATCTGCCCGGAATGCGGGTCCAGATTCTATGACCTCGGGAAGAGCCCGCCGGTCTGTCCAAAGTGCAAGACCGTCCTTGAAGTGACTGCCGAACCGGCCAAGCCGAAGAAGGCTGCCGCATCCGCGAAACCGAAGTCCGCTCCGGCCAAGAAGGCCGCGGCTCCCGTCGATGATGACGAGGATGAGGACGAAGACGACGAGGATGAAGACGACGAAGACGATGATGAGGACGAAGACGACGAAGAGGACGATATCGACCTCGAAGACGACGACGATGTTCTCGAAACCGAGGAAGAGGAAGAAGAAGGCGTCGTTGCTCCCGTGAAGACGAAGAGCAAGGCTGGCTTCTCCGGCGGCGATGACGACGATGTCGACGACGACCTCGAGGATGACGATGAAGACGAGGACGACGATCTGACCGTCATCGACGAGGACGACGACTTCTCGGACGACGAGGAAGAAGGCCCCGCGGAAGAAGAAGAGACCTGACCGCGGCTGCAGGCCTTGCTCGCAGCAGAAAACCGAAACGGCCCGCGATCATCTCGCGGGCCGTTTTCGTTTCAGGCGGTTTTCTTTTCAGATCAGGGAAGAAATGGTGGAGCCAGACGGAATCGAACCGACGACCTCTTGCATGCCATGCAAGCGCTCTCCCAACTGAGCTATGGCCCCACTTTCCGTGGACCGGGCACGAGCCTTGGAAGGCCAGCCCCGATTTGGGAGCGCGTTGCTTATACTGCGGCTCCGCGCTGATCAAGCGGGGAAAACAAGGATAGCGAATGGCTGAAATCCTGACCTTTTTGCCCGGAACAATGTGCGATCAGCGGGTTTGGCGGCCGGTCCGGCAAAGGCTGGAACCCCGGTTTTCCACTGATTACATAGCGATCGAATCTGAAGTGACGCGCGAAGGCATGCTTGGGCTGATCCATTCAGCCGCCTCCGTGGGCGACCCGCTTCATCTCGTCGCGTTCTCGATGGGCGGCTATCTGGCGCTGGAATACGCGCTCGACAACCCGGGCCGGGTGGCTTCCCTTGTCACCGTCGCCTCCTCAGCCTTCGGGCTGACCGAGGAAGAAGCTGTTGAACGGGTGCGGGCGCTCGATCTGCTGGCAAAGCATGACTACCGGGGCATTCCGCCGGCCCGGATCAACCAGTTCGTCCACCCCTCGCATCAGTCCGACCCCGACGTGGTCGACGTGATACGAGCCATGGACCGGGATCTGGGCAAGCCGGTGCTGGTCGCCCAGCTGAAGGAAACCAGCACGCGGGTCTCGCTTGCCCCGCGCCTGCCCGAACTGGATATCCCCCTGCTGCTGATCGGGGCGGACAGCGACCCCTTTGTACCCTTCACCGCAATCGAGCGGATGGCGAAGCTGATTCCCAGCGCAACAGCGATAAAGGCGCGGAACGCCGGACACATGATCCCGCTGGAACAGCCAGTCTGGCTGGCCGCCCGCATTGCGGAATTTCAGGGTTGAAGATCAGGCCGCATTGATCGTCCGGTCGGGCGACAGGATCGCCAGCACGGCATCCTCGGTCTGCGCCTGACGAAGGGCGGACCGGATGCGCTCCTGCCGGAAAACGCGCGCCGCACGCGCCAGCGCCCGCAGGTGATCCGCGCCAGCGTCCGTAGGCGCAAGCAGCATGAAGATCAGATCGGCAGGCCGTTCATCGATCGCCTCGAAATCCGCCGCATCGATCAGCCGGGCAAAACCGCCCACTGGTCGCGATAGCGTCTCAATGCGCGCATGAGGGATCGCGACGCCTTCGCCCACACCCGTGGACCCCAGGCGCTCGCGCTCCTGTACAGCCTCGTGAACCTCGCGGGCGCTTAGGCCCAGCGCCGTGGCCATGACGCCAGACATCTCGGCCAGCACCTGCTTGCGGCCCTTCCAGCGCGCACGGGCAACAACAGCGGTAGGGAGAAGGAGATCGCCAAGGCTCGTGATGACGTGACCGTTCATCCGCAAACCCCACCAGGCCGACCAAAACTGACTGTCATCACTCTACACGTCCCTCCCGATGGGACGCCCCGATGCCCGTTAAACATGTCCATAGCGCAATAACTCGCAAGTGCGCCAACTGGTGTGCGTCCCAGTGAAAAAACATCTGCAAATTTTCAGCCGCGCCTTATCAGCCGTCCTTGCCGGGGTCTACCCAGCCGACATTACCGTCGTGACGGCGATAGACCATGTTCAGGCGACCGTGAGCCGCATTGCGGAACAGGACTGCCGGAGATTCCACCAGCTCAAGCTGCATGACCGCCATGGAAACGGTCATCGTGCGGATTTTCGTGTCAGATTCCGCGACGATGGCCGGGGCATCCCCAGCCGCGCCAGCAAGGCCCGATTCGGCGCCGGCATCCTCGTCAGGCTCGTTGGTCTCGTCGCGCGGCAGAATGATCCGCTCCGCGGCGATCTCGGACAGCACGCCATTGCCATTGGGCGCCGCGCGGTGATCGCGGAGGCGGTTCTTGTAGCGCCGGACGCGTTTCTCGATCTTGTCGAGCGCCATCTCGAAGGCTTGGTAGCCATCGTCGCCCTCACCGTGCGCCTGCAGCGTCACGCCCGATGGAAGATGGATCGAACAATCGCAGTAGAACGCCCAGCCAGGCTTCGACACGGTGACAAAGGCCTCGCCCGTGCGATTGAAGTATTTGGATACACGGTTCTCCAAACCGAACGCTATTCGTTCCTGAAGCGCTGCGCCGACTTCGATTTTCTTGCCTGCGATCTGGACTTGCAACAGGAGGCTCCTTCTCTAAACCCGCACGACTTGCGCGCAGGCTACACCCAACCTCTCCTATGTAAGTCTGTGTTCACCGGACACGAAGGTCAACGGCAAGAAACGTGAACAGCTCAGCCGCCCGTTGCGAATATGCGTCGGCGTTCCACGGATGAGGGAATTCGGAGTGACTCGCGATACTTGGCGACCGTGCGGCGCGCGATATCGATGCCAAAGGCGCGTAGCCGTTCGACGATCTGATCGTCGGACAGGATGCCCTCCTTGCTCTCCGCGTCAATCATTTCCTTGATGCGGTGCCGCACAGCTTCCGCTGAATGCGATTCACCGCCTTGCACGGACGGGATCGAGGCCGAGAAGAAGTATTTCAGCTCAAACACGCCGCGCGGCGTCGAGACATATTTGTTCGATGTAACACGGCTTACGGTCGACTCGTGCATCTCGACAGCATCAGCGACCGTCTTGAGATTGAGCGGACGCAGCGCACGCACGCCAGACACGAAGAACCCGTCCTGCTGGCGCACGATCTCCGAGGACACTTTCAGAATGGTGCGCGCGCGCTGGTCGAGGGACTTGATCAGCCAGTTCGCATTCGCCTGGCATTCCGAAATGAAGGCCTTTTCCTCGTCCGTCTTCGACAGACCTGAGACTTCCGCGTAATATGTGCGATCGAGAAGCACGCGCGGCAGCGTATCCGCGTTGAGTTCAACCGCGTATGTGCCGTTCGGCATTTCGCGTACAAACACGTCAGGCGTGATCGCAGGCGCGGCATCGCCGGCAAACGCTGCGCCCGGGCGCGGCGTCAGCGTACGCAGCTCGGCCAGCATGTCGATCACGTCTTCCTGATCGACGCCGCAGATTTCCGCGAGGCGTTTGAAATCACGACGAGCCGCGATCTCGAGATTTTCCATCAGCTTCTGCATCACAGGATCGAAGCGATCGCGCTCGATCAACTGCAGCGACAGGCATTCCTGAATGTTGCGCGCCATGACGCCCGTGGGCTCGAAGCCCTGGCAGGTCTGCAACACAGCTTCGACATCCTCGAACTCGACGCCGAGGGCGCTGGCGATCTCGTGCAGGTCACCGCGCATGAAGCCTGCTTCGTCGGTCTCTTCGATCAGACGCGCCGCTATCAGGCGGTCCGCATCGATCAGGCCAGCAATCTGCAGCTGGTCCTCGAGGTGATCGCGAAGTGACTTTTCTTCAGCCGTGATGGATTCGAGATCGAAGTCTTCCGAGTGTTGCTTGCCCGAACCCGCCTTGGACCAATCAAGTTGCGCCGAGGGGCCGCCCTGTAAACCGGCATCGCCGCCTTCAGAAGGACTGTCGTTTTCATAGACGTCGTCGGAGCGCGCATCGAGATCGCTGCTGGCCTTGGCGGCGCCGTCGGCTTCGTCCAGCCGCATCTCTTCGCGTTTGTCGGACACCTTCTCCG
>ERZ795044.2521-NODE-2521-length-15874-cov-6.865605_pt1 | contig 15874 bp, 11 predicted proteins | sample MGYA00375128_ERZ795044 | MGnify/ENA primary metagenome ERZ795044 (study PRJEB30173, sample SAMN05720213) | anaerobic digester metagenome | isolation source: active sludge of municipal wastewater-treating anaerobic digesters | place: USA | collected 2014-12-22 ... | reverse complement strand
AAATAGCCTTTTTCCACTGCGTCTAAAATCTTCCCTTTCAATTTTTCATCCGGGGCAGGTACTTGGGTGATGGCCTCATGCAGATCGGGATTGAAATCCGAACCTTGCTTTACTTCCATCGGCTTCACGCTATATTGTTCCAGTGTTTTCTTGAACTTATTCTTAATCAAGAAGAACCCTTCAGCCTCCTTATCATTTTTTTCCTTAAAGGATTTCTCTGCACGCTCAAAGTCGTCCATCACCGGAAGCAGTGCGCTTAGTAATTGCTCGTTGGCCGACTGGATCATCTCCAGTTTTTCTTTTGAAGACCTGCGTCTGAAATTATCGAATTCTGCATACAGACGTATGTATTTATCCTTGGCTTCTGCCAATTCGTCCTGTAATTTCTTAAACGGATCAACTACTTCTTCTTTTTTCTCAGCGGATATTGGTTCGTCCGTCTGACCCTCAGGTGCTTCAGTTGTCAAATCGCTTGGTTTTTCAAGTTCCTGTTCAGGTCGTATGTTATTTTCCATGATAGTCTCTTAATGCGGTGCAAAATGACAAGAATTTTGCCAATAGTTGAATTTGTGTCAGAATGGCGTTCTGAAATTTATTTTAATGCAATGTCCCCCAGATCAGATCCTTTAATTCTGAGATCCCCTGGTTGGCGAGAGAAGAAATAAATACGAATGGAATACCTTTCGGAACTTCCTTTTTCATTTCCGCTTTCAACTCCTCATCAAGCATATCACTTTTAGAAATCGCCAGGATGCGTTTCTTATCTAAGAGTTCGGGATTGTATTGACTCAATTCATTCAACAAGATGTCATACTCTTTCTGAATACTTTTTGCATCGGCCGGGATAAGAAAAAGCAGTAACGAGTTACGCTCAATATGCTTGAGAAAACGAATGCCAAGTCCTTTGCCTTCGGCAGCGCCCTCTATAATGCCCGGAATATCAGCCATCACAAAAGAAAGCTCATCGCGATATTTCACTACGCCCAGGTTGGGTGTAAGTGTAGTGAATGCATAGTCGGCAATTTTTGGTTTGGCAGCCGATACTACCGATAGTAATGTTGACTTGCCAGCATTTGGAAAGCCCACAAGACCCACATCGGCCAGCAGTTTTAGTTCAAGGATAATCCATTTATCCAGTCCTGGATCCCCGGGTTGCGCATGTTGTGGAGCCTGGTTTGTAGCAGTGGCAAAAAAAGTATTGCCTTTTCCTCCACGGCCACCCGGTAGCAAGATGATCTCCTTGCCATCATCATTGATTTCGCACATGATCTCCTGAGTTTCAGCATTGCGTGCTACCGTACCCAGTGGAACTTCAAGTACAATATCTTTTCCAAAAGCGCCAGTACAATTTTGTGATTCACCGGGCTTTCCGGATTCGGCAAAAACATGCTTGCGATACTTTAAGTGCAGCAACGTCCAGAGTTGAGCGTTACCGCGCAGAATGATATGACCGCCCCGGCCGCCATCTCCACCATCAGGGCCACCTTTTTCAATAAACTTTTCGCGATGAAAATGTCTGCACCCTGCCCCACCATGCCCTGAGCGAGCGTTGAACTTTACATAGTCGATGAAGTTGGGTGAGGACATTAATTCAAGATTTAAAATTCAAGATTCAAAATTTAGACCCGCAGGTATGAATTTTATAGGTTGAATCAGTGGGTAATTATTTATCTAAAAGAGTACAAATATTTTTAAAGATTACATCAATCTCACCTATGCCATGTACTGTATTAAGCCTTCCCTGATTTTTATAATAGGGGAGTACGTGGATTGTCTTGGTGAAATATTCGGTAATTCGCTTATTTAATTTTTCTTCCTCATCATCAACCCGGTTCTCAATTGTTCTGCGCTTCGCAATTCTATTGCGCACTTCCGCTTCGGTAACATCCAGGGCAATCACATGATGAATAGCCGATCCATTATCCTTCATGAATTTGTCCAACGCTTCGGCTTGCGGCACCGTGCGAGGAAAGCCATCAAAGAGAAATCCTTTAGCCTGCGGATTTTTATCAAGTTCTTCCTTTAACATGGCGATGGTGATTTCGTCAGGCACCAATGCACCACTATTCATTATCTCTTTAACTCGCTTTCCCAAGGCCGTATCATTTTTGGTGTGCCAGCGAAAGAGGTCACCCGTACTGATATGCACAAAGCCATATTTCTGAATTAGCTTTTCACTTTGTGTGCCTTTGCCGGCTCCGGGCGGGCCAAAGAGAACAAGATTGATCATAGGTAGCTTCTTTGTTTAGGTAAAAAAGGGTTGCAAGATAATCAATTGATCAAATAGCCAATGAGTGGCATGTTCAAATATGGAAAAGTGAGAATTGCTAAAAACCTGCTTATTCTCTGTTTTCTAATCAGAATCGAGGGTTTTGTAAATATCCTTGTGGTTGCGGCCCAGCCCATCATAGTCAAGTCCATAGCCCAGCACAAATTCATTCTCCAGATCAAAGCCCACATATTTTACTTCAATATTCTTATCCCGGGCAGGCTTTTTACGCAGCAATGAAATAGCTTCTACCGATTTTGCTCCACGATCGCGCAGTTCGGCCATAATTTTATCGAGCGTAAGGCCGGAGTCTACAATGTCTTCAACGATAAGTATGTGTTGATTGAAAAGACTTTCATCATGGCCAATCAAGGTTTTAAGTTGACCGGTGCTGGAGGTGCCCGCATATGAGGAGGTTTTTACAAACGAAATCCGGCAAGGAATTTTTATTTCCTTTATTAAATCAGAAGCAAACATAAACGATCCGTTGAGGATGGGAAGAAATACCGGAGTTTTATCTTTATAGTCGTGATTAATTTGCGCTGCCAGTTCAGCTACCTTCTCATCAATTTTTGATGCAGGTATAAACTTCTTGAATTCCAGGTCTTTAATCTTAATGTTTGCCATAGCAACCTCAAAGATAGTTTTTTAAAGGAATGTTCTGAAAATTGGTTTACTTGAACTCAGAATATCAGGAGGTTCAAACGATTGCCTGTTGATTTCTTCGGACAAGAAAATTCTTATCTAAAAAATTTCTTTTCAGGGATTGCTTGTTGTAAGTACCTGTTATGCAGATCGGTCTTGAGATATCCAAAATGCTTGCCGGTATTGGCATCTTCCTGCTAGGAATGAATTTTCTGGAGGAGACACTACGTAGTTTGTCCGGCCGGTCATTCAAATTATTTCTACGCAAGCAAACAACCAATCCGATAAAGGCTATTGGCGGTGGAGCCGTGCTCAGTGGTGTATTACAGAGCAGTTCGGTGGTTAACCTGATGGTGCTTGCACTGGTAGGGGCTGGCGTGCTCACCATGCAAAATGCATTGGCCGTTATCCTGGGAACAAACATTGGCAGCACGCTCACAAGTTGGATCGTTGCTACACTTGGATTTAAAGTCAACATTGAAAGTTTTGCATTACCCCTTGTAGGCGTAGCAGGAATCGCGATGGCTTTATTCAATTCACGAAGCCGTACCCATCAATGGAGTAAATTTATTTTTGGTTTTGCTTCGCTGTTTGTTGGACTCAGTTTTATAAAAGCAGGGTTTGAAGCGATCGCTAAACAGGTTGATTTTTCATTGTATGCAGAATACCCAGCGCTATTTTTTGTGGTGGCCGGATTTTTACTCACTTCGCTCATTCAATCCAGTGCAGCAGCCGTGGCAATTGCACTCAGTGCCTTGTATGCAGATGCCATCAATCTCTATTCGGCAACTGCATTTGTGTTAGGCTCGGAAGTGGGCACTACGGTTAAACTTTTGCTGGCTGCAGCTAACGGCATTCCTGCCAAAAAACGTGTGGCTCTAGGCAATTTCATTTATAACACATTTGTCATCATTACAGTGTTGATCGTGCTTCGGCCGATCAACATCCTGATCACCGAGTTTTTTAATATCAAGGACAAGTTGTTCGCGCTTGTATTTTTTCAAAGCGGCATCAACATCCTGGGGGTGATTATTTTCTACCCATTTCTAAAAGTGTTTGGTGGATTTTTGGAAAACCGGTTTAAAGGTGTTGATACTGCGACTCGCTATATTCAGTCAGTGCCCGCATCGGAAGGTGAGATGGCCCTCGATGCACTCACCAAAGAAGCAAAATGGTTTATCGACCAGACACTTTATTATTTACTGGAATCCTTTGGGGAGGAGAGTCCTGCGGACATTAAAGAATCCGATGCTTATTATGAGAAACTGCACAGCGAAAAATACGAACATATAAAACATTTGCACGGAGAGATTCATGCCTATTACATGCAGCTTAACATTGAAACGCTCACCCCCGATGAACAGGAACGAGTTGAACAACTGGTATCGTGCGTGCGCAATTGTATGTTTGCTGCCAAAAGTATGAACGATTCGTTACATGACATTGCTCAGTTTAAGAATTCATCCAACGATACGAAGTATCAGATGTATGTTGACACCCGTAACCAGGTGCGTAGGTGGTGCAATCAATTGATGCACTTTATGCACGAACCGGAGGGCAACGATCAGTTTGAGCAAATTGTAGCCCAATACAATGAACTGCAGAAAGGGTACACAGATAATTTGAGTAAACTTTATAAGAATGAAGTTCCACTCAATGAAATAGAAATCTCTACCCTTATCAATTTCAACCGCGAACTATACAGTTCCTTTAAGGCAATCATGTGGGCAGTTAAGGATTACCTGCTCACCAAAGAACAGGCTGTTTATTTTTCAGAGTTGCCTGGGTTTATCAGGTGAGCTTATTTACTACTTTTCTGATGTCTTCGTATCTTTCGAAATAAATCTCTCATTCCATGAGCAAGAACGTTTACGCAAGCCCCTATTCATCCATTGAAGTAGACCCCGAAAAAAAGTTGATGCGTGTAGTCTGGTTCAAAGAATCTATCGACTTGAATGAAGAGCAGGTTATGCAGGAGATAAGCAAGATCCTTGACTATCTGAAAGAATTTTCCATTTCGTATATCCTGGTGGATTCGCGCAAGTATCCTTTCCGTAACAACGAGACACTGCAGCGCTGGATCAATTATACCTACATGCCCAAAATTGTCGACAACGGTATTTTGCGCTATGCCATTGTGGTGGAGAAAAAGATCCAGTCGATTTATGAAGATTTTCAGGATGAGGATGATGTGGAGGATGACATTGCTGTAGAGTACTTCACCGATCTGAATGAGGCAGAACGGTGGATTGCATCCTGATCTAACATGATTTTATAAAATCTAAGCTCGCCAATTCGAATTCCAACCTCTAACTTCGAATACCGTACCTCGAACCTCGAACTTCTAATCTCATTACTATACCTTTATAGAATGCGTTACTCTATTTTAATTCTTATTGTATTGTTAGGCTGCACAGTATCGCCTCGAACTCCTTCAGGCAGCTATCTCGGCTTCCTCAAATTTCCAGATATCACCTACCATATATATATAGACTGGAGCGGCCAACAACCGGTTATCATGAATACCACCTTCAAGGCGAATGAGTTTGCATTGGATACCCTTTACTTTAAGGATGACTCCCTTCATTTCCGGTTGAGTGATTTTTATTCTGAGTACAAGGGAAAGTATAATAAGTCATTGAACCGCATCGAAGGACAATGGATTGGGGAAGACTCTACGCACTATTCGCTTGAATTTATATCCGTGATGCCTGATACGGTTTCCGGGCTAAACCCCCGTATCTCAACGGACTATTCCTATCAGCCCCCGCGGCAACATGAGGACGGCATTATTGTCTGTAATCGGGCCAGTGAGAATTTCATTTCACACTCCATAGACACACTGATCCAGCGTATAATTAATAAGAGGTATAAAAACGTGCACAGCCTGCTGATCGCCCGCAACAATTGCCTGGTGGTTGAAGAATATTTCTATCGGTACGACTTAAACTTTGTCTACAATATTCAATCGGCTACCAAAAGTATTGTCTCGGCACTCACAGGCATCGCCATCAACAAGGGAGAGATCAAAAGTGTAAACGAAACGCTTTGTAAGACATTACCGGGCTATGAATCGCTGGCATGTAACGTGCAGAATAAAGATCTCACGCTTCGTGAGCTTCTTACGATGAGTACCGGGATTGCCTGGGACGAACAGACCTATGATTATACAGATGAGCGCAATACTCTAGCCATCGCAGCAAACGAGCAAGATCAGTTTGTTCATTTGCTTTCACGGCCTCGCTACAAACCGAATACACCCGTATTTACCTATAATTCATTGAACCATATTTTGATGAATGCGGTATTGAAAAATGCAACCCACCAGGAAAACAAACAAGAACTTACAGAACGGATCTTGAAACCGTTAGGCATTGAGAAAAGCTACATCAGCGAACCCACACCCATGGGCGCCATTGGGGATATCGGATTACGACCGCGTGATATGCTTAAGTTCGGATTACTATATCTACATGAGGGCACCTGGAACGGGAAGCAAGTAGTGCCCGCACAGTGGGTTCGCGAATCAACATCAACAAAAATTCATCCCACCCCATCGCTTGGCTATGGATATTTCTGGTGGACTAAAGTATTTAATTGGAAAGGCAAACCTGTAGAATCTTTTTTTGCATGGGGCTATGGCGATCAGTATATTTTTGTTGTTCCCGATGCTGAATTGGTTGTAGTAATGTCGGGAAGTAACTGGACTACCAACCCCGATGGACAAGCGATTCAAATGGTGGAAGAGGTGCTGGCTGCGATGGAATGATTCATGGCTAGAGGCTGGAAGTTCGAAGTTCGAGCCTCGAATCTCCAGCCTCGAAAAGTCTCTTAAAAACCTGATTTTTATCATAATCCGTTTAACTCATTCTTGGTAACTCGTAATACAATAGCAACTTATTGCTGCTGTTATCCGCCATGGAAACGAACGACCGGGTAAATATTATTATTCAATCGCTGGACACGCATTCGGCAGAATCTGTAACACAAGGACTACAGGCAGTTAAAGCAATCAGGGATTTAACCCTGGAAGAGAAATTAGCGCTGACCAAAGCCTTTTCAGAGGTATTCTTTCACGTTCATCACTCCAACACCACCAGCTTGCCAAAGCAGGCCGTGCGAATAGAAAAACTTATCGCCAAGTGTGGACGTGAAATGTTTCCATTTTTGTTAAAAGAAATTCTGGAGGCCGATACCGAATCGGCTGTCTATTTTGGAAAGAGCCTCGCGCGTAATGGAGTGCCAGCCCTTGACTACATACTTTCAAAACTGGATGAGCATCGTGAAAACGACCACGATCTTATCAATCTATTGCAGGTGCTATCACTTTTTAAAGTGCCCGAAGTTGCCAAAGCAGTGCCTACTATTCTCACTACTGCCCAACATAACAATCACCAGGTTACTGCCATGGGTTTGCACGCGGTAGGCAGGATTGTTCAAAAACACAGGCCCACTGCTTTCAGTGAAGAGCTTAGGTTAAAAATGTTTGATGCTGTTTTCCGTTTTTTAGCGAACCCGCATGTACTGGTACGGAAAAATGCGGCACGCGCCCTTGGCAAAATGTTACGAAAAGGGTTGCTGTCTGGCGAAAATGAAAGTAAACTCTATAAGACTTTTCTTGCAATAGCAGGCCGCGATGAACACCACAATTGGGACCGCGCCTTTATCGTGAGGCGTGAAGCCGAAGATTTTCTTCCTTACTTCTGTCAATCCTCCCTTCATGTGCGTCAATATTCACAGAGTTACAAAATTCTATCAAAGCGTTTGCTCTGTACCAATACCTACCACTTCACCATCGATGCCCCACTGATTGCCAAAAAAATCGAAGGTGGGCAATTTCTTATAATCCGCCCACACATTCTCAGCGAGCGCATTCCGCTTTCTGTTTGCGGATGGAATCGTGAACAGGGCTCCATAGAAATTGTCGTTTCAGCGGTGGGCAAAACCACCACGCAAATGAATGCGATGAACAAGGGTGATTTTTTTGAAGATGTAGTGGGCCCTTTAGGTGAACGTTCAACACTTCCAGCAACTACAGGCACCTGTGTGGTGATCGGAGGCGGCTATGGCACCGGAGCGATTATCCCTACCGCCAAAGACATGCAAGGGTTGGGCAATAAAGTAATTGGCATTGTGGGCGCTCGTACCCAGGAAAGTTTGATCTTGATTTCGGAATTGAACAAGGCTTGTGATGAAGTATTGATAACAACCAATGATGGTTCAACAGGCCTTAAAGGATTTGTAACGGATGCGTTATCACAGGTACTTGCCCGCGAAAAGGTAATTTATGTGTTGGCCGTTGGCCCGGTGCCGATGATGAAAGCCGTGAGTGAAATGACGCGTTCCTTAAACATACCTACCTATGTATCTCTCAATGCTATCATGGTGGATGGCACAGGTATGTGTGGAGCATGCCGTGTTACTGTTGGTGGTGAAACAAAATTCGCCTGCTTCCACGGCCCCGACTTTGACGGACATAAAGTAGATTTTGAAAATCTTACCAAGCGTCAAAAAATGTTTGCTAAGCAAGAGAAGGTAGCCTTTGACAGTATGAACATTTGAACGAGAACACAATGACACAGCCTCATGTATTAAATAAGCGCGAACGGTCAATGATTGCCCATCAGGAAATGCCGTTGCGTCCTGCGCAATCAAGGATCCATAGTTTTGACGAAGTACCGATTGGATATACCGATGAACAGGCGCGACTCGAATCCTTACGCTGCCTGCATTGCACCACGCCTGCGTGTATCGGAGCTTGCCCTGTCGGTATTGATATCCCGGGCTTTCTCAGGCTGATTGAACAAGGCAATCCGGGTGCTGCAGCAAAAAAAATCCGGGAAACTAATTTTCTGCCTGCCGTGTGTGGCCGTGTGTGTCCACAAGACAAACAATGCCAGGCTGTGTGCGTGGTGGGTCGCAGAAATATTCCTGTAGGCATTGGAAATCTTGAACGGTATGCTGCCGACTATGAACGGGTACATGGTTTATTCGAAATACCAACCATTCAAGAGCCGACCGGAAAAAGAGTTGCAATTATTGGATCGGGTCCGGCCGGACTTTCAGCTGCATACGCATTGGCGATACAAGGGCATGAAGTAACTGTGTTCGAAGCATCGCATCGGGCTGGTGGCGTATTGGTATATGGTATACCGCGTTTTCGGTTGCCTATAAAAGTTATTGATGAGGACATTCGCTTTCTTACCAAGCTGGGGATTCGCTTTGTGTATAACATGGTGATTGGGAAAATATTTACATTGGAAGATTTACTATATAAGGAGGGATTTGATGCTGTGTTAATCGGAACCGGTGCGGGGTTGCCCCGCATGCTCGATGTGCCGGGCTCAAATGCCAACGGAGTATATTCAGCGAATGAATACCTTACCCGCATTTACCTGATGGAAGCGAATCGTTTCCCTAATTACAGTACCCCGGTTTTCTCAGGAAAGAAAGTGGCAGTGATTGGTGCCGGCAATACGGCTATGGATGTGCTGCGTACCGCTAAGCGTTTAGGAGCAGAGCCCACATGTTATTATCGAAGATCACATCAGGAGGCACCGGCCCGATCGGAAGAATTAAAACATGCCGAACAAGAGGAGATGTTCTGGCGCTGGCTTTCAAATCCAGTTGAGTTTATTGTGGATGATGATAATTTTGTGAAGCAAATAAAATGCGAACGCATGGTGCTTTCCGAACCTGATGAAACCGGCCGGCAGAAACCCACACCCACAGGAGAATTTTTTGTTGAAGACTGCGATACCGTGGTGATGGCGTTGGGTTGTAGTGTCAATCCCATCATTCCTTCTACCGATGCAGAAATTCGCACGAACAAGTGGGGTGTAATTTTGGTTGACAATAATACCTGCGAGACCAGCAAGAAAGGTGTGTTTGCTGCAGGGGATGCAATCACGGGTGGTTCAACCGTTATTCAAGCGATGGGCCAGGCGAAGAAAGCGGCAGCCGGCATCCACCAATACCTGATGGGGAAGGAAAACTCCGTGGCTGATTCCTGAAATTTTATTGGTTCTTAATTATTGGTTGTCCGATGTTCGTTTTGCCTCTGGCGTCTATCCTCGAAGTTCGAATCTCGAACCTCTACCATTCAACGTCTAAATAATTTCTCTACCATCCACCATTTAGTTTCTTATCAAAGGGCTTCGTTTTATACCTTGCTGTACCAACTAACTAATTCATGAAATCACTGGTCTGCATTTTTATTACCTGTTGCCTCGCTTCTTGTGGCGAAAAAGCCGCTCCCATCGAACAAGGCTCCATCAGGCCGATCGACAGCCTGTTTCGTGAATACACTGAGTTTAAAAAACGAATCAATCCGTTGGAAGCGACCAAAGCCGGTTTCAATCAATACAATGATCAGATTGCCAATTATGTTTCTGCACCTTATATAAAAGAGTTGACCGATGCCTATACACAGTTTCTGAATCAAATCGATACCTACGACTCTGCTCAAGTAACTTCCTCGCAGTGGATGAGCCTGCGCGTGATGAAATGGGATTGTACCATAAAACGGGAAGGACTCAATAATGCTATTGCAACGGTTGCTTCGCCTATGTATGATATGCCTACGTTCGAGCTGTTTCCACTCATGCAGATCCAATCCCTGCATTTATATTTTGCAACGTTAGCCAGTGGTACAGGCTTGCAACCATTCCGCACCGTACAGGATTATGATACCTGGCTTAAGCGTGTTGATGCTTACCTTCCTTTTTTGGATACCTGCATTGTTAAGATGAATCAAGGCATTGCTCAAAAAATTGTGCTGCCAAAAGTTCTGATCAAGAAGATGATCCCCCAGCTTGATGGATTTGTAAATAACCCGCTGCAACAACATTTATTCTATGCACCGATTACACTCATGCCAACCGATTTTCCAACTGCGGAAAAGGAGCGGTTGACAAAAGCGTATACGAGCATGGTGAACGACAAAATAATTCCTAAGTACAAGATGCTGCAGGATTACCTGATCCAAACCTACCTTCCTGCTGGTCGCGAAACAGCTGGCATCAGTGCCTTACCTAATGGCCGCGAAACGTTCAATTACCTGATTCGCTATCATACTACCACCAATATGACGGCCGAGCAAATACATGAGCTTGGAAAAAATGAAGTAGCCCGCATCCGTAGTGAAATGGAAAAGGTAAAAGCCGAACTGGGTTTTAAAGGCGACCTGAAAGCATTCTTTCATCATGTGCGCACAAGCAAACAACAAATGCCATACACCAAACCTGAAGAAGTGATTGCCAGCTTCAATGCCATTCGCGACAAAGTAGAAAAAACCGTGACGAATGTTTTTGAAATTAAACCCAAGGGTGGTTTCGTGGTGCAACGCACGGAAGCATTTCGCGAAGGATCTGCGAGTGCAGAGTTTTTACCCGGCAGCATAAATGGCTCGCGGCCTGGCGTTTTCTATGTACCCATACCGGATGCTAAAACCTACAACAAATACGCTGACGAAGCCTTGTTTTTGCATGAAGCAATTCCCGGCCATTACTATCAGCTTTCATTACAACAGGAGAATAGTCAGTTGCCCGAGTTTCTGCATCCTGAAAGCATGAGTGTATTTGTTGAGGGCTGGGCACTGTATGCCGAATCGTTAGGCAAAGAGTTAGGTTTGTATGAAGACCCCTATCAATATTTCGGTATGCTGAGTATGGAAATTCACCGTGCCATCCGACTCGTACTCGAAACAGGCATTCACACGATGGGCTGGACACGCGAACAGGCTATTCAATATTCCTTAGATAATGAAGCCGAGCCCGAAGACAAAATCATTGTAGAAGTAGAGCGGTACATGGCCACGCCAGGAGCCGCACTGTGTTACAAGATTGGGCAAATCAAAATTCGCGAGCTTCGCACCCGGGCCGAGGTGGCTTTGGGCGATAAGTTTAATGTAAAAGAATTTCACACCCAGGTATTAAATTCAGGCAGCTTGCCGCTGGTCTTGTTGGAAGAAAAAATTAATGGCTGGATAGCAAAAGAGAAAGGCAAGTAACTACTTCCGCATTAAACTAAACTTTCCACTTGTAATGGCAAAAGCAGCAGTAACTGAATAGGTGTTGAGTAAATTGTGAGTAGTGGTTAATGGATCGGTGATCAACGACTAAGTGCAAATGATTTCTTCGAAATGAATTTGTCATTGCGGGCGAGGAGAACACTTTTTGATTTGCCACGCACGTCAACGAGACCCGCAATCCCGTAAAGGGTAGGTCTTAGTGACAGCATTTCATCGCTACTTCACCACCACACTACTTGGGATCGCGGGTCAAAGCCAGCGAAGACATTTCATAATAAATGTGTCAGTGCCCTTGAACGAAACACCTGGTATTAACCAGGCGAGCTTCTCCATTCGCTGGTGGAGTAGGTTGGGGTCAACTCACCAAAAAGCACTTTTTCTAAAATCATTGTTGCAGGTGTCGATAGTATCACCGACCGCCTGCAACAATGCATCAACCCATTACTTCCACTCCAAACCCTTATCCTTTGCTTTCTCACGGATCGCCTTGATCATAGTTACATCAAGCATCGATCCTTCATCTTCCGCAGGCTGATGTGCAGCCAGATACTGTTGACGTTTTTTGTTCAGCTCCAGAATTTCATTCTGTACAGCCTTGCGCTCATCCGCTTTTTTAGCAACATACACTTTGCGTTCTCCGGCACTCATCCCTTGCATTTCTTCTGGTAATTGCTGTGCAGGAGCCGTGGTAATTACACTCTCATCGTCTTTCGCGGCATCTACTAAATCCCACGAAGAGTTTTGATACGCATGCGTACTTTTGGACACCGCGCGTTCCACTTTATTCGCCTGGCCATAGCTCTCTGCATTTTTGTCCTGTGCCGCCTGAGCCTCTTTCTTTTCCCGTCCCGAGGTGCCATAGTATAGGTAGGTTTTGTTCAGTCGATCATTACACTCCGCAATTTTTGAATCATAGGGAGTTGCTATAAATACTGTTTTGCGATTTTGCTCAATGCTCATGTAGCTTCCACCGGTCCGGTCAGCACCATCTTTCCAGTTGGTGTTCAGGCCTTCATCAAATTCTCCGCAGTAGATTGTATTAACTACCACTCCTTTTTCTTTGGCCACCGAACAGGCGAGGCGGTAGCTTACCGAGCCTTGCGTGAAGGGTTCGTTTCCGGCAATAAAAATCATTTTCAAATCGGCTGCCGATGTTGACCACCCAAGCTGGTTGAGCGATGTCTGAATCACGTGCCCGCAGAACTCGTTGCCCCCGTTGGTGGAGAGTGCAAACAGTTTTTCAGAGATCAGGTCAAGGTCATTGGTGAGGCCACTCACCTGGCGGATGTATCCTTCCGAGGAAGGCAGACCATCATTGCCGTATTCGTACAAGGCAATCTTGATGCGGGGCCGCGAACCGTCTCCGCATTTAGCTGCAGCCAGTTCGTTTACAATTTTCCATAGTTGCGATTTTGCCTGGTCAATAAGTCCATCCATGCTGTTGCTGGTATCGAGCAGCAAGGCAATCATAATGCTCTGATCTTTGGCGGGGCTTTTTTCCGATGCTGAACGTTCGGGGTTCACGGCACTCATCCCGATAGCTATCGGGACGGAAACTACCGTCATGATGATCATCACAGCGACCACTTTCAAAAAGCGCGTGCTGGCAAGAGGTATCGTTTTCATAATCTGTTATTTGTTTTCCGTAGGATGCACCGTTCCGCCAGATTCCATAAAACTTCAGGTAATTTTTTTCTTCCTATCGTGTGGAGCCTGGTCGTGTCTTTCGGTTGTTACCCCTAATAAAAGGTCTAATCCTTCTCCGCCAGTTGGCGGAGAAGGATCTCCTCATCAAGATAACGTACTTCCTTATTTGGGGATCCTTCGCTATAGTGAGCTTCGGTCAATAAGTAGGTTTTGGTTTTATACAAACATAAAAAAAAGATAACGAGAAGCTGACCGCTCAGGATTGGGTTACAATTTTATTTTAGAATAGTGACTCCCTGGTTATTGTTGATCGATTGCTTAACAAACACACTTAGTTCGATCGATCCCTTCATTGATTGTCTAATCTTAGTAATTAAACTTAAGAGCGGACTGAGCCTTACTTTTCTTTTGCATGCACAAAAGAAAAGTAATCCCGCATTCTTGCGGGACTAGCCGCCTTACCACCGCACAGGCCTCGAGTGGGCTCCGCCAGCTGGCGGATGCACATCCACACACCAAGGATAGTTAATTGGGCATGTTAATTTAAAATTATCTACTTCGTAATAGGCTGGAAGACCTTAATATGAAACTTGAGAGCGGTGGCCCGGCCGAAAAGCGGGGTGGTGTGATAGCATGCGGGGGGAAGCTTTTTTCGGCCTTGATTTTTTTTCGTTCTTTTTTGTATCAAGACAAAAAAGGACAAAGAGAATAAAGTGATGCGCTTTGTTTGTACGCACTCTCGCCTTTGTTGGCATTGACCACCAAACACCCACCATAAATGCATACGTTCTATCATCATTCTCCTGACCACGCCAATTGGTGCGAAATTTCGATCTTAACTTTCCTTTGGCGCGTTTAGATCTTCTCATTAATACCGCGCCCCGACATGTCTGCGCGCGGCTATAAACATATTACCCCTCTGGGGTATGGGAAAAATCAATCATTAGCATCACTCCCTCTCCTTTGGGGAAGAGCAAGCTTACCAACCGAATCCGCCAGCAAACGGAGTAGGTTGGGGTGAGGTCAACCTACTAAAACTGCAATCGTCCTATTATCCTTAATCTGTTGTGTTGTTGTTGTAGTTTCTTGCTAAAGGCATGACTTTGTCATAATTTCGTTTCAGTGCGTGAGGACGTGCCCTGCCCGTCAAAATCCTTATTAATAAATAAACCATACCTCCTATGAACAGAAGATCTTTTCTTGGTAATGCCGCTGCCGGCCTGGCCGCTACCGGATTGCTTTCCCATATCCCTGCCTCCGTATTCAGTATGGCGAATACCAAAGGAATCAAAATGCCCCTTGGCTTTCAGTCTTATGTGTTTCGGGACGAGATTTCCCTTAAACCTCAGGAGACGATGAGTAAGCTGGCCAGTTATGGCTACAAGAATGTAGAATGGTGCAGCCCCAAAGGTTACCAGGGTCCCTTCATGCCGTTGGTCAAATACTCAGGCAAGGAACTGAAGAAGATCACCAACGACTCGGGCCTCGAGACCACCAGTTGCCACTTCACCTGGGATGAGATTATGGATGACAACAGCCTCGCTGAACGGATCGAATTTGCGAACCAGTTGGGATTGAAACACATGGTTTGCTCTGGCGGACTTATAGCCAAGACTTCCGATGAGGTGAAGAAGCGCTGCGAACAAATGAACCATTTCGGAGCCTTGGTAAAAAAGGGCGGACTGGTTGCCGGATATCACAACCACAACGGAGAGTTTGATGAGAAGCTTGATTCCCGTCCGCAATACGACCTCATGCTCGAACACCTCGATCCATCCTTAGTTAAGATGCAGTTTCAAGTGGCGGCCATCACCTCAGGGTATAAGGCCCAGGATTATTTCAGGAAATTCCCCGGCCGATTCATCTCTGCACACCTGCAGGATTATGCTCCGAATGACCATGAGAAGGAAGTGGTTATGGGTTCAGGCATTGTCGACTGGAAGGATTTCTTTGCCGCTGCTAAAGTGGGCGGACTGGAATACATTTTTGTTGAGATGGAATCTAACCCGGCCATTATGGAGGGTTGTGCAAAGTATGTGAAGAGTCTGTAAAAAGACTTGCCCCTGCTTTGGTGATCTTCCTAACCATAGTCGTCAACTTAAGGTAATATTTCCCCAATTTTTACATGTCGTCCCTACAGGACTTTGATTCAATTTTATTCCATTCTTTTTTACCAACATATTGTCCCTACGGGACTTATCTAAGCATTGTTATTAAAGTTGGCCGTGGCTGGGATGTAGGTAGTAGTTGCTGGCCATGCTACTAGTAGATCGGAAGAGCAC
>ERZ795044.2517-NODE-2517-length-15889-cov-5.778578_pt1 | contig 15889 bp, 28 predicted proteins | sample MGYA00375128_ERZ795044 | MGnify/ENA primary metagenome ERZ795044 (study PRJEB30173, sample SAMN05720213) | anaerobic digester metagenome | isolation source: active sludge of municipal wastewater-treating anaerobic digesters | place: USA | collected 2014-12-22 ... | reverse complement strand
TTTATCCATTCATCAATTTTTGCAATGGGGTTAATATCAATCATTTCCCCATCCGGAGCAATCTTATTCAACATATCATTCAAGACTGAGAATGAAGCTTGCCCAGTAATTTTTTTCGCTTTAGCCATAAAATTAATTTATCTTATTTTGTTAATTTTATGGTCTTTTTTATCGAAAGTTTTACATTTGTGACAAGAAAATAGAGAATAAATTAAGAGAGATACGGATATGATTGCTGCTATAAGTTTAATAAATCCAATATGTTGAGTTCCAAAAATAAGCTCACCAAAATGATTAAGCAGTATATAAAATTCAACTACTAAGAAAAAAATGAATGATAAACAAAAAAATTTAATTAAAATTTCTTTCATAAAGAAAGAATAATTTTATAACCCGAACTCGCCTCCTCCCTCTTCAGGTTTTTCTTCGGCTGGGGGTTCTTCTGTCTTTTCTTCTTTTTCCTCCTCTACTTCGTCGAGGATAGGTTTTAATCTCCAGAATATTCTCTGAGCCGCCTTATCCTTTAAAATAAAACCAGCCCAGTCGATCTCTTTTTTATCTGGTTCTATTGCATCTTGAGCAATCTCAGTTGAAGGTCTAACGATAAAATAATATACTCGTTTGTATATTTTTCCGGATTTATCCTCATAATCGATATAATGAGGCTCGGTATCTTTTATATCTTTAGGATCGATATTTATGCCAATTTCTTCCCTTGTTTCTCGTATAGCTGCTTCTAAGAGATCTTCTCCTTTTTCTACTTGGCCCTTGGGAATACTAAAAGTTCCCCACCATTTTTGACCTGTGGGATGACCAAGAAGAATACTGCCATTCTGAATAATGGCTAATCCAGCAGATAACTGAATAGGATCATCTAGTTCTTGTTCAAACAGTTTTTCTCGAACTAATTTCATCTTTAGCAAATTCTTTTATTCTTTTTATATTTATCAAATTTTCTTCGAGCGTTTGTATCACTCCATCAATATCTTCATATTCGCCTAATAGAATTTGTTTTATAGAACGTTCTACAGATTTGGTTTTCGGGAAATTCCAGTTATCAAATTCCTCAGTTTGTGGATCGTATACCGAATAAACTGTTACATGATTAGGGCTATCTCTTACAAATAGTTCTATTTCTCCTGCAAGAGTATTACCCCATTTTAAATCTATTCCAAATTCCTTGCATACTTGGCAAATATAATCCATTTTTCTTTCAGTAGTCATGCCAATATCCATGGATTTTTTAGGATCCTGACCTCGTTCAAAATTAATATTTTCTCTTACCAAGCTCATTTTTATTAAAAATTTTTTACCCAATATTCCATTTTTGCCAATGCATCTTCCATATTATCATAGGGAATTTCATCTCCCTCATTTGGCCTAGCATTTGGCGACTGGGGAAGACGGAATTTTCTTTCAATTTTATATCCAGCTGCCCATTCGGATCCTTCTTCATCTGGTTCTGGAACAAAAATAATATAAGCAAAATATTTCGAACCAGATGGGCCTTCTGGTGTATATTCAATTCCTATTTCAATAAATAATTTCTGATTTAATTCTTTAATCCTCATATAGGGATTATCTTTTAATTCCCATACATCTTTGCCCCATTGTTCAATAGCTATTTTTTTAATTCCATCAAACATTTCTTTGCGAGCTTTTTTTATTTTTCGCTCGGTAACCCTCCCTAATTCCATAGAATCCATTGGCTCTTGTCCCCTTACAAATTGTGCCCTCATTTTAGCCACCTTTTGATTTTATTTACAGCATCTTCTAATTTGTCAAATTTTATATCTGAAAATACTATGCTATCTGTTCGGCTAAATTCACCAATAGTGTAAATCCCATTTTCCCATCTTACCCAAAAATAATTTGATGTTTTAGGAAATCTAATGTCTACTTCTGCCCCCCATTCTTCTACTGGACCATCAAAACTAAATGCCGGGGTTAATCGAGCATGAATATTTTCTTTTTTAATAATTAAAGATAATTCCTCCATCATTTCCTGACAAATATTAGCAAGTTCCCGTTTTTTTGTTTTTTCATCGGAAAGACCTATTTTCATAGATTTCTTTGGCTCTAATCCTCTTACAAATTGTGCTCTCATTTCTTTTCAACCCCCTTTGCAGTCCAATTAAATTTATTTAGATAAATCCTAACTTGTAACATCGCTTGTTCTAATGATTCTGTAGGCTTTTGATCCTGTATTTGATCTATATCAATTAAAGAATAACCAGCCCAAAAATGTTCTCTTTCAAAATCATAATATAGCCAATATTTATATGGATAAAGTCTATTTGGCTTTGCCCCCTCGAATTCTACCTCTATTCCTCTTTCTGAAATATCTTTTTTAATTGTATTTAAATCTAAATTATAATCGCGACAAATAATACGAGCTCCCCTTTCCATCTGGTTCCCTATTTGAACAATTTTATTACCAATACCCATTTGTTCTTTGGGATCTTCTCCTCTTATAAATTTGGCTCTCATTTTTCGTTTTCTTCCAATTTTTTTCTTAAGAAATTTATAACTTCTTTAATATCTTTTGTTTCAATTTGTTCCGAAGTCTGATATTGATTCTCAATGCAACCTGCCAAAAATTCTTCCATTAAAAACCAATATGAAATATAATAAGTATGCTTGACTTTTCTAGATCCATAATAAATGTTTCTTCTTCGTCCATCAAATTCATAAGTAAGCAATTGCTTATCCTTTTTAGAATCCTCAGTAAGATTTATAGAATCTGGATCCAAATTATATTCTTTAATTAATAATTTTATAGTTTGTACAATTTGATTATCAATACGAGAGTAAAGATTTCCAATTTTCATAGCATCTTTAGGATCCTGTCCTCTTATGAATTGTGCTCTCATTAATCTATTGCGGATGTAATCCATTTTTTTAATTGCTCAGTGGCTAATTCCAAACTATTGAAATTTCTTTCATCGGACGGTCCTCTGTTTTTTTGTGCCCATATTGCCGAATATAATTCAAATTGTTTAGATAAAAAATATCCCCTGTAATCTAGAGTAAACCAATAATTTTTATATTCTGCTCTCGCCTGAACTTGAAAATCGTAACCAGCTCCAGGAGTTTCCTGAGCTTGAGTCATTATTTCGGGTTTAAAAAATTGTTTAGAAGAAAAAATGGAAGCTAAAGCACTTGATAATTCTTCCCTCTTTTTATCAATAGCCCTTTCTTTATAATGACCTAACTGCATAGAATCTTTAGGATCTATTCCTCTTTCAAAATGAATATTTTCTAAAACAAGACGGGCTCTCACAACGATTTTTTATTTATTTATTCATAAAAAAAGGAGATATAATCTCCTTATCTCGCTTTTGTGTAATCTATTTCTTCTTCTATGCCTTCCTGGGCTTTTTTGCTCATAATCTGAGCAACTTCATAGAGATTTATAGGACGCCAGCCGCCACCAGGAAACTGGTGTATTTCTGAGTTATCGATACCTACATCAAAAGTTAATCCAGGCATTTTAAATCTACCATGAACGTGACCATAAAGGTGCCAAGACCCATGGGGTTTTCTATCCCATGAAGCCATAGGAAAGTGATCTAAAACGATGTGAATATTTAATCCAAATTGAGAAAAAGAGAAATTCTTTCTCTGAGTTATTTGAGAAAATCTTGTGGATTTTTCTATATTTCTGTCGTGATTTCCGAGGATAAGAAATTTATTACCATTTAATCGATCCAAGAATTTATCACAATCGCCGCTTCGGGCAAATGTAACATCTCCAAGAAGATAAACAGTATCTCTTTTTCCTACCCATTTATTAAAAACATCCTTGATAAGCCACTCTGTATGAGCTTTATCAATCATTTCTTTATACCATTTGTTATTCATATTCCTCTGGTCGTCCGGAATTCCTTCAAGATCCTTAGGATCTAAATAAACAGGTCTGTTGCAAATATCCACAATTTTTGGATGCGCATGATGTAAATCTGCGGTAAACCAAATATGTTCCATTACGGATTTTGCTTCTGGGGTAATTAAGTTTAGAATTTCTGCTGTTTTATGTTCTGCCATATTTTTATGTTAATCGAGGATAAAAAGATTCATTTGCATAATCCTCTTGTGAATAATCTTGTTCTGGTCTATAAGGTATTTTATCTTCTGGTTCTTGTAAAGTTTCGGGTTCTTCCTGTTTAGATGTTAAATCTTTCATCCTTGTAATGATAGTTTGCTTTTCCCCCTTAAATTCATTATAATTTTTAATTGTAAATACACAATCATGAAAATTTTCTTTATCGTCTTTAAATGGGGGATAAGGGCCTTTTAGCATAAAAGTATTTTCATCTTCATCAATAAATTTTGTAATCCAGATAGAACCCCATTGAGACTCCCCGCCATGAATCGTAAATACCCATTTAAGAGCTCTTCTGATCTTATCTCCTTTATTTCCAACAAAATCACTCTTCTCTGCTGCTTTAGCTCTTTCCTCTTCCCAATTTTCCCTTTTCTTCTTCCACTCATAATCTTTCTTAGTCATGAGTTCGCCCTTATAATCAATAATAAGGCCTTTTTCTAATAGGATTGGCTGTAAATTCTGAAAAAATGCTTCATCTTTTTCTTTTCTCCCAGCTTTATTAGAATTCCAAAACCAAACGGAATAACTTTGAACTCTTTCATTATCCCAATCCATATATCTAATATCCTGTCCTTTATATTGACCAAACTGCCATTTAAAGTTTTTATCGGGATCTTTTTGCCCTCTTTTAATAGGGTTTAAAGGAGCTTCATTAACTTCAAAGTTTTTATGTCCAAGAATTTCTTCTGCCTTCTTTTTAGCTTCTTCAAGATCTGTTCCTAAAACTTGAACAAGACGATCAAATGGATAATTACCTGAAAAATATCCTCGAACTCCGGAATGTCTTAAAACATACATTTTTCCGCCTGTTCCTGGAGCTATATAATATTTTTCTTTAATAATTCTAGACATAACAATAGATTATTTTATCTATTTATTTCACAAATATACAAATAAAAACCCGAACATAAAAATTATTCGGGGTTTTTTGATAAGGCAATTGAATCCTGGACTGGAAATTTCTCCAGCCCTGATTCTAATCTATCATAATAAATTTGAGGAGTTAGGATTTCTTTATAAGATGGAGGTTTATTTCTAATTATAACTGCCATTCCATTCCGATGATACTATAAAACCCATCATCTTCATTTCTCGAAGTACCTGGTTAAAATAGCAATGATAAATTTCATGAATAAGAACTCCTTTTACAAATTTATCATCATAAGTTAGGTTTTTCTTCTTGAAATTAGGAGTACTTTTTAATTCATATCCTACATATCTTTCTTCTGTAGTTAAAATAATTTCTCCTGGGATATAAGTTCTCCCCAGTTCTAAAGAATCATGAGACATATATTCTCTTAAATCGTCCGAATAAATTTCTATATCATAGATAGGTTCATTAATAAAAAGCTGAACTTCATCAATGATATGATACTTGTTTTCAGTAATATAATTTGAAATGCCTACACTAGTTGGTTTGCCCTCTTTATTTCTGGGATAATCTTGAGAGCATTGAGTAAAAGAAACGACAATTAAAAAAACTAATAGAAGTATCTTTTTCAAGATTACCATGTATCTTTTTGATTCTTCCAATCACTAAATTCTTCTTTTCCCCCTCTGACTGACCAATCAGAATCGATAGTTAATTTGGAGGAAAATCCGCCACGTACATTAAATTCCATTGTAATTCTTAATCTTGATGGCTGATAAACTTCCATAAGGTGGGAATAAACAGTGTTAATTAATCTCTCATAAGAAATAATCATATCCCTATATTGATAAAAGTATTTTTTAAGGGATTTTAATTCAATAACTTTTTCTTTAGCATAAAAATCAATATAAACGACACCAAAATCTGGTTGTTCATCTACTCCAAGAAAAGTTATCTCAGTTCCTTTTATTCTGTTTTCGTAGGCACTCTGGTCCGGATTGGGTAAGCTTCTAAGGACGCTTTTATCCGCAGATTGCCAGAATTTTTTTGTTTTTTTATCGGTTGTCGCCTGATCCATGTTGTACGTTTCTTTTAATTCTATCTTTTATCTTTTCTAAATTGGTTTCCGCAATATCATCTAATGTATATCCCAGCTTTCCAGCCATTCGAGCAATATACCATAGGACATCCCCCAATTCTTTCTTAAGGGCCAAATTCCTTTCGGCGGTAAGCATCCCCTCGTCATCTCTTATCATTTTTTTAATATGGTCGGCAATCTCCCCTCCTTCCCCGGTAATTCCTAGAGCACAGTAGATAATATCATCATACTCATAAAATGCAGTTTTAGCTGCTTCTTCTTGATACTTATTTAGTTCCATTAAAATAAAGATTTAGCATAAATAAGGTTTCCTGGGACTGGACTATATCCAAGGGCTTCAATAAATCTATTAAATGGTTCCACAATAACTTTTTCAAACTGTTCATCGTGGTTTACTTCTGGTGCAAATTCATGAGGATAGCTTCCGGGCAAAAATCCAAATATTTGATCTTCGGATTTGCAATAATAGAATTTTATCTTATCCCCGGTCTTGATAAGGCTATATTTACTTCTCCATTTAGAATTCTGGAGTTTGTGATTATAAACAGCTGCTGCTCTAACATTAATAGGGCATTTTTCAGCCAATACAATTTTCTTTTTATCTTCCAAACAATATTTTTCATATTCTCCAATTGACATGGATTTTGAAATATCATCGGGATTTTGAAGAATAAACTGCTGTTTATATTCTTTCAATTTCTTAACAGCATCGCTATAATTTAACGCTTTTCCGTTTTGGAAAATATACTTGGTTAACTCCTTAAGAACTTTTCTTGCAAATTTTGGAGTTGAACTTTGAACAATTTCTACACCCGTTGAAGCAATCTTTTCCTGTGGTTTATATTCTACTCCAGGGTCCTTCCATGCTAAGTCCAAGACATATTTCTTTTTTGCCATCATTAAAGCCGAGAAAGAGATCTTTTCCAGATCTAGATTTTGAAGATCTGTAGTATTAAATTTCTTAGCATATTCTTCAAATCTTTGTTTAAAATATGAATTTAATCGAAGTTTTTTAAGATTGAGAATAAATTCGACAGGATTACCTTGATAATCACAAGATTTTAAAACAGGATCAAATGTAACATAAGTAGAGTCCGTATCGTTATAAATAACTAAACTTTTAATTGTAATAGGACGAACTTGTTTTAATCCTAAAGCTTCATGAAGTTTAATATCTTTATGCCACATATTGATGAAATAATCATCAATAATATTATTAGCAAAGTGAATAATGTCTTGACCTTGCAATGTTACGGCTTCAGCAATATAAATGTTATACCCGACAAAGAATGGAGATGCACAAGCACCATAAATAGAGTTAATAAAAATTTTAATTGAGTGCTGAAGACCATTATATTCATCCACAATCGATTTAAGACGATCTATTTCATGTTTAAGATCTTCAAGAGAACAATTATAAGGATCAATTTTGGATACTTTTAGTTCCACCATATAACTTTTTATTGTTATATGCTGGGGGGATCTAATGGTTTTAATTTTTACAAACCATTAACGGGCCTAAAGAAGAAGGTAATGCTTTAAATATTTTCCATTTAGCTAGAATAGCAGCTAATATTGCTACATGTTCTAGATAGAGAATTTCATCAAAGCAGGTAGAATGCTTATCATAGTAAATTCTAAAGACCTCAGTCATGCCCTCTAATTTTGAAGCTCTCGTATATTCTGATGGATCTTCCATAGGGGCTAATATACAAAAAATTTCTTTACGTTATGTCTTTTTTCTTAAAATAATTCTCTTATCAAGGGGGCTCCAGATTTTTTTCCATTCGGGGAACTCCGGCAAGAGTTTATTAAGATAAGCCATATAAATTTTGTAACGTCTATCATCGCCTTTGAAATTGGCGGACGGATACATGTTTAATCCGTCCACCTCATTCTCTGATATAAATTCTTTAATTATTTCTATTACTGTTGAAAGTATCTTGAAAATCCTTCCTTTGTTTACTACTTTTGTATCTCCTTCTTCACCAGAAGTACTAAATTCCGTTTGATAAATGTTCTTTTTTCTCCCGTGTATTTCCCCTAGATTAATAAACTTTACAGCATATTGATCTCCATCCTCAGTTTCGAAATAATAAAAGCAAGCTAATTTCTCGCATTTACCCTTTCTATAACTATAAGGTTGAACTAAAAAGGATCCAACTTCATTTAGAGGGTCTAAAGATTCTCGAACAATCATCTTTCGTTTGTTTTATTTATTCTCCTCTTCTTTTAATAGTTCTAGCAATTTTGGTATTATAGGATTTCTAACACTATCCTCATTTTCGAATGTAACCGACCCAGAAAATTCTTGATCTTTTAATAGAACTGAGACCTTTGACAAACAAGATTCTTTTTTATCTTTGCGGTCTATTTGTTCTACATCCCCCAAAAATATCATTTTGCAATTACTTCCTATCCTAGTAATAATAGTTTTAAATGTATGATAATCTAAATTCTGGGATTCATCTACTATAACAATAGCATTATCAATAGTAACTCCTCTTATATAAGCAATTGGAAAAATTTCTATTACCCCTGTATCAATAAATTTTTTGGTGACAATAGAAGAATTAAAAATCTTATCCAGATTACCTGTAAAAGAAAACATATAAGGTTCCATCTTTTCCCATAAGGATCCTGGTAGATAACCTAAAGATTCTCCATTTATTGTCTGGAGTGATTTCACAAGAACCAATTTTTTAAATCTTGGTTCCGTTTTCATTAAGTGGAGAGCGGTTAACAAGCTCATATAGGTTTTTCCGGTTCCCGCCGGACCTGTTGAAATAACAACGTCCTTTTCCTCTATAGCCTGTTTTAAGTCTTTTTGCCTTTTGTTTTTACATTTAACTTCGATTTTTAAGTCATTTAACCTAATTTTATCTGATTCATAGAAGGATGCTTTTCTTTGTGATGAGATCTCTTCATATATGCTTACATCCTCGATCTCCTCCGGTGTTAAATTTTTTTTCTCGCCAAAATACTTATTTTATTTTAAGGTTAAGGATCCTTTCACTATATATTTCTTCTGGGGGTATCAAAAAACAGGGGCTAGAAAAGCCCCTGAAAAAATAATTCATCTATCAAAAATCCGTTGAGGACTCATCATACTTTTCGTCCTTCTCAACCATGGAGGTCACGGTTATCGTTCGGCTTTCTTTTGATTTAAAAACAATCCTATCATCAGAAAGATCTACGTCATAATTTTCCATGTCTACCTTTTCAAATTGTGCTTTATAAATACAAATAGCCGTATTTTTTGCTGCGTCAGCTAATTTGAATTCAAAGGTCTTTCCTCTTGCAGTTAGTTTCCCTTCTTTGGTTTTAAAATCAATAAATTTATATTCATTATCGAGATTGCAAAGTGAATTGATCTTTTCTATTTTAAGACTTGGCAATTCAAATGAAACTGCAGGAGTAATGCTGGCAATATTTGTTATAAACAAATTATCCGAAATATATTTAAAAATATGGAGAGGAGTACAATTTAAACTCATTTTGAGATTAGAGTTCTTAATTAAGATATTTGTTCCTGCAAATCCTGCATTTTCCCCAACTATTTCTTCATATTTGAAACCGAAGTAAAATTCTTCAGAAACGAAATGTTCAAGGGATTTAATTAATCTTGGAATGTGATAAATACCGACTTTGACTCTTTCCTTAAGGGAAGGTTTACTTGTTAACTCTAATCCAGCATCTTCAAAGGATATTCTGGAGAATTTTACTACACTTTTCTCGGGATTATAAGTCTTTGCTAAAAATTCTTGAGCATTCTCATCTACTTCAAGAAGAAGAGAATTATCAATTAGGGAGAATCTTTTTAGCCAAGAGGTAAAAGGCCTAATATTTTTGGCCCGGAACTCTAATACTTTTGCCATAGATATTCTTTTTTGTAACTATAATATTTTGTATGTTTTATGTAATAAAAGTCGAGAAGTTTTAATCTTTTAAAAATTCCTCCAATGTTTCTGGAGCATAATTTTCTCTAACTGGGCTTGGATTTAAAAATTCATTTACTAAATCCAAATAAACCGAACTTTCTAAAGCAGGATCCCAAATATCATAATGTTCCTGCTCCATGTATTTAGAAAAGTCAGCTAATATTTGTTCTTCAACATTAGAATCATTTAAATCTATTGTAGAATCTACATAATGTGAAAAGAATCCATTCTCTGGTAAATATTCATTAAAGAAAATATCTCTTATTTCATCTATATCCACATCAACTTCTGCGGATTCATTTATTTCACTCTCTGATAAAACGTTTTCTGTTTTAAGTTCCCTAGCTGCTAATATAGGATTTATGCCATGAGCTTCAGCGCTTTGAATAGTTTCCATGTTTTGAGGGTCATTTAAGATTAGATCGATTTCTTCTTCGCTATAACCCTCCTTAGAAAACCATCTCCATATAATATCTAAATAGAGATCTAATTTTTGACCCCAGGCTTCATTCACTTTTCTTTTTTTGTGCTTTCTTTTTGGGAGACCTTTATGCTTTGTTTTAGCAAATTTTTCAAGGTCTTCCATACTCATTTTAGCCATCTGCTTGGAAGCACCCCATAATTCTGATTTGGGCTTATTGCCTTTCTTTACTTGTAAGGCAATTGCAGCTGCTTGTTGTTGGGATTTACTTTTTGAAGGCATAACGAACAATAATTTTATTTATTTATTCGTCTTCCCCCTCCATTTTTTCGTCTTTATTATCAAACGGATCTTCTCCATTCCAAACAACAATACCATTTACTTCTTCAAGATCCTCAGTATCGAATAGGTTTACATCTGTTTTTTTGGAGCCAACTCCTCTGGCAATGGTAGGATCTATCGTTTTATCGAATAAAGATTTTGCTTTTATAAGCTCTTTCTCCCTAAGCTTTAATTCCTTCTCAAGTTCTTTTATTTTTTCTTTGGTAGCTGTTAATTCGTCTTTAGTAAACTTTTTAGAAGTAAGTGATTCCAGACGGGATTTAATATCAGGACTAAATGGCTTAAGAAACTGATCTATTTCGGTAACCGTTCTTTTCTTAAGTAAAATAAAATTAATAAATTGTTCCTTAGCTTTATTAAATATAAGTTCTGTAGAAGTCCAATTTCTTTCCCATTCCTTATTTTTCCAGTCTAATCTTTTTAATTGCCATTTATAATCATCCAAATACTGTTCAACGGATTCATAAACTAAGACTTGACCGTCTTTTATAAATACTGGGTTTTCGGTTACGATGATAGAAAAGGATTTTTCAACATAAGCTTGAATATCTTCCCATTCTTTCTGATTTTTACCGGTGTAGATAATATCAATATTTACCTTTGTGTTGGAATTATTAAGTACTTTAACAAGTCCTTCATATCGATTAAAAAGATAATCTAATCTTTTAAGAACACTGGTATAATTAAGAATTGGGGGAAGCTCCCTTATTTCCATCCGTTTTTCATTTACAGATATTTTTGAAGAGAGAATCCAAGCTCGATCTAAACCGCGATGTTTATGTATAGATCCCTTAAAATCCTTAAAATGCGGGGGAACTTTATCTCTTTTCCCCTCGAGATATTCTTTTATATCAGAAAGTTTTCTTGGAAGAATAGTTGTTTTATATCCAACAGCTATACCTACAATAGATGTGGTTAATCCAAGTGGCACTTCTAACCAAAATGGATCATAAGGACCATCAGTTTCTCGAGTAGTAAGATGCTTATATTTCTTAAGTATCTCTGAAACTTCCTTCGATAATTTTATGGATGTATACCTTGCTGCTGCTGGTTCCGGACAAACTTCGCTTCCAAAGAATCCATATCCTTCCAATATTTGAAGAGAGGAGCCGAATGGCCTGGCGAGTTTTGAAATAGCTTTCCCTAAACTCATATCCCCATGATGGTATCCGTCTTTAATGCTATCCCCCACAACAGACAAAGTCTTTGTAAAATTCTGAGGAGAATTCATAAGAATATACCTCTGAACTGGAGTTAAAGCATCATAGAAGGATGGGATTCCTCTGCTTGTTAGAACATACAACGAATATTCCCTGAATTTCTGATCGATAAATTTAGAAATAGGGAGTTTAACTGTTTTAGACTTCATTTAATATGTCTTTGATCTCTTTTACTAATTTGTAAATTTCCCTTTTTTCAGCAGCCATTTTATCTGCTGAAAGACCAATTTATTACTTATTTGTCTCTTTTGTTCAGCTGAGAGAATGGAATTTTTCTCTTCTAACTGTGTTTTTATTTCTTCCATACTACTATATTATTATACAAATATACAAAAAAATCCCCAGATAAAAAAATTTTATTGTTTAGATTTGTAAAGGACTTCATAATTTGGATCAAAAAGTAATTGAAAAATATCAGTTTGATCTACATTTCCATAAAGATCTGGATTTAAATTCTTTCTCGCTTCCATTTCACTTTCATAGCAATATTCGAATTTATCTTGATCTTCTTTTCTTTTATTAAAGGTATTAATTCCGACATAAACTAAAAGAAGCCACTGGATAAAATTCCAAAACTGATACCCCAAACTAATAGTGTCCAAATGTAAACAAAAATTTGTTGTTTGTTTTACTTCTTTAGGTGTTAGGGGTTCTTTCCTTCTCATAATTGCAAAGTCAGCATAATTCCAAGGATAATGTGTTCTAAATAATCTAGGGTTATATCCATTATCGACGCTTTCGAATACATAAAGTTCTCCTGCAATCCAAACGCATCTGCCTGCATGACTATAAATAACACTGGTGTCATATCCTTTCTTTTTTCCCCAATGCTTCATTACTTTTTGAATAGTCCTGCTTAAAAAAGAATCATTATTTACCAATAAGGTATCTCCAGTTTTTACATCTTTAAGTTCCATACCAAGTTTTTATTTTATTTATTCTTGGCAATGAATTGTTAAAGTTGAGCTCCAGAGTAATTTTTTAGCCAATCAGGAATAGTATCTAAGAATTTTTCCATATCCTGATTAATTTCGTTTTGAAGTTTTTCTTCTTCAGCAAGCATGCTACCTGCACAAAGTTCGGAACCATAAATATCCCAAGCACTTTTATTAGTCTCTTTCATTTCTTGAAGAGCTTTTTTCTTTCGATCAATCTCCTGAAGAAGTTTTTCGGATTCCTTAAATTTATTGAAATCACTCCTTAAAGCAGTAAAATATCCGTCTGCCCAATGAACCCGAGCTCTCAAATCCTTGTGGGTAAACTCCTTGATAATTTTACCATTCTCGTCTGTTATGACACTTTCGTATCCTTTAAACCCTTCAACTTTATCTTCATAATCCTGAGTTTCAATGAATAGAGTGCAGGGAAATCCGTTTTCTTTTAAAAATGCTACCATATTATGATTCTTTGAGTTCCTCGTTTTCAAGCATCATTGTTCCATTTGGGTGAACTGGATAAAATGTTATCGATACCCTATATTGCTTAAATTTTTTCATAAGTCTTTCAGCTAAATCCTTAGCTTTATTCCTAATCTCCGATTGGCTTGCAGGGTATCTTGGATAATTTATAAAACCTATTACTAATCCCGGTTCTTCTCCATTTACATAAACGAAATGAGTTGGGGAAACAGAAACGCATTGTCCAACTTCAGTACAATAATGTTTAATCTCCTCAAGGACTTCTTTAGAAGTAAATAAATTTTCTGAATACCCTTCCCGAAGGCCTAACCAGATTTTAGCTTCGTAATTATCTACAATCCTCATGGTTTTGAAATCTGCGGATCAAAAATTGAAGCCCATTCATCAAGCATCCTCGGATAACTTTTTCCGGGGCCGTATTCAACATTCTCTACAACGACAATTTTTCGTCCGTATGCAAAAGCTACACCCATATCAAAATGGGTTCCCTGAGAATCCGGATTATAGAATATATGTACTTCGTGACACATTGCAATAGCCCTTGCATTCTGAGAACATATTTCATATCCTGAAGCCTGCTGATTAGTATCACGATGGGGGAGATGAACTTGATTACCTTCGCTTTCCAGCTTAGCAACATAGTCTTCAAGCTTCTTCTTATATTCATCAGAAGCTCCTCTCACTGTGCAAATAATAAAAATTCTTTTCATATTGTGGATAATTGAAATGCGTTTATAAAGAAGGGTATTTCTTTTCTATCGCAAAAAAGAAAAAGATAATAATTTTTTTGATCTTCGGATTCAGAAAAACCAATTTCAAGAATATATTCTCCTTCTTGTGGTTTCCCGTCGGATTTTTTAAATCCTCTTCTATCAATAAAAACAAAATGAGAATTATCTTTTAATTTCTCTAAAATAGTATCAAAAGACATATTGATTGGTTTTCTCGAAAAAGAAACCGCGGCATCTAATATATCTACGTGAAATCCTATTTTTCGTTCATAAGCCATTTTTAGTAGTCTTTTCTTTTGTTCAAGAGATAAATTTTGAACATTAAAAAAGACATCCGGCTCATATTCCGGAAGATCATTTACTAATCCTATCATTCCTGGTTTTGGATGGCTCATTTTTTCCCTTTTTATGCTCTTCGATTTTTTCTTTTATTTCTTCTTGCTGCTTCTGATTTTCATGCTCTTTTCTCTTTACCTCATCGTGTTTTTTCCTTTTCTCCTCTTTTTCTTTACGCTTAATTTCAATTTCTTTAAGTTTTCGAGGATTGACCATATAATGATTTTTAGCTTGAAGTTCTGTTCTAACTTTCATTAAAACCTTGCCGAGGAGATTTTGGCCTTTCCAATTACTTTCATCAAGGATAGCATCATCTTTTTCGTGTATACCAACCCCCCAAATAATATCCACGGGGCTTGCTTCAACAAGAGTTTTAGTATCAGTTTCCATTAATTGTTTGGTTAAAACCCGATCGCTTTCAAATTTAGCTTTAACAGCTGCATACATAGCATCAAATCTTGACGATGACCAAGCTTCTTCATTATACCCAGAAACCTCTCTTCCTAATTTTTTAGCTATGGCCGGATTAGATCCTAATTTAACTATTTCTTTGGCCTTATCTTCATCACCAAAGAACTTAGCCTTAATATACATGAAAATTTGTTCGGAATTAGTAAATAATTCACCATCATAATAAATTTTCAAGTTGCTTGGCGTCCAATTAGACATCCAATTGGTCCAAAAATAGATATGGGTTTCAGTTTCTCTCATCCTAATTCTAATTTTTTTATTAAATCTATGGGACAAAGAACTTTTGTATTTTCCCCCTTGTTTCCAAAGGACCCAATCATTTCTGCAGAAACCACTATTTTTTTAATGGCTTCATCCTGACAATTATCCGATAGAATGCTAATAATTCCCACAACCCCTAATTCATTATTTTCCTCATAATGATCAAATATTCCAGCACCCTCAGAGCTTATAACATTATCTCCATGTACAAACCCATATTTCGAGAAATATTTTTCTTCTAACTCCTTATTCTTATTTGTGAACATTTTTTAATATATTAAATTTACATTTTCGTCTATGACTTCTTCTAAATTGTCTTGCATTTATTTCTTTATGGCAAAAAGGACAAATAGTTTTATTTTCAATACTCTTTTGATAATTTGAAATATTCTTTTTATGTTCTGGGGATAAATAACGACCTGTTAAAGATTTTTGTCAAAATAACGGATGTATGTTTATCTTTTCATCATCATCACCTGGTTTCCATTCAGGAACTTCAATGCCAAGATTTTCTTCAAGCCATGAAGCTACGATTCTCCTATGACAAAATTCCCCCGGAGCTTCCCAACATAAAAGAACCTGGCCTCTTAGAGTTTCATAAACCTCCCGAGGATTGAGTTTTTTAAGAACCTGTTCTCTGTACTGTCTTTCATATTCCTTGTCATCAATT
>ERZ795044.2516-NODE-2516-length-15895-cov-4.604672_pt1 | contig 15895 bp, 10 predicted proteins | sample MGYA00375128_ERZ795044 | MGnify/ENA primary metagenome ERZ795044 (study PRJEB30173, sample SAMN05720213) | anaerobic digester metagenome | isolation source: active sludge of municipal wastewater-treating anaerobic digesters | place: USA | collected 2014-12-22 ... | reverse complement strand
GCGAGCCCTTCGGTTAGGCTCGATACTCACTTCATCATCACGGCGATCGAACCCGTTTCACGAAACGCCCCGGCCGTCGGTCTCGATATCGCGACGGAAAAGAACCGTTACGAGGGCGCGATGCGCGCGGCGCGTGGCTCGGCCGTCTGGGTCTCGATCGCGGGGCCGCGCCGACGGCTGATGCTCCGGTTGTGCTCACCATTCAGCCGGGCGTGGTCGTCTTCGCGTCGACGGGCGTGTCCTGGCTCGCGGTGAACCGCGGCAACCGCATCAGCGCGGTCGGTACGGCCACCGACCCCATCGTATTCACGAGTCGCGATAATGTACTGGGTCTTGCGAACGATGATTCCCAGGGCCAGTGGGGTGGTGTCGTGCTGCTCGGGCGCGCGCCGATCACGGACTGCACCGTCGCGCCTGCGGCCACGCCGGGAACCGTTGCGTGCGAGCGTCAGACCGAAGGCGCAGTGGACCCGGCCTACTACGGCGGCGCGACGCCGGCCGACAACAGCGGGACGATGCGCTACGTGCAGATCCGCTATTCCGGCTACGTGCTGTCCGGCGACAGCGAGCTGCAGTCGCTGACGCTGGGTGGCGTTGGCTCAGGCACGACCATCAGCCACATCCATTCGCACAACAGCTCGGACGACGCGTTCGAGAACTTCGGTGGCCGCGTCAATATGCGCAACCTGGTACTGACCGGTGCCGACGACGACAACATCGATGTGGACACGGGCTATCAGGGCACGATCCAGTACGTGATCGGCGTGCAGAAGACCAGCGGCGCGGCCGATTCGATGATCGAGCTCGATTCGGCCAATGCGCTCGAAAGCCAGACGCCGCGTACGCACCTCAAGCTCGCGAACTTCACGTTCGTGCACCGCAATCCTGCCTCCGGCAACAACGCGGCAATGCTGTTCCGTGGTGCGTCGGACGCCTCGCTCGTCAACGGCGTCGTCACGACCTCGATGGCCTGCCTGCGCCTGAACGGTACCAACATCCTGACGGCCAATCCGGCGATCGAGAAACTCGGCCCGCCCTTGTTCCGCTCGGTCGCGATGCAGTGCGCCACCAATGCGTTCGTCGGCTCGGGCAGCGTCACCGCCCAGCAGGTCTCGGATGTGTTCAATGCGGGTACCAACAACACGTCGACCTTCACGGCGAGCCTGACGAACACGTTCGTCAATGGCGCGAACGAGACGGCGCGGACGGCCTCGGACCCGCAGGCGATCGACCCGGCGTTCACGACGACGACCTACATCGGCGCCGTTCGAGACGCGGCCGATACCTGGTACCAGGGCTGGACCTGCAATTCCGCGACGGCGAACTTCGGTTCGACCGGCACGGCCTGCACGTCGTTGCCGACGATCTGATCCGGCAGGGGCGGGCAAGACATGGACAAGCGGCTCATGCGTGCAGGCACTCTGCTGCTCGCGACCCTGCTCACCTCGCAGCTTGCGTCGGCGCAGGAGGCGGCCTCGGAGGCCGCCCCTGCGTCCTCGAGCGACGAAGTGCCCGACGAGGCGATCGAACTCGACGTGCCAGGTGGCGAGATCGTCATCGTCGGGCGGCGCGACGGCAACATCCAGCGCGACACCACACAGGTGTTGTCGGTGCTCTCGAACGAGGACATCGCGCGGACGGGCGAAGGCGACATCGCCGGCGCATTGAGCCGGGTCACCGGCCTGACGGTGGCCGGGGGCGGGTTCGTTTATGTCCGTGGTCTCGGCGAGCGCTATTCGCTTGCGCTCCTGAACGGTCTGCCGTTGCCCAGCCCCGAGCCGCTGCGCCGTGCCGTGCCACTCGATCTTTTCCCGACCGATGTGATCGCGTCCTCGCTGGTGCAGAAGACGTACTCGGCCAATTATCCAGGCGAGTTCGGTGGCGGTGTCATCAACCTGACGACGCTGACGACGCCGCGCGAGCCTTTCCTCTCGGTCGGCTTTGGCGTCTCGGGCGACAGCGAATCCACCGCCCGTCTCGGCTACGACCACTATGGCAGCAAGTCGGACTGGACCGGTTTCGACAACGGCAATCGTGATCGTCCCTCCGCGCTGCGTGCCTTCATCGCGAGCGGCGAGCGAATCAGTTCCGGCAACGTCGATACCGGGGCGATCGCGCAGCAGTTCGTCAACGTCAACAACGCGCTGGTGCAGACGGTCGAAGAGCTTCCAGCGAATTTTTCAGGTTCGATCACCGGCGGTACGTCCTGGCTGATCGGAGATTCCGAGCTGGGCCTGATCGCGACGGCGGGCTTCAGCAACAAGTGGCGCTCGCGTGACAACCTCGAGCAGACCCCGGCCAATTTCGATCTCTCCGAGGTCGACAAGGACTATCGCAGCGTCGCGACCGACAACCGGATGGTGACGAATGCGCTCGTCTCGCTCGGCTATGAGTTCGGCGATGGCAACAAGTTGCGTTGGACGAACATTTATGTCCACGACACCCTGAAGCGGACGAGCCTCGCTGAGGGTAAACAGAACAACCAGCGCCTCGGCGCAGACTTCCTCGAACAGGGCACGGGTTGGTACCAGCGGCAGCTCTCGGGAACCCAGCTCACGGGTACTTTTGATTTCGGGCCCGTGAATCTGACTGCTCGTGCCGCCTACAAGACCTCCGAGCGCGAAGCACCGTTTGAAATGAGCATTGGTTACGTACGCACGAATCAGGCCGCCAGTCCTTTTGGTGACTTTTTCATCAATCGGCTCGACAACGGCCAGTCGGGCTTTGCACGGGTCGCGTTCTCGGATCTGAGCGAGGACCTCGTGTCTGCGGGCGCGGATCTCTCGTGGGAGATGCGGCAGGGACTCGTGGTGAGCGGCGGTCTCGATTTCACTGAGACCAAGCGTGATTCGGAGCGGCGGGAGTTCCAGATCGTGGCTCCTTCCAGTTTCCCGAGCGCCGTCGCGCTTTTCCGTCCGGATTATCTGCTCGGCACTGCGGTCATCGACTTCTACAACATCGGCCTGATCGAGACGACCGAATCCGATCCCGCGTTCGCGGCGTCGTTGCGAACCGAAGCAGCCTACGCCCAGGTGCAGACGGAGCTCCGTGAAGGCCTCGAGCTGAACCTCGGCGCGCGGTTCGAGCGTGGCCTGCAATCAGTCAACGCGGTACAGGTCTTCAACACGGCCAGCGGTTTGAACGCTTCGACACGCCTTGAAAACGACTATGTGCTGCCCGCAGCGACCCTGACCTACAAGTTCGCTGACGACATGCAGTTTCGACTGCACGCGTCGAAGACGATTGCGCGGCCTCAGTTCCGCGAGTTGATCTTTCAGGCGTTCTTCGATCCTGACACGAACCGTGCTTATCGAGGCAACCCGTTGCTCGTCGACAGCGAGTTCTTCAATGCCGAGGCCCGGTACGAGTGGTACTTTGCACCGGAACAGCGCTTCTCGGTGGCAGGCTTCTACAAGGACATCGATCGGCCGATCGAGGCCTTCACCGGCTTCAACGACAACAACCCGGTGACCAGCTTCGCCAACGCCCCTCGTGCCACGTTGTACGGCGTCGAGCTCGAAGCGCAGAAGTTCTTCGACCTTGACGCGTTCTTCGAAACCGGCTTCCTCGCTTCCCGGCGCGCGATCGCGATCGGCAACTACACCTTCACGCGCTCCAGCATCGACGTCGGAGCGGGTGACACGGTCGACGTGTTCGGCACGAGCACGCAGCCAGCCACGAACTTCTTCATCGACGGCGCTCCTCTGACTGGCCAATCCGACAACGTTGCGAATCTGCAGCTCGGCCTCGAGAGTGTGTCGTCCCTTTCCCAGCAGACTTTGCTCGTGTCGTACGTCAGCGATCGCGTTACGAGCCGCGGCGCCGCCGGCTTGCCGGACATCTTCGAGTCTCCGGGACTGACGGTGGACTTCGTCGTGCGGCAAGGGCTGAACCTGTTCGGTCGCGATCTCGAGATGAAGTTCGAGGCGCGCAACCTCTTCGGCCGCGGGTACAGCGAGTTCCAGGAGCGCAGTGGCAACAAGGTCTTCTACAACCGGTACGATGTTGGGACGAGCTTCTCGGCGTCCGTCAGCACCAGTTTCTAGCGATCTCAGCTGCCTGCCGTAGCGTCCTGCGGCAATGTGTCAGTTGGATGACAGCGGCCGGCCAGGCCCCGGTAAGGCGTCCCGGGGACGCTGTCATCATTCCGTCACACTGGTGTCATAAAGTTCTCGCGCCCGATCTTTCCAAGGAGCGCAGAGATGTTGAAGAGAATTTCGTCGGCCGTGGCCTTTGGCCTCGGCGTTGCCATGGTCGCCTCCACCGCAGGAGCCCAGTCGGCCCGCGACGTGATCAGCGTGGTCGGGTCGTCGACGGTGTATCCCTTCACCACCACCGTGGCCGAGCAGTTGGGGCGTCAGGGCAAGTTCAAGACGCCGAAGGTTGAGAGCACCGGTACGGGCGGCGGCATCAAGCTGTTCTGCAATGGCGTCGGTGTTCAGTATCCGGACGCGGCTAACGCCTCGCGCCGCATGAACGCCAGCGAGTTCGAGACCTGCAAGAAGAATGGTGTCACGGACATCATCGAGATCAAGATCGGTTTCGATGGCCTGACGGTGTCGGAGAGCAAGAAAGGTCCGTCGTTTGCGCTGAGCCGCAAACAGGTCTATCTGGCCTTGGCCAAGCAGATCCCGGATCCTGCCAATCCGACGACGCTGATCGCGAATCCCTACAAGACATGGAAGGACATCGACAAGTCCCTGCCTGCGATCAAGATCGAAGTGCTTGGTCCGCCGCCGACTTCCGGCACGCGAGACTCCTTTCACGAGCTCTACATGGAGCCGGGCTGCCGCACCTATGCCTGGATCAATACGCTGCGCAGCATGGATGAGAAGCGGTTCAAGCGCGTCTGCCACACGATTCGCGAAGACGGCGCTTACATCGAAGCCGGCGAGAACGACAACCTGATCGTGCAGAAGATCGAGGCGAATCCGAATGCGCTCGGGATATTCGGTTTCAGCTTCCTCGAGGAGAACCTCGACCAGCTGCGCGGACTGAAGATCGATGGGGTCGAACCGACGTTCGAGACCATCGCCTCCGGCAAGTTTCCGGCGTCCCGGCCCTTGTTCGTCTACATCAAGAAGGCGCACATCGGCGTGATCCCGGGCATCAAGGAATTCATGGACGAATACGTCAGCGAGAAGGCCATCGGCGAAGAGGGCTATCTCAGCGAGAAGGGCTTGGTCGCGCTTCCCAAGAGCGACCTCGTCAAGTCGCGAGCGGACGTGAAGGCTCAGAAGCCGCTCCAGCTCTAGGTCGACCAGTTCCACGTCGGCCATTCGGCCGACCCACAAGTAACGTCCATCCGATTCACAGGTTGACGGGACGCGCTGCACGCAGCAGCGCGTCCCGGAGGACCGGTGTGCCCATTTTTCCAGGGAAAGACAACATGAAAACATCTCTCGTGTCTCTCGCAGTCGCCAGCGCGTTGACGCTGGGCGCGCTGCAGGCTGCGCAGGCGAGCGCAGCTGAAGTCAAGCCGGCAGTCGTGGCGGCCGAAGTGGAAGCGCTGAAGGCGCAACTCGCTGTCCTGCAGGAACGCCTCGCAGCGATCGAGGCCGCTCAGCAGGCCCAGTCGGCCCAGGTCGCCGCCGCAACCGAAGCCGCCCAGAGCCAGGTGAGCGCCAATGCCGAGCAGCAGGATGCCATCGATCGCACCACCGACTCTCTCGCCCAGACTCGAGCCAATGTCGGTGAGTGGGTCGGTCGATTCCAGTGGAAGGGCGACCTGCGCTACCGCAACGAGACGATCGACCAGGAGTTCACGGCCCGTGAGCGCAACCGAGATCGGATCCGAGCGAGATTCGGATTCTTCGCGAAGGTGAACGATACCGTCCGCGTCGAAATGCAGGCTTCGACCACCGAGGGCGGTGATTCCCGTTCGTCGAACCAGACGCTGACGAATGCAAACTCGCGCAAGGCGCTCGATCTGGACACCGCCTACGCCGAATGGGCACCCAGCGCGCAGTGGAAGCTGACGGCTGGCAAGATGCGCACGCCCTGGGTACGCACCGCGAGCTATTTCTACGATGGTGACGTGAATCCGGAAGGGCTCGCGGTCAGTTGGCAGCAGGGTCCCACCGGTTTCTTCGGCAGCGCCTTCTACACGCAGCTCGCGGAGCGCAGCAACTTCGCCGACTCCAACATGGCGGGAGCCCAGTTTGGCTGGCGCGGCGATGTCGCGGATGGCGCGCGCCTGACGCTGGCTGCCGGATACTTCGATCACGGCGCCGTCGAAGGCTACAACGCGTTCCTGGACGGCAATGCGGCCAACGCGTTCGGCAATAGCACGACGACCAGTGCGGCGATCTGCCGCAGTGGCATTGCGACCTGCCTCGCCAATGACTTCAACATCGCCGAGCTGCAGGGCGAACTGGCGATGACGGTTGCAGGCAAGCCGCTGACCCTGTTCGTGGACTATGCCCAGAACGGCGCTGCCGACTTCCGGAATGTATCGGCGACTCCGTCGTCCAATATTCCGGAAGGCCTGGATACCGCCTATGCCTTCGGAGCCACGTTCGGTCGAGCCAGCGCACCGCGCACATGGGAGATCGGTTACGTCTACCAGAAAACCGAGAAGGATTCGCTGTATGGACAGTGGATCGACTCTGACTTCGCTGCCGGCAATACCGACGGCGACGGCAGTGTGTTCAAGTTCGGCTATGCATTCGCCCGCAACTGGCGCCTGAACGCGACGTACATCGTTTCGAAGACGAACAACGACGTGGCGGTACGCGTACCGACGGGATTCCTTGGCTGCACCGCAACCTCGACGTCCGCCAACTGCTTCCGTACGGACCGGGACTACAAGCGCCTGCAAATCGATCTGAACATGACTTTCTGATGATAGGTGTGCCCGAAACGGGCAGGGCGAGGCCCCCGCATGGGGGCCTCGCGTTCCATTTGGCGGGCGCCGAAAGTTTCATCCCACTGTCACAATTCCGGGGTGGGAGCGCGCCTCGCAATCAGGCAGACTTGGGTTTCGACGAATTAGAACAGCTCCGCTGCAGCGGGGCGTCAGGAAAAGCGAACTCATGACTCCGTCCGTACTGCTGCTGGCCATCGTCGCCATGTCGGTCATGGCGTTCTGGATCGGAAAGACGCGTGCGCTCTCGCTCGTGGGTGGCACGCGCGGTATTCGCAGTCTGCATTCCTTGCCGGGGCATTACGGTTTCCTGACGGCGCTGTGGGCAGGGCTGCCTGCGCTGTTGATCCTGATCGGCTGGATCTCTTTCCAGGACGACATCATCGTCCGTTTGGTGTCTTCGCATCTGCCGGCGGACGTCCGGGCATTGCCGGAAGCCCAGTTCGGTCTGGTCATCAATGACATGCGCAATGTCATTGCCGGCAACATCCCGGCTGCGCAGGTGGCCCCGTCTACCGCGGCGGCGGCGGCGGAGTATCTTCAGTTGCGCTCGATCGCGCGGCTCGCATTGACCGCGCTCGTGTTCGCGATTGGCATCATCGCGATGTTGTGGGTGCGGGGCCGCATCACGCCGGAACTCCGGGCGCGCAACTCCGTCGAGCGTCTCGTCGAGGCGCTGCTGTTCCTCGCCTCGACGGTCGCCGTCCTCACGACCGTCGGCATCGTGCTGTCAGTGGTGTTCGAGGCCGTGAGATTCTTCAACATCGTGCCGGTGACATCCTTCCTCTTCGGACTCGACTGGAGTCCGCAGATGGCGATCCGCGCCGATCAGGTGGGTTCATCCGGCGCGTTCGGGGCCGTGCCGCTGTTTGCCGGAGCCCTGCTGATCTCCGCAATTGCGATGTTCGTCGCCGTGCCGATCGGCCTGTTCTCGGCGATTTACCTGGCCGAATACGCGGACTATCGAGTCCGCAAGATCGTCAAGCCCTTGCTCGAGGTCCTCGCCGGCGTACCGACGGTGGTGTATGGATTCTTCGCCGTGGTGACGGTGGGGCCTGCGCTGCGCGCCTGGGGCGAGTCCGCCGGCCTGTCGGTGAGTGGCGAGAGTGCGCTCGCGGCGGGTCTCGTGATGGGCATCATGATCATCCCGTTCGTCTCCTCGCTGGCCGACGACATGATCACGGCGGTGCCGCAGAGCCTCCGTGATGGTGCCTACGCGCTAGGCGCGACTCGCTCCGAGACGATCAAGCAAGTGGTGCTGCGGGCAGCGCTGCCGGGCATCGTAGGCGGCGTGCTGTTGGCCGTGTCCCGCGCGATTGGTGAAACGATGATCGTCGTGATGGCGGCCGGTCTTTCTGCGAATCTCACCGCCAATCCATTCGAGGCAGTGACCACGGTGACAGTGCAGATCGTGACGCTGCTGGTCGGTGACCAGGAGTTCGACAGCCCGAAGACGCTCGCGGCATTCGCGCTCGGGCTGATGCTGTTCATCGTCACGCTGATCCTGAACGTGATCGCGCTGTATGTCGTGAGGAAGTACCGTGAACAGTACGAGTGACGAGAAGGCACCGCGTCAGCCGCGCTCCGCCGCGGAAACCCAGGCGCTGGTCGAGCGCAGCATCGGGCGGCGTAATCGCGCCGAGTGGCGCTTCCGTGCCTATGGGATGCTCGCGGTCACGTCCGGCATCCTGTTCGTGATCTTCCTGTTCGGAACGATCTTCAGTCAGGGTGCGTCGGTCTTCCGCCAGTCCTACGTGCAATTGACGGTGTTTCTCGACCCTGAGGTGATCGATCCCGCCGGCACGCGCCTCCCGGACGACCTGATCACGGCTGACTATCAGGCGTTGGTCCGCGAGAGTTTGAAGGAGCGATTTCCGGAGGTCGAAGGCCGCAAGAATTTGCGGGAGCTTTATGGCATCGTCAGCAGTGCCGCTTCGATGGAACTGCAGCAGGCGGTCATTGCAGACCCCGCGCTGCTGGGTCAGAAGCGGCAGTTCGTGGTGCTGGCCGATGATGTCGTCGACTCGCTGCTGAAGGGCCGTACGATGCGCGACGCGCCCGAGGAAGAGCGGCGCTTGAGTGATCAGCAGATCGGCTGGATCGATGCGCTGCAGGCCGATGGCTCGCTCGCGCTTCGCTTCAATTCCTCGTTCTTCAGCAATGGCGATTCGCGCGACCCCGAGCAGGCGGGCATTCGCGGTGCCATCACCGGCTCGTTGCTGACATTGCTGATCACGCTGCTGCTGTCGTTCCCGATGGGTGTCGCTGCGGCGGTGTATCTCGAGGAGTTTGCTCCGCGCAATCGTCTGACCGACATCATCGAAGTCAATATCAACAACCTCGCGGCAGTGCCGTCGATCGTCTTCGGTTTACTCGGTCTCGCGGTGTTCATCGGCTTCTTTGGAATGCCGCGGTCTGCACCTCTGGTCGGGGGTCTGGTGCTGACACTGCTCACGCTGCCGACGATTATCATCGCCTCGCGCGCCGCGCTGAAGGCCGTGCCCCCCTCGATCCGGGAGGCGGCATTGGGCATGGGCGCGTCGCCCGTGCAGGTCGTCGCGCACCACGTGCTCCCGCTGGCGATGCCTGGCATGCTCACCGGCACCATCATCGGCATGGCGCGTGCTCTCGGCGAGAGTGCGCCGCTGCTGATGATCGGCATGGTGGCATTCATCGTCGACGTGCCGCAGGGCGTGTTCGATTCCGCGACTGCCTTGCCCGTGCAGGTGTTCCTCTGGTCGGACCTGCCTGAGCGCGGTTTCGTCGAGCGGACGTCGGGCGCGATCATCGTGCTGCTGCTGTTCCTGCTCGTCATGAATGCGACTGCCGTGATCCTCCGCAACAAATTCGAGAAACGCTGGTGAACCGAATGGAAACCGTCATGCAGAGAGAACCCCGGAACGAGGCAGCGTCCGTCACTGGAGTGGCGCCTGCCGCAGCGACTGCGACGGCCGCTGCACCTCCGCGCAATTCACCGCCATTGCCGCCAGGCATTACCACCACGGGCGTGGTCACACTGGACGATCCGTTGATTTCCTGCCGTGGTGTCGATGTGTTCTACGGCGAGAAGCAGGCCATCAAGAACGTCAGCATCGATATCGCGCGCAAGCAGGTGCTCGCGATGATCGGGCCGTCGGGCTGCGGCAAGTCGACATTCCTGCGTTGCCTGAACCGCATGAACGACACGATTCCCGGTGCCCGCGTGAGTGGCCTGATCCAGATCGACGGGAATGACATTCACGACAAGCGCCGTGACGTCGTGCAACTGCGTGCGCGCGTCGGCATGGTCTTCCAGAAGCCGAACCCCTTTCCGAAGTCGATCTTCGAGAACGTCGCCTACGGGCCGCGCATCCATGGCCTGGCCGGCGACCGCGCCGAGCTCGACGAGATCGTCAGCACCAGCCTGCGACGTGCGGGCCTATGGGACGAGGTCAAGGATCGGCTGAATCAGCCCGGCACGAGCCTCTCCGGCGGCCAGCAGCAACGGCTGTGCATTGCCCGAACCATCGCCGTGAACCCGGAGGTGATCCTGATGGACGAGCCTTGTTCGGCACTGGATCCGATCGCGACCGCGCGCATCGAAGATCTGATGGATGAACTGCGCGAGAGCTATGCGATCGTGATCGTCACGCACTCGATGCAGCAGGCGGCGCGGGTCTCGCAGCGGACGGCCTATTTCCACCTCGGCGACCTGATCGAAGTCGGTTCGACCGACAAGATCTTCACGAACCCGTCGCACAAGCTCACCGAAGACTACATCACCGGCCGATTTGGCTAATGAGCGTCGATATCGAGGGCCACATCAGTCGTGCGTTCGACGGCGCACTGTCCTCGCTGCACATGCGCGTGGTCGAGATGGGTGGTCTGGCGTTGCTGCAGGTGCGTGATGCCGGTGAGGCCTATACGGACTGGAGCACCGCCATGGCCCAGGCCGTGCTCGAGCGCGAGCGACGCCTCAATGCGCTGGATCAGGCCGTCGACGAGGATTCTCTGAGTCTGATCGCGCTGCGTCAGCCTGTTGCCAGCGACCTGCGCACGGTCATTGCGATGTCGCGGATCGTGGCCGAACTCGAACGCGCGGGCGATGAGGCGAAGAAGATTTCACTGACGGTGCTCGGGCGGGCAGGGCGCAGCGGCGAACGACCGGGGTCGGCCACTGCGCGCGACGCGCGCCATCTCGCGAGGCTCGCTGCCAATCTGCTGCGCATGTCGCTGGATGCGCTCGATACGCTGGATTTCGAGCTCGCCCGCAAGGTGGTGGCCGGTGACCGGGAGCTCGATGACGAATACGCCGACGGTTTGCGCCGTTTACTCACGCGGGCCATGGAGGACGCGCGGCATTTCAATGTCGCGCTCGATGCCGCCTTCGTGCTGAAGTCGCTTGAGCGAATTGGCGACCACGCGCGCAACATCGCACGGATCGTGCTGTCGATCGCGCGCGAGGGCGAAGCGGCTCCGATCAGTCAGCAGCCCGCAGCAACTCGTTGATCGACGTCTTCGCGCGCGTTTGTGCATCCACTCGTTTGACGATCACCGCGCAGTAGAGGCCATACTTGCCGTCCTTCGACGGCAGCGTGCCTGGCACGACCACCGAGCCGGACGGCACGCGACCCTGCAGGATCTGGCCGCTCTCCCGGTCGTAGATCCGCGTGCTCTGTCCGATGAACACGCCCATCGAGAGCACGCTGCCTTCCTCGACGACCACGCCTTCGACCACTTCCGAGCGTGCACCGATGAAGCAGTTGTCTTCGATGATGGTGGGCGAGGCCTGCAGCGGCTCCAGCACGCCGCCAATGCCAACGCCGCCGGACAGATGCACGTTGCGACCGATCTGTGCGCAGGAGCCGACCGTCGCCCAGGTATCGACCATCGTCCCCTCGCCGACATAGGCGCCAATGTTCACGAACGATGGCATCAGTACGACGTCCTTCGCGACGAACGCACCTTTTCGCACCACGGCATCCGGCACGACGCGCGTGCCGCTGGCGCGCAGCGCTGCCTCGTCCCAGCCCGCGTACTTGGACGGGACTTTGTCGAAATAATGCGTGTAAGCGCCTTCGATCACCCGGTTGTCGTAGGCACGGAAGTACAGCAGCACGGCCTTCTTCAGCCACTGATTCACGACCCATTGCCCACCGGATTGGGGCCCATCGACCTTCTGCGATACGCGCAGCACGCCGCGGTCGAGGGCATCGATGGTTTCATCGAGCGCCGCGCGCAATTCCGGGTCGATGCTCTTCGGGGTGATGCTGGTGCGATGTTCGAAGGCGGCTTCGATCAATGGCTGGTGTGGGGTCGGATGCGTCATCGTCATGTCCTTGATTCGAGAAACCGGCGGATTCGCTGCGCCGCCTCGACGCATTCGTCGATCGGTGCGACGAGGGAAATGCGTACCCGGCCCCGGCCTGGATTGCCGCCGCCGCCCTCGCGGGCCAGATAGCTGCCCGGCAGCAGCGTGATGTTCTGCTGCGCGAACAGTTCGCGCACGAAAATCTCGTCATCGGCGCCGACGTCCGGCCACAGATAGAACCCGCCGTCGGGCTGGGTCACGTCGAGCAAGGGCGCGAGGATCGGCAGCACGCGCCGATATTTCTCGCGGTACAGCGCGCGATTGGCCGTGGCGTGTGCGTCCTCGCTCCAGGCCGCGATGCTGGCGCGCTGCGTGGGTTGCGGCATCGCGGAGCCGTGATAGGTGCGATACAGCAGGAATCTCGCGACCAGCGCCGGGTCGCCCGCGACGAAGCCGGAGCGCAGGCCGGGCACGCTCGAGCGCTTCGAAAGGCTGTGGAACACGATGCAGCGTTCGAACTTCGAGCGGCCCGAAGCGACCGCTGCCTCGAGCAGCGACGGTGGCGGATTCGCTTCATCGAAGTACAGATCGGCGTAGCACTCGTCTGCCGCGATCACGAAGTCGTAACGTTCTGCAAGTTCCAGCGCATGTTCCAGATAGCGGCGCGTCAGCACGGCACCGGCCGGATTGCCCGGGCTGCAGAGAAACAGCAGCTGGCAGCGGCGCCAGAGCGAATCGGGCACGGCGTCGAGATCCGGAATGAAGCGTGTCGCAGCCGTCGTATCGATGAACGCGGGTTCTGCGCCGGCCAGCAGGGCTGCGCCCTCGTAGATCTGGTAGAACGGATTTGGCATCAGGACCGCCGCGTCGGCGCGCGGATCGACGACCGATTGCGTGAAGGCGAACAAGGCTTCACGGGTGCCATTGACCGGCAGCACCATCGTCGCGGGATCCACGCTCGCTGCCGGCAGCCGGAATCGCCGCTCGAGCCACCCGCCGCAGGCCGCGCGCAGTTCGGGCAGGCCGGCCGTCGCCGGATAGCTGCCGAGTTCACCCAGGCTGGCGCGCAGCGCCTCGACGATGAAGGGCGGGGTCGGATGCTTGGGCTCGCCGATGCTCATGGCGATGTGCGACAGGCCCGCGGGCGGCGTGGCTCCGGCCTTCAGTTTGGCGAGGCGCTCGAACGGATAAGCCTGCAACAGGCCGAGGCGTGGATTGGTCATGGCGACGTGAGCTCAGGCCGCGCGCCGCTGCTCGAGCGCGTCCGTCAGCCGTCCAATCAGGCGCTGCGCGGCCGCTTCATCGAGCGGCTGTCCGTTGCCGTCGGTGACGTAGAAGACGTCTTCGGCGCGTTCGCCGACGGTCATGATCTTGGCGGCCAGGAGTTCGACACGGCCCTCGACGAGGATCTTGCCGATGTCGCACAGCAGGCCCGGGCGGTCCCCTGCGGTCAATTCCAGCACGGAGCGCTGGTTGCGTTCATCGACGGTGATGGCGATCTGCGTCGGCGTGTTGAACATTCGCACCTGCCGCGGTGCACGACGCGACACCGCCGGCGGCGATTCGCCCGGTGCCTGCAGCGAATGCAGCAGCGCGAGCTCGATCTCGCGGCGCCGTTCGTCATCCTCTATCGGCGATCCGTCGTCCTCCAGCACGTGGTAGAGGTCCAGGCTGTGGCCGTCACCGGTGGGCGTGATGCGCGCATCGACGATGTTGAGTCCGAGCTGATCGAGTACGGCCGTGCTGCGGGCGAAGCCATGGCGGCGCAGCGGCGCGAAGGTCAGCAGCGCCGTGGTGCCGCGCTCGCTTTTTGCCTGCACGGATACGACGGGAGAATCCACTTCCGCGAGATCATCATCGTGGTCACGCTTGGCCAGCACTTCGGTATGCCAGGCGACTTCCTCGGCCGTGTGGCGCACGAAGTACGCATCTGACAACCGTGCCCAGGTCCGGTCGATCTGCGCGGCCGTGACCGGCCGCGACGCAAGGAGGGCTCGCGCGGCGTCCTGAGTCTCCCTGCGCAGTTCGTCCTGATCGATCGGGCTCTCGAGACCGCGGCGCAACGCACGCTTCACGCGCTGGTAGAACTCGTGGAACAGCGAGGCCTTCCAGGAATTCCACAGCTTGGGATTCGTGCCACGCACGTCGGCGGCGGTCAGCACGTAGAGATAGTCGAGGTGGGTCTCGTCGCCCACCTTGCGCGCGAACGCGTTGATGATGCCGGGGTCGGCGATGTCCTGCTTCTGCGCCGTGATCGACAATTGCAGGTGGCTCTTGACCAGCCAGGCGACGACGCGCGCGTCGTAGCGCGAGAGCCCCTGCTCGAGGCAGAACGCCTCGGCATCGACGGCGCCGAGTTCGGAGTGATCGCCACCACGACCTTTCGCGATGTCATGGAACAACGCTGCGAGATAGGCGATCTCGGGCTTCGGTAGCTGCTGCATGATCGTGGAGAGCTGCGGCAGTTCGTGATTGAAGCGCTCGATTGCGAGGCGGCGCAGGTTGCTGACGACGAACAGGGTGTGCGCGTCGACCGTGTACGCGTGGAATAGGTCGTACTGCATGCGACCGACGATGCGGCCGAAAGAGGGGATGTACCGACCGAGCACGCCATAGGTGTTCATCCGGCGCAGTTCGTGCGTGACGCCTGCAGGAGCCCGCAGGATCTCCATGAACAGACGATGATTGCGCGGGTTCTGACGGAATTCCTCGTCGATGAGCCACAGGTGCCGGCCGATCGCGCGGATCGTCGACGCACGCACGCCGCGAATCGCCGGGTTCTGCTGCAGCAGCACGAACAGCTCGAGCATCGCCGGTGGATTGCGGGCGAACAGATCGTCGCTGACGGCCTCGAGATAGTCGTTGCGCACCTGGAAGCGTGAATTCAGCGGGGTGACGACCGCCTGACCATCGAGGATGGCTTCGCGAAACAGCTGCAGCAGCAGCTCGTTCAGCAGCATCACGTCCATCACGGTGCGGTAGTAGCGCTGCATCAGCTGCTCGACCGCGAGGGTGTACGAGGCGTCCTCATAGCCGAAGGTGCGTGCCAGCCGCGTCTGGTGGTCGAACAGCAGACGGTCCTCGCGGCGCCCCGTCAGCACATGCAGGCCGAAACGCACCTTCCAAAGGAAGGCCTGAGCGGATTTCAGGCGGCGCACTTCCGAGGGCGCGAGGAAGCCCAGTGTCGCGAGCTCATCGAGCGTCGTCGCACCGAAGTGCCGCTTCGCAACCCAGGCGATCGTCTGGATATCGCGCAGACCGCCGGGTCCCGTCTTCACGTTCGGCTCGAGGTTGTACGCGGTGTCGTTCGCCTTGCGGTGCCGCTCGATCTGCTCGGCAACTTTCGCCTCGAAGAAATCCTTCACCGGCCAGACCTGATCCGGGGCGAGGGCCGCGCGCATCGAGTCGAACAGCGCGGCGTTGCCGGCGACCAGCCTTGCTTCGATCAACGTGGTCATCACGCTGACGTCGGCGGCGCTCTCGATGCGGCACTCATCGATGGTGCGCACGCTGTGACCGACCTCGAGGCCGATGTCCCACAGGAAGGTGACGACCTGTTCTACCGGAGCCGTTTCCTGCTCGGCGAGCGGGGCGGGCACGAGGATCAGGATGTCCACGTCGGAGCAGGGGTGGAGTTCGCCGCGGCCATAGCCGCCCACGGCGACCAGTGACCACTGCTCGACGTGCGCGCCGAGCTGTTGCTGCCAGACCTCGCGCAGGACGGTGTCGATCAGTCGGGC
>ERZ795044.2511-NODE-2511-length-15899-cov-9.542855_pt1 | contig 15899 bp, 12 predicted proteins | sample MGYA00375128_ERZ795044 | MGnify/ENA primary metagenome ERZ795044 (study PRJEB30173, sample SAMN05720213) | anaerobic digester metagenome | isolation source: active sludge of municipal wastewater-treating anaerobic digesters | place: USA | collected 2014-12-22 ... | reverse complement strand
GCGACTCGGTGCGCATCGCCTTCTCGTACACGGGCGACGTCTCGGCGCCCACCAAGGGGAGCGGCGGTGCCGGCGAGTTCATCATTCCCTCGGGCGTGGTGATGACCAACTTCGGCGCGCGCTGGTTTCCCTACGTGGGCTACATCCCCGAAATCGGTGTCGACAAGGACAACCGGTTCGAGCCGCGACAGTATCCGGACGATTGGTACGTGGGGACGACGCCGGCGAGCTTCGGGAGTCAGCTCCCCACGACGGTTCGCACGCGCATCACCGTTCCCAGGGACTTCACGGCCAATGGCGTGGGGGAACTCATCGCCGACTCGGTGCGGGGCGACGTGCGCACAGTGACGTGGCAGACGGAGGAGCCGGTGATGGCCTTCAACATCATCGCCGGCCGCTACGCGGTGAAGCGCGGCGCAGGGACGGCGCTCTTCTATCACCCGGCGCATCACTACAACGTCGACGAGATGCTGTCGGCGATGGACGGTGCGCGCCGGTGGTATAGCGAGTGGTTCGGCGCCTATCCGTGGAAGACGCTCAAGATCACCGAGTTCCCGGCGCTCTCCACCTACGCGCAGGGCTTTCCCACCAACATCTCCTTCTCCGAGGACGTCGGCTTCCTCACCAAGAGCGAACCGCGCACGCAGCTGGCCTACATGGTCAGCGCGCACGAGATCGCGCATCAGTGGTGGGCGAACATGCTGCAGCCCGGTCGCGGCCCCGGCGCCAACCTGCTGAGCGAAGGGATGGCGCACTTCTCCACCATGCTGCTCATCGAACAGGAGAAGGGGGCGCGGGCCGCGCTGGAGATTCGCCAGCGCTTCGAGACGCGGTGGGAGGAGGGGCGCCGCGCCGACGCCGAGCGCACGTTGTATCGCATCGACGGCTCCAAGGATGGTGATGGCGTGGTGACGTACGAGAAGGCCGGGTGGACCTTCTGGATGCTCGCCGAGCGCATGGGGCGCGCCAACGCCCTTCGGGGGATGAAGGAGTTCATCGCGAAGTTCCGCGGCACGGAGGACCACGCCGCCCTCGAGGACCTCACGGCGCACCTGCGGGGCTACGCGTCCGACACCGCGGCCTACGACGACTTCGTGCGCCAGTGGTTCGACTCGGTCTCCACGCTGGAGTACAAGGTCCAACGGGCGACCACTCGACGTATTGCAACTGACGGCGAGTGGGAGACGGAAGCCGTGGTGAAGAACACCGGGACCGCGCGCATGCCGCTCGACATCGGCGTCGTGAAGGGGGAGCGCTATCCGGCCGACTCGACGAAGAAGGCCGCAACGCCGTATGCGCAGGCGCTCACGCGGGTCACCATCGGCGGCGGTGAGACGCGCACCGTGAAGTTTCGCTCGCCCTTCGAACCCGAGAAGGTGGTCGTCGATCCGGACGTCCGCGTGCTGATGCTTCGACGCAAGCTGGCGGAGCGAAAAGTGGACAAGGGGTGAGCCGCGGAGTCGGCCTGGAGCCCTCGCTGCAGCCTCGCTGCAGCCTCGCTGCAGCCTCGCTGCAGCCTCGATGCGCCCTCGACGGCGCGGAAACGCCGAGAACCCGGGCATTTTCGCGCCACGGGGGGTGCGTCGTGGACTAGGTTTCGGTGTCCCTCTCCAAGGCCGTCCGCATCGCACCGCTCGAGTACCGAGGATATACCATCGCGGCGCGCACCTACGAGGTGCGCGGATCCGGGCGTTGGGCCGTGGGCGTCGTCATCGGCCGCTGGGGCTCCCTGCGCGCGTTCGACTCCCAGGCGACCGCGGCCACCGAAGACGGCGCCAACGAGATGAGCCAGGCTTTCGCCCGATCGCTCATCGACCTGAGCCCGTACGCCTCCTCGCTCACCGATCTCGTCGGCGAGCCGTCGGGGATGCGACCGCCCTCACACCGCTGACTCCAGCAGGAATCCCATGAAGAAGCGCGTCAACTACGATTTCGAGCGTCGCAAGAAGGAGCAGGAACGCCAACGCAAGAAGGAAGAAAAGCTCCAGCGCCGGCAGGAGTCGCGCGCACAGGCTGACGAGTCGCCCGATCCGCAGGCGATCCCCGTCGAGGGCGAAGGCGCCACCACGCAGTCGTAGTCGCATCGACCTGCAGCCGGCGTGGCGCTCGCCGTTGCAGGAGCGGTGGCAGTCGTCGTCGCCCGTCCGCGAAGATCGCGGCGCGAGATAAGCCGGGAGTCTTGACCGCTGGGGTGCGCGCGTACCTTATCTGCGCTCTCCCCCAGCTTCCCTTCCCGAGCGACGATCGCCCTCCCCATGAAGCGCCTCTTGCTCGTTGCGGCCCTGACCGCAGCGTGTTCGTCCCGCCCCGAGTCCGACGGCAGCGCCAACCCCACGACCAACGCGGACGCCGCGCGCTGGGAACAGCGGGCGCAGGCCGTCACCATCACGCGCGACGACTGGGGGATACCCCACGTGCGCGGCACGACCGACGCCGACGCCGTCTTCGGCGTGATCTACGCCCAGGCGGAGGACGACTTCAACCGCGTCGAGACGAACTTCCTGGTCTCGCTCGGTCGACTCGCGGAGGCCGAAGGCGAGTCGGCGATGTACCGCGACCTGCGGCAGCGGCTGTTCGTCCACCCCGACACGCTCAAGGCGCTCTACGGTCGCGCTGAGCCGTGGCTCAAGTCGCTGATGGACGCCTGGGCCGATGGGCTCAACTTCTACCTCGCGAAGCACCCCGAGGTGAAGCCGCGCGTCATCACGCACTGGGAGCCCTGGATGGCGCTCTCGTTCAGCGAAGGGAGCATTGGCGGCGACATCGAGGACATCTCGCTGCGCCAGCTCGAGGCCTTCTACGGCAAGAGCGACACGACGAAGCGGACGGCGCAGCGGCGCGCCCGCGAATTGCAACTGGCGACGGCCGACCGCTGGCGCCCGCAGGAGCCCACCGGCTCCAACGGCTTTGCCATCGCCCCGTCCAACAGCGCGTCGAAGAAGGCGCTCCTGTGGATCAATCCGCACACGTCGTTCTTCTTCCGCGAGGAAGCGCAGATGACGAGTGACGAGGGGCTCAACGCCTACGGCGCCATCACCTGGGGACAGTTCTTCATCTACCAGGGCTTCAGCGACAAGGCGGGGTGGATGCACACCTCGAGCGGCGCCGACGTGGTGGACGAGTGGGCCGAGACGATCACGAAGAACGGCGACGCCCTCACGTACACGTACGGGAGCGAGCAGCGCCCGGTGAGCGCGGAAACGATCACCATCACCTACAAGGGTGCGGCCGGCCCCGCCACGAAGGACTTCACCGTCTACCGCACGCACCACGGCCCCATCGTGCGCGAGAAGGACGGGAAGTGGATCGCCTTCAACATGATGAACGATCCGCTCACCGCGCTCACGCAGTCGTACAAGCGCACCAAGGCGAAGAACTACGCCGAGTTCAAGCAGACGATGGACCTGCACACGAACTCGTCCAACAACACGATCTTCGCCGACGCCGAAGGGAACATCGCCTACTTCCACGCCAACCACGTGCAGAAGCGCGACCCCAAGTTCAACTGGAACGAACCCGTGGACGGCACCAACCCGGCGGCGGAGTGGAAGGGGGTGCACACCGTCGACGAGAGCCCCAACGTGGTGAACCCGGCGAGCGGCTGGATCCAGAACACCAACAACTGGCCCTACTCGGCGGCCGGCCCCAACAGTCCGAAGAAGAAGGATTACCCGGCGTACATGGAGACGTACCCGGAGAATCCGCGCGGCATCCACGCGATGATGGTGCTCAAGGACAAGAAGGACTTCACGATCGAGACGCTGCGCGATGCGGCGTTCGATAGCTACCTCCCGGCCCTGGCCGACCTGATCCCGGGACTGCTGAAGGCGTACGATGCCGCGCCGGCGTCCAGCCCGCTCAAGGCCAAGCTGGCCGAGCCGATCGCCGAGTTGCGCGGGTGGGACTTCCGATGGAACGCGACCTCGGTGCCGACATCGCTGGCGATCTTCTGGGGCGAGGAGATGTGGCGCAAGTCGGCGGCCGACGCCGAGAGCGAGGACCTGTCGGTGTACGACTACATCGGCAGGAAGATCGCGCCGGCGCAGAAGCTCGAAGGGCTCGCCGCGGCCGTCGACACGCTCACCGCGTCGTTTGGTGCGTGGAAGACCCCGTGGGGCGACATCAACCGCTTCCAACGCCTCACCGGCGACATCGTGCAGCCGTTCGACGACGCCGGGGCGAGCATCCCGGTGCCGTTCGCCTCGGCGCGCTGGGGTTCGTTGGCCTCGTTCGGGGCGCGTCCGTACAAGGGGACGAAGAAGTGGTACGGCACCAGCGGCAACTCGTTCGTGGCCGCCGTGGAGTTTGGCGATAGCGTGCGCGCGATCGCCGTGACCGCGGGGGGCGTGAATGGCGACCCGAAGAACAAGCACTTCAACGATCAGGCCGAGCGGTACGCCAAGGGGGAGCTGCGTCCGGTGTACTTCTACCCGAACCAGCTGCAAGGGCACACCGAGCGCACGTACAAGCCGGGGCAGTAGGACATGCGCGCCCCCGTCATCGCCCTCGCGCTCTGCGCCGTCGCCTCCGTGGCGCCGGCGCAGGGCTCACGCTCGCTGTTCAACGGAAAGGACCTCGCCGGGTGGCACGTCGACGTCCCGGTGCTGGACACCAATCCCAGGGCGCCGCAGCCGTTCGTGGTGCGCAACGGTCAGCTCGCCACGTTAGGCGAGCCGCAGGGACACCTCATCACCGACGCCTCGTACCGCAACTACCGGCTCGAGGTGGAGTACCACTTCACCGGCAAGCCGGGCAACGCTGGCGTGTTGATCCACGCGTCGACGCCTCGGGCGCTCTACCAGATGTTCCCCAAGTCCATCGAGGTGCAGATGGAGAGCGGGAACGCCGGCGACTTCTGGTGCATCGTGGAGGACATCACCGTCCCGGACATGATCGCGCGCCGCGGTCCACGCGACACCTGGGGGATCACCGAGGGGAAGGCGCGGCGCATCAAGAACCTCACCGACGGCTCCGAGAAGTCGTTAGGCGAGTGGAACCGCATGGTGATCGAGACGCTGGGGCGCGAGGTGAAGGTCTGGGTGAACGGGACGCTGGTGAACCACGGGACCAACGCCACCGCCGATCACGGACAGATCGCGATCCAGTCGGAAGGAACGCCGGTGGAGTTCCGGAAGGTGCTGCTGACGCCGATCACGACGCTCACGCCGTAGCGATGGCAGGGGGAGAACGACGCGGGGCGCGGCCGAGTGGCCGCGCCCCGCTGCTCGTTTCCCGCCGCCGTTCACGTCAGGATCGACGCCATCAGGCAGGTGAAGCCTGGGAGCACATCTTCGCCGTCCAAGTGGTCGTGGTCGCTGAGCAGCGCGACGGAGCCATCGGCGCGATACGCGCAGCCGGAACGACGCACGGGATCGATCACCCAGACCAGACGGCATCCCGCGGTGAGCCAGTCGGCGACCTTGGCCAGGACTTCGCCCGGGCGATCGTCCGGCGAGAGGACCTCCACGACAAGGTCAGGTGCAAGCTCGGGAAAGCCGCGCGTCTCCGAAGGTGGTAGCCGGTCCGTGGCAATGAAGGCCGCGTCCGCCGCGCGTACCGTATCGGGATTGCGGCGCAGCGTGAAGCCCGTCTCGGCGGCGAAGGTCTCACCGAGCTCGTGCCGGTAGACGTGATTCGAGATGGCGACGGCGATTCGCATCGCCACCCGGCCATGCGGCGGCCCCGCCGGTTTCCTCACCACCAGACGCCCCTTCACCAACTCCGTTCGCTTGTCCTGGACGTTGAGGCGCAGCAGCTCCTCGGCGGTCATCGGCGCGGCGGTGGGCATGGGCCGAGTATAGGTTGTATCAGTCATGGCAGCAACACTACGCGCCGGCGTCACGCCGGCGTCACTTCATCATCATCGCATGCGCATCGTCGGCGGCAAGTTTGCAGGGCGCGACCTCACCTCTCCCAGCGATCGCCGAGTGCGGCCGACCGCCGAGCACATGCGCTCGGCGCTGTTGGACCTGCTGGAGCCCGAGCTGGCCGACGCGCGCATCCTCGACCTCTTTGCCGGCACGGGCGCGTTGGGGATCGAAGCGGTGTCGCGCGGGAGCAAGACGGTCGACTTCGTGGAGTGGCGCCCGTCGTCGCTCTTTGCGCTCAAGGCCAACATCGGGCGCTTCAAGCTCAAGGACAGCACGCGCGTCTTCAAGCACGACGCCATTCACTTTGCCGACGCGCTCACCGAGGACCGCTACGACATCGCCTTCTGCGACCCGCCGTACGAGTCCAGACAGCTCGACTGGATCATCCGGCTGTGGCAGGAGAAGCGCTTCTCCCGTGTGCTGGCGGTCGAGCACGCGGTCAGTCACCCCATCGCCCCCGGCCACTCGACCATCACGTCGGGTGACACGCGCTTCACGATCTACCGCCGCGAGGGCGCGCCTAACGCGCGAGCGCCCAGGGCAATTGTAGTGCCCGAGCCGTGGGCCACACCCGCGCCAGTGTCTCGCCCTCGTACAACACGCCGCCCTTCATCACGTAGGCGATAGCGGTCGCGTTGCGGATGTCGACCAGCGGGTCGCGGTCGAGGACCACGAGGTCGGCCATCTTCCCCGCCTCGAGCGAGCCCAGCTCCGCCTCGAGCCGAAGTCCTCGCGCCCCCTCGATGGTCGCCACGCGCAGCACTTCGTGCGGGGTCATCCCACCGTCGGCCAGCAGGCGCATCTCCCAGTGGTTGGAGAGCCCCTGCACCTCGCCATGGCCGCCTAACGCCACACGCCCGCCGGCGCGCAGGATCGCCGCCGCCCCCGCGGCCACGTCGCGATCGTTGTAGTCCTGCGGGGGGAACCAGAGCATCCGCGTCTGCGAGCGCTGGTACAGCTCCCCGTCGGCGTACCAGCGATTCACCTTGGGCGTCGCGTGCGGACGTTCCTCGGCCAGCAACCGGTAGATCGACAGTGCGCCGCCGAAGGCCACGATCACCGTGGGAGTGTAGGTGATCCCCGTGCGGGCGATGAGCTGCACGACGTCGTCGTAGATGGGGGCGTTGGGGATCGCGTGTTCGTTGCCGCTGAAGCCGTCCATGGCGTGCGTGAGGTTGGCCTTGGCGTCAGCGCCCCCCTCGGTGGTGGGCATGATGCCCAGCTCGCGGGCGGCCTGCACGACCCATTGCCGCTGCTCGCGGTTCCCGGTGAGGTACGACTTGAGGTACGACGTGCGATACTCGTCCCGGTAGCGGCGCATGGCCTGCCGTACCTCGTCGAGCGAGCGGAAGTCGCGGGCGAGGAAGTTGCCGCTGCCGCCCTCGCCCAACGTGAGTCCAGGCCCGGTCGAGAAGATCCTGGGCGCGGGGACGCCGTCGGCGTCGATGATGTCGGCGATCGCGAAGATGTCGGGGGCGGCCTGCGGGTCGCGCGCGGTGGTGACGCCATACGCCAAGTTGGCGAAGCCGCCGGTCCACTCGGGCTGCTGCAGTTCCTGCGACACGCCAAGGTGCGCATGCAGGTCGATGAATCCGGGCACGATGGTCTTGCCACGCACGTCGATGATGCGTGCATTCGCGGGAATGGCGACGCGTCCGGTGGCGCCAACCGCGATGATGCGCTCGCCCTGCACGACGACGTCGGCGTCGGCGACGATCTCGTCACCGCGCATCGTGATCACGCGCCCACCGCGCAGCACGACGACACCGACAGCAGCCGCGCGCGGCACGCCGATGGTCAACGACACGGCGCGCGCGTCCGACGCCGCTCCGCTGCCCATGTGAACCGTCGCCCCCACGAGCCACGACGCACGTTCACCATCGGCGCTCCACGCCACACCGGTCGGCGTCGCCTGGCTCAAGACGGTAGCGTCGGCCGCGGCGATGACGCGCGGGCTCGTGGAATCGGCGGCGATGGACGCGCGCAGGAGGGTGCGCCCGGCCTGCACGAGCAGCGCCCGCCCATCCGGGCTGCGCAGGAAGTAGCCGCGGCCCAGGGACGGCGCGAGCGTCGCCTCAGTGCGGCGCCCGCTTCCGTCCATGCCGAGCGAGACCAGTCCCACCGTGGGCGACGAGAGATGCAGCCGGCCAGCCGCGAAGTGCGGCAGGCGCAATCCGTCGCTCGACACGATGGTGCGCGCCCCACCGGTCGCGGCCGACACCACGACGACCCGCGCGTCGGGCGGTGGGGTCACGCGCATCTCGGCAGGGACGGCGGTGCTCACGAGGCGCGTGGCGCCTAACGTGGCGGTGAGCGCGACGATCGAGTCGCCGGCCGGCGTCCACACCGGGTCGGCGTACCAGGCCGGCAGCGCCGACAGTCGCACCGGCGCGCCGCGCCCGTCAGCCGGCGCCTTCCACAGGTGCCCCCCTGTTTCGTCCCACGTGACATAGGCGATCCACCGCCCATCGGGCGACCAGGCGGGCATGAACTCGCGCGGCCGCTCGGTGCGCGTGAGACGACGCGGCATGCCGCCGCCGCTCGTGGCCACGTAGATGCGGGCCAGCGCCGAGACGGCCAGGCGGCCGTCGCGAGCCACCGCAAGATGGTGGAGGCGTCTGGCCGGCACCTCGCCCGTCGCGAGGCGTTGTGGCACGGCCAGCGGCGCGACCACCTCCAGCGAGACCGGCGCCTCGAACGGGGTAATCGCATCGGTGCCGCTGGCGATCGTGATGCGGTGGATGCGGCCGCCGAAGGCCACCACGACCGACTCACCGTCAGGCGCAATGGCGTAACCCGCCACCACGTCGCGCGTGGCACGGCTCTCCAGTTCGTGTCGGTCGAGCCCACGCACCAGCCACCGTTCGTCGCCACTCCGCAGGTCGCGCACGCGCAACCCGGTCACCCCCTCGTGTACCGCGGCGTACACCAGCCACCGCCCGTCGCGCGACAGCGCCGGACGCATGGGGAGCGTCCCTTCCAGCGCGACCGGCTGTGCCGGCCCGCCAGTGAGCGGCCGCCGCATGATGACGCTCGAGGCGCCGTTGCGGCTGCCGTAGGGACGTGGCGTCACCGAGGCGAAGTACAGCCACGCCCCATCCGCCGACACCGCCGCACCGTACCCCCCGGGGGCCGGCGCCGAGATGAGCGGCGGCTGCGGACCGTTGGTGTTCTCCACCAGGCGTTCCCCCGCCCCGCTGGTGGCATCGAAGCGCCAGACTTCGGCGGCACGCGGTCCCGTGTCGTCGACCAGCGTCACGATGACCGAGCGACCGTCGGTCGCCCAGGCCGGTGAGATCATCAGCGCCCGGCGGCGCGTGGTGAGCTGTCGCGGCGCCCCACCATCGGCCCCTGCGATCCACAGGTTGTCCGATCCCGAGGCATCGCTCACGTAGACGAGCCGCGACCCGTCGGGGGAGTACCGTGGCTGCGACTGGAACGCACGGCCGGTGAGGCGCGGCGTCGCCCGGCCGCCATCCATCGGGAGCTCGTAGATGTCGCCGAGCAGTTCGAAGGCGAGGCGCGTGCCGTCAGCTGCCACGTCGAGGGAGATCCACGTCCCCTCTCGCGTGGTGAAGGCGACGGTGTCGACCGCGGGGGGCTGCGGGGCGGCGACCGCGGGCACGCCCACCGTGAGCGCGAGGGCGGCGGCGAGCGAGACGACGTGACGTGACGGCATCCTGCATTGTGCCGCCATCGCCGCGCAGGCGCAATCCGTGCGGGGCGCGCGATCAGTCGCCGCGACTATCGATCGGCAGGACCCTGCCCCGTGAGCCTAACGAGTGAGCGCCGGCCGCGCCACCGGGCGGTCGAGGGCGCGCCCCAACGCCTGCACCGTGTCCTGTGGCCCGTGGTGCATCCAGACCGGCGACAGGAGCACCATGCGTCCGTCGCGCATGCGCAGCGCCGGGCGGTACACGTCACCCCCGTCGTCGTCCTTGCCGTGGTCGAGCACCACCTCGTCCACCCCCTCGAGCGGGAACTCGATCGTCTCGCGCACCCCGATCCCAGTGTGCTCGATGCGCCCCACCCCCTTCGCGAGATCGAGCACGGCTTGCGTCCTTGGGGCCCGCCAGCAGACCCACCCCCCCGCGAGCAGCGCGGTCACCCCCGCCGCGGCCACCGCCACGCGCTCCCACGCCTGGAGCGTGCCGGCATCGGCCGCCATGCCCACGGGCGCCGCGAGGCCGACCAGCCCGACCACGATCAGGAGCCCGCCCAGGAACCAGTGCATCCCTGGCGTGTGCTCGAGCGTGATGGTTCGGCCAACGTTGGTGAGGCGCATGGAAGAGGCGCGGCGTTGAAGCGCGTGGGAGTCGCCTCAAGGACGGGCCGTCATCGGCTCCCGTCACACGCGATCGCATCACCCCGCACGACCGTTCCGCGATCAACCCGTCGGTGCCCCGCCGCTCCCCTCCCGACGCCTCGAAACGCTCGCCCCGCTACGGCAACACCTTGAGCCCGGAGCTCCCCGCCTTGCCGTCGGTGCGCGTACCGTCGAGCAGGGCCTGCGTCGTCAGGATGGCGAAGTGCGGAAAGGTGAAGACGAGCTGCGACCCGCCCCCCTCGGCGACCCCCTTCACCTTCCCCTCGCGCACCGCACGTATCGCCGTCTTCATCTCGCCCAGCCGTGCCGGCTCAGCCACCGCGGTGTTGTGTGCGGGGAGGAGCCGAGTCACCGATGGCGCGAGTTGGGCCAGGCGCGCGATCGAGCGCTCGTAGGCATCGAGATCGGTCTCCGGGGCAAAGAGCCAGACGGGAGCGTCGTAGTACGTGTCGCCGGTCCAGAGCAATCGGTTGGCGCGGTCGAGCAGCGCGACGGCGTCCGGCGTGTGCCCGGGGACCTGGAGGATCTCGATCACGCGCCCCCCCAGGTCGAGGGTGTCGCCGTCGGCCACACGCCGCGTGGCCGTCCACGCGCGCGTCTGGAAGGTCGCCGTATCAAGCCCCGCCGGTGCACCATGGCAGAAGCTCGCCGGGACGACCTCGCTGTCGAGGTTCTCGTGCGGGAATCCACGCTGGTTGTCGCGGGTGTAGGGCGACTCCACCGCCAGCACTTCCCCAAACTCCGCATTGCCACCCACGTGATCGTAGTGCGTGTGGGAGTTGAGCACGCGGACCGGGAGCGGCGTCAGCGCCTCGACCACCGGACGGATGGGCGACATGCCCAGCCCCGTATCGAACAGCAATGCCCCTGTCCGTCCCACGACGAGGTACGAGATCGCCTCCTGCCACTGCTGCGACTCGACCAGGGCGAACACCCCATCGTCGACGCGGTAGACCTCGAACCAGGTGGAGGGAACGTCGACGCGCGTCAGGGCGCGGTTGGCTGCCCGCGGAAGTTGCGCGCACCAGGTGGCCGCCGGCGGCGTGGTGATGGAATCGGTGGGCGCCGCGGCCGTGGCGGCCGGAGCGTCGGTGCGAGGCGTCTCGCCCTTCGGCGCACACCCCACGCAGGCGGTCGCGGCCAGCAGCGCGACGATTGGCGATAGCGTCTTCATCCCGCAACACTCTCCGTCGCACGTCGCGATGTCAAATGGGTCAATGCGCCGGCGCCCGCTCCGCGCGGGCTAGCCGGTATTGCGCAGCCCCGCGGCGACGCCATTGATCGAGATGTGGATCCCACGCTTCACGCGCTCCATCGCCTCCTCCGAGTCGGCGGCACGGGCGCGATAGCGCCGCATGAGCTCGACCTGCAGGTGGTTGAGCGGATCGATGTAGGAGAAGCGGTGCTCGATCGAGCGCGCGAGCGCGGGGTTGGAGGCCAGGCGGTTCGCTTCGCCGGTGATGAGCGAGAGCGCGCGGTCGGTGCGCCGCCACTCGGCCTCGATCCACCCGAAGATGCGCTCGCCTAACGCGTGATCCTCCACCAGCTCGACGTAGCGCTGCGCGATGCCGAGGTCGGTCTTGGCGAGGACCATGTCCAGGTTGGAGAGCAGTGTGCGAAAGAACGCCCACTGCTCGTGCATCCGGCGCAGGAGGGCGAGGCGGGCATCGTGCTGCGCCGGATCGGCGGCGAGGTACGAGGCGACCCCCGACCCGAAGCCGCACCACCCCGGAAGCGCGGCACGGCACTGCCCCCAGCTGAAGCCCCAGGGGATCGCCCGCAGGTCCTCGATGGCGCGCGTCGCTTTTCGCGAAGCAGGGCGCGACCCGATGTTGAGCTCGGCGATCTCGCGAATCGGCGTCGCACTGAAGAAGTAGTCGGCAAAGCCCGGCGTCTCGTACACCAGCGCACGATACGCCGTGAAGCTCCCGTCGCTGATCGCCTCGGCGGCCTCGCGAAAGGTCCGGGGGACCGCCTTGGCCGGCGGCAGGAGCGTCGTCTCGAGCGTTGCCGCCACCAACGTCTCGAGGTTGCGTCGCCCGATGTCGGGGTTGGCATACTTGGAGGCGATCACCTCGCCCTGCTCCGTCAGGCGCAACTGCCCGTTCACCGTCCCAGGGGGCTGCGCCATGATCGCCTGGTAGCTCGGCCCACCGCCGCGCCCCACCGTCCCCCCACGCCCGTGGAACAGGCGCAGCGTCACGCCCAGCGCCTCCTCGAGCGAAGCGAACAGCGCGACGAGCGCGGTCTCGGCCTTGTACAGCTCCCAGTTGCTGGTGAAGGTCCCGCCATCCTTGTTGCTGTCGGAGTAGCCGAGCATGATCTCCTGCTCGCCCCCCGAGGCGCGCATCATGGCGCCAATGCCCGGCGTGGCGTAGAAGTCGCGCATGATCGCCGTCGACCGGCGCAGGTCGCCGATGGTCTCGAAGAGCGGGACGACGATCAGGTCGGTCACCGCGCCCTCGCGCAACGTGCCGCGCACCAGCCCCGTCTCCTTGAAGAGGAGGAGCACCTCCAGGAGGTCGCTCGCCTCCTCGGTATGCGAGATGATGTAGTGGCGGAGTGCGTCGGGACCGAACTGCGCGCGGAGCGTCGCCGCCGTCTCGAAGATCGCCAGCTCGCTGGCGGTGGCGTCGTCGTACCGGTGGCCGCGCACGCGCAGCGGACGGGGATCGTCGAGCAGGCGCACGAGGAGCGCGCGCCGTCCGTCTTCGCCTAACGACGAATAGTCGGGCTCGAGCCCGGCCGCGCGCAGCAGTTCCGTCAACACCGCCTCGTGCCGGTCGGAGCTCTGCCGCAGGTCGACCGTGGCCAGGTGAAAGCCGAAGACCTGCACCGACCGCACGAGCGGCGCCAGGCGCAGGGTGATCACCGAGCCGGCGCCGTGTCCGCGCAACGACCGTTCGACGATGCGCAGGTCATCCAGCAGGGCATCGGGCGAGGCATACGGCGGCGCCGGCGCCACCGCCTGTCGCATGGCGACCTTTCCGGTCAGCGCCTCCAACGTGGCGGCCAGGCGAGCGTACATCCCGATGAGGGCGCGCCGATACGGTTCATCTTGCCGGTGCTCGCTGGTGTCGGGCGAGCGCTCGGCGAGCGCCTGCAGCTCCGGCGTGACGTGGGCCAGCAGCGCCGACATCGACAGCTCCCCTCCGAGCGCATGCAGCGCGTCGAGGTAGAAACCGATGACGGTCTCGCCCTGGCGCTGCAGCGCCATCCGCAACGTTGTCGCCGTGACGAAGGGGTTCCCGTCCCGGTCGCCGCCGATCCAGTTCCCCATGCGGAAGAAGGCGGGAATGTCCGTCCCGGGGAGCGCTTCCTCGAGGGTGCGGTACATCCGCGGGATCTCGCGCAGGAAGGTCGCGTGGTAGTACTGGAGCGCGTTCTCGATCTCGTCACCGACCGTGAGCCGGGCCAGGCGTAGCATCCGCGTCTGCCAGAGCTGCGTCACCCACCCCTTGATCTGCGCCTCGTTCTCCGCGCGCTCGCGGTCGGTTCGGAGCGTCTCGCGCACCGCGACCAGGGCGGCGATCGCGCGCTCGGCGGCGAGGATGCTCTGCCGCTGCACCTCCGTCGGGTGCGCGGTGAGGACCGGGGAGATGTGGGCCGACTGGAGCGTGCGCGCGATCGTGTCGGGGCTGACCCCCGCCGCGGCGAGCCGCCTGAACGTCTTGGCCAGCGACCCCTCTTGCACGTGCCCTTGCCGCTCGTGATGCAGTCGGCGCCGGACGAAGTGGCGGTCCTCGGCGATGTTGGCCAGGTGCGAGAAGTAGGAGAAGGCGCGGATCACGCTCACCGTCTGGTCGTTGGACAGGTTCCGCAGGAGCTTGTCCATCGCCTCACCGGCCGCCGAGTCGCTCTTGAGGCGGTAGGCCACCGAGAGCTGGCGAACGCGCTCGACGAGCTCGAAGGCCTCCCGCCCATCAAGCTCGCGAATCACGTCGCCGAGGATCCGCCCGAGGAGCCTGATATCCTCCATGAGGGGGCGGTTCTTTTCGGCGGCGGCCACGGCGGGGTCTGCGGGAGTACGCATGTTTATTCGTTGCTATCTAAAGAATTGTCCTGCAGGCACTTGAGACGGCAGTACAGCGCGCAGATTCGATATCCTGTGCCGTGCATCGTCGTCGCACGCAGCCTTCGAGCGCGCCCGTCATCCGCTATCGGGGTCCACTCTGTGGGTTTTCCACATCGGCCGCCAGTCGCCGCTGGACCCCATCCACATGATGCTGATTGTGGTACAGGGTGAAGAGGAGCATCTCGCGAACGGTGAGCTTTCCCAGGAGGGGGTGAGGGAAGCGATGTCGGTCGAGGTCGGCGTCGCTCCAGCGCGTCACGCGAGCGCGCAGCTCGCCGACCGCCGCGCGATGCGCCGTCATGATCCGGGCGCGATCGACGTCGGGGGTAGCACCGTGTCTCGAGGGTGTCGGGGCAAAGCGCCCCGCCGTCCCGCCGGCGGCCAGCACCCGACGATAGTCGTCGCGCACACCCTCGAAGGTCCGCGACGCCGCCGGTGGCCGCCCGAACAGCAGGGCGACCAGCGTCCGCGGGACCCGAAGGCCAGCGCTCACCGCCGCGATCGACTTGGTGAGGTGGCGAACATTGTCGGCCGGCGACCAGGCCGTGCCGATCGGGGCGAAGAAGACGCGGGTCGACAGGGCATTCCAGAAGGCGACACCGCGCGCGTGCACGCGCTCGAGTTCGGCGACGATCTCGTCGCGGGCATAGGGTGACGGGTCGGGCATGCGGCTACCGCAGCCGCCGGAGCTCGGCCTCCGACACGATGAAGCCGAAGCCGGGCCACCCGCCAGACTGCACCGACCGCTCGAACCAGCGACGCGCCTGTGCCGTGTCGCCCTTCACCAGGTACCAGTTCCCGATCCCGAAGGCGAGCGTCGCCAGCTGCACGTCGGCGGTGTCGGCGGGGGTGAGCACCTGCTCGGGGCCGATCTCACCGCGATAGAGGCGGAGGCGCTGGGCATACGCCACCGTCGTCTTGAGCGAGTCGGTACGCCGGTCGAGGTGCGCCCTGGCCTCCGCGCCGCGCCCGGCGCGCGCCAGCGACATCCAGAGCCAGTCCGTCGATCCTGCGAGCTCGCCGGGATCGGGGGCGCGCGGCAGGGCGCGGGCAAAGGCGTCGGCGGCGCCGGCGAAGTCGCCGCGCACGAACTTCACGACCCCGAGGTGATACCAAATGCCGTAGATCGTGGAGTCGATCGCGGCGCCGCGCGTCAGGTCGACCATGGCCTGGTCGAAGGCACGCACCGAGAGATGTCGGTGCCCGCGCCAGCGCAGGAGCATGGCGTTGTTAGGGTCGATGGCCAGCCCGCGCGAGTACGTCGCGATCGCCTCGCGGAACTGCCGCGCCCCCGACTGCGCCGCCCCCAGCGCGAGGATCCGGTCGATGTTGCGCGGATCGCTCGCCAGAGCGGCCTGCGCTCGGGCCACGGGGCCCGTGTCGGCCTGTGCGCGGTAGGCGACACCGGCAGGTGAGGTGTACTGCACCGACTGTCCGGTCGCCGGGGAGGCGAGGAGGACGACCGTCGCCACGACGGCCGCGCCGAGCGAACGCACGCGCATGCGGAATCTCGCAGGAAAGAGAGGGGGACGGTCGCAGGCGAAGGTCGGCGGACCGCCGTGCGCTGAGCTTACGTCGCCACCACTCGCCGGTCGAGGCGCGGGTGCCCGTCGAGCACCCCACGTGG
>ERZ795044.2507-NODE-2507-length-15915-cov-5.205422_pt1 | contig 15915 bp, 14 predicted proteins | sample MGYA00375128_ERZ795044 | MGnify/ENA primary metagenome ERZ795044 (study PRJEB30173, sample SAMN05720213) | anaerobic digester metagenome | isolation source: active sludge of municipal wastewater-treating anaerobic digesters | place: USA | collected 2014-12-22 ... | reverse complement strand
TCACGACCTGCACCTTCACCTCGCGCGGCTTTCCGGACTTCAGATCGAGGAGGTAGAGCCGCCCGCCGGCTTCGAAGACGATGTCGGAGGGGCCGATGGCGGGGAAGCCGACATCGACGTCCTCATCGAACGCGCGCTCACCGACGAGCGGGGCCTCCGCACCCCGGACGGCGGTGTGTACACCCTCGACCCCGACGCCCGACGCACCCTGCTCCGACTCTCGGGCGGGGACGCACGCCGCGTCCTCACGTATCTGGAGGAGTCGGCGCAGGGTGCGTCCCACGTCGGTTCGACCCACATCGACGCGGCCACGCTCGAGGCCGCTGTCGATCGCGCCTCCGTGCGCTACGACAAGGACGGCGACCAGCACTACGACGTCATCAGTGCCTTCATCAAGTCGTGCCGTGGTTCCGACGTGCAGGCTGCCCTGCACTACCTCGCCCGCATGCTCGAGGCCGGCGAGGACCCCCGCTTCGTCGCCAGGCGCCTGATGATCCTGGCGTCCGAGGATGTGGGCATGGCCGCACCCAGCGTTCTCAGCACGTGCGTGGCCGCCGCCCAGACCGTCCAGCTGATCGGCATGCCCGAGGCGCGCATCACCCTCGCGCACGCGGTGGTGGCCGTGGCCACGGCACCGAAGTCGAACGCCGTGGTCGTCGCGATCGACGCCGCGCTGGCCGACGTGCGGTCGGGTCGGATCGGCGAGGTGCCGACGCACCTGCGGGACGCGCACTATCCCGGGGCCAAGACCCTCGGGCACGGCCAGGGCTACCTCTACGCCCACGACCATCCCCACGGGGTGGCGGCCCAGCAGTACCTGCCGGACGCCCTGCTGGGCGCCGAGTATTACCGCCCGACCGACCACGGGTACGAAGCGTCCATCGGCGAGCGGCTCGAGATCGTCGAATCGCTCCTCAGGGGTGGGAAGGACTGACGCCTCACCCGGCGACGAAGCCGTCCTCGTCGAGGCCCTGGTCGGCATAGGGACGCGGGGTGCCGAGCCGGGCCGCTTCGACCTCGTCCTGCTGTGCCAGCGTCCTGGCCCGGTCGCGGATGGCCCGGGCGTCCGCCTCGGCGCGGGCCTGCTGCGCAGCGACTTTGTCGCTCTGGCGGGTGTCGCGGGGTGGCAACTGGATGGTGGTCTCGGCGGCAATTCCCGCCTCGAGCTCGCGGGCACGCTCCAGCTCGGAATCGATCTCGGCGCCGAAGAGGAGGGCAAGGTTCGTCAGGTAGAGCCACAGGAGCAACACGATGACCCCTGCCAGGGCTCCGTACGTCCTGTTGTAATGGGCGAAGTTGGCCACGTACAGCCCGAACAGGACGCTGGCCACCACCCAGATGCTGATGGCGACGACAGCCCCGACGCTGATCCAACGGAACTTCGGCTGCCGCACGTTCGGGGTGAAGTGGTAGAGGACCGCGACGAGCAGGATGATCAGGACGAGCAGGACCGGCCACTTCAGGATCTCCCACAGCCTCACCGTTGACTCGCCGAGACCCGCCACGTCCCCGATGGCACGCGCGATGGGGCCGCTCACCGCCAGTGCCACCACGACCACGGCCACACCCACCAGCAGGGCGAGGGTGAGGAGCAGTTGTTGCGGTGCGAGTTTCCAGATCGGACGCCCTTCGTCGACCTCGTAGACCCGGTTCATCGCACGTCCGAACGCGCGGACGTACCCACTGGCCGACCACACCGCGGCGGCCAGACCGACCATGAGGGCGAGGCCGTTGGCGCTGGAACCGACCATGGAGTCGAGCGGGGCGGCCAGTTGCTCCGCCGCATCCCCGGGGGCAACCTGTCGGACGATGTCGAGGAGCACCTGGGTCCCCTCCTTCGACTGCCCGAAGATGGCGAGGACGCCGACGAGCGCGAGCAGGGCGGGGAACAGCGAGAGCAGGGTGTAGTACGTCAGCGCGGCTGCCAGGTCTGTGGCCTGGTCGGCCTTGAACTCGCGCCAGGCGCTCCGCACGGTGAACCGCCAGGCGGACGCCGACAGGTCGCCCGGGCTGTCCGGTTTGCGCGGGTCGTCCGGCTCCGGGGCGGTTGCCTGCTTGCTCCTGCTGTCCTGCACACGTTCGGTGCTCATCCTGCCTCCCTTGTGGCTCCGGGCTCCGGCCGACTGTAGCCGAGCCCGCTGACTCCTTACCCACGCGAACCAACTCGAATGCGTCGGTTGCGGCGCGGCCGGTAGTCTTGACACTCGGTCGCGCCCGTGCGCGTCCATCCACGCACCGAACCCAGGAGCATCATGCGAGCCGCAGACATCGGACGTCGTTACCTCGACTTCTTCGCGTCCAGACAGCACGCCGTGGTGCCCAGCGCCTCCCTGCTCTACAACGATCCGACGCTGCTTTTCGTCAATGCCGGCATGGTGCCCTTCAAGCCGTACTTCACCGGCGCTGAAGAGGCGCCGTGGACACGCGCTGCCAGCATCCAGAAGTGCGTCCGTACCCTCGACATCGAAGAGGTCGGCAAGACCACGCGTCACGGCACCTTCTTCCAGATGCTCGGCAACTTCTCGTTCGGCGACTACTTCAAGGCGGGCGCGATCGAGTACGCGTGGGAGCTCGTGACCAATGAGCAGCACAACGGCGGCTTCGGTTTCGACCCGTCGAAGATCTGGGTCACCGCCCTGTACGGGGACACCGAGACGATCGACCTGTGGCTGAAGGCCGGTGTGCCCCGCGAACACATCCAGGAGCGCGGTCTCAAGGACAACTACTGGCACATGGGCGTACCCGGCCCGGGCGGCCCGTGCAGCGAGATCTACGTCGACCGCGGGCCGGAGTTCGGTCCCGAGGGCGGGCCCGAGGCCGACGAGGATCGTTACCTCGAGATCTGGAACCTGGTCTTCCAGACCGAAGAACTGTCGGCGGTGCGCGCGAAGGACGATTTCGACGTCGCGCGCCAGCTCCCCAGCAAGAACATCGACACCGGCGCCGGGCTCGAGCGCATCGCCTATCTCCTGCAGGGCGTGTCGAACATGTACGAGATCGACGAGGTCTTCCCCGTCATCCAGCGTGCGTCCGAGATGTCGGGACGCCGATACGGCGCCGATCCGGCCGACGACGTCAGGTTGCGTGTCGTGGGCGACCACATCCGCTCCTCGTTGATGCTCATGACCGACGGCGTGACCCCCGGCAACGAGGCGCGCGGTTACGTCCTGCGTCGCCTGCTGCGCCGCAGCGTCCGCGCGATGCGCCTCCTCGGTGTCACCGATCCGGTGGTCAGTGAGCTCATCACCACCTCGCACGACCTCATGCGCACGTCCTATCCCGACATCGACGCCCAGTGGGCGCGGGTGCTCCCGGTCGCGGTGGCCGAGGAGGAGAGCTTCCGGCGCACGCTCCATGCGGGCACGCAGCTGTTCGACCTGGCTGCCACCGAGGTTCGCCAGTCATCCAGCACCCAACTGAGCGGCGACAAGGCGTTCCAGTTGCACGACACCTTCGGATTCCCCATCGACCTCACCCTCGAGATGGCCGCCGAACAGGGCCTGTCGGTCGACCAGGCGCGCTTCAAGGCGCTCATGGGCGAGCAGCGCCAGCGTGCCAAGGCCGATGCGAAGTCCAAGAAGGGTGGTGCGGTCAACACAGACGTGTACCGCGAACTGCGTGAGGTCGGCGAGACCCCGTTCCTCGGCTACACCGACCTCCGCGTCCCGACCCGGGTGCGGGGGATCGTCGCGAACGGTGTCGTGGCAGACCGTGCGTCCGCAGGTGACGTGGTCGAGGTCGTGCTGGCCGAGACCACCTTCTACGCCGAGTCCGGTGGCCAGGACGCGGACGCCGGGCGCATCGTCGTCAACGGTGCCGAACTCGAGGTGCTGGACGTCCAGCGTCCCGTGCCCGGGCTGGTCGTCCACAAGGTGAGCGTCGGGGCCGACTTCGCCATCGGTGACGAGGCGATCGCCGAGGTCGACGGCTTCCACCGACTCGGATCGTGCCAGGCCCACACGGCGACGCACATCATCCACGCTGCCCTGCGCGAATACGTCGGCCCTACGGCGACGCAGGCCGGCTCGTACAACAAGCCCGGCTATCTGCGGTTCGACTACGCGAGCCAGGGTGGGCTGTCGGTGTCCCTCCGTGACGAGATCGAGGCGCGCTGCAACGAGGCGATCCGCGACAACTTCGAGGTCACCGACACGCAGATGCCGCTGGAGCAGGCCAAGGCACTCGGGGCCATGGCGATGTTCGGTGAGAAGTACCCGCCGATCGTCCGCATGGTCGAGCTCGCAGGTCCCTGGTCGCGTGAACTCTGCGGTGGCACCCACGTGCGGACGACGAGCGAGATCGGCCTGATGACCCTGCTGGGTGAGCAGTCCATCGGCTCCGGCGCCCGTCGCGTCGAGGCCCTCGTCTCGACGGACGCGTTCGCACACATGGCGGGCGAGCGCGCCCTCGTCTCGGGACTCACGCACATCCTCAAGGTGCAGCCCGACCAGCTGACCGATCGCGTCGAGAAGCTCGTGGCCCAACTCAAGGACGCCGAGAAGCAGATCGCCGATCTCAAGGCCAAGCAGTTGCTCGGTGGTGTGGCGACCCTTGTGGACGCAGCCGTTGACGTCAACGGCGTCGCGTACGTCTCGTCCGTGGTGGAGGGCGTGGGCGGCAACGAACTGCGCAATCTCGCGATCGAGGTACGGACGCGACTGGGCGGGCGCCCGGGAGTCGTGGCCCTCATCGGTGGGACGCGCGACAAGCCGGGCCTGGTGGTCGCCACGAACGACGGCGCACGCGGACGCGGACTGTCTGCCGGGGCGCTCGTCGGCGTCGGAGCACCGGCCCTCGGCGGACGCGGGGGCGGCAAGGACGATCTTGCGCAGGGCGGCGGCACGAACGCCGCGGGTGCGACCCTGGCCCTCGACGACATCCGGGCGTCCATCGGGGCGACGATTGGCTGAGCTGAGGCGCGGGGTGCGGCTGGCGCTCGACTGGGGACGCGCCCGGATCGGCGTGGCCGCCTGCGACGCGGACGGGATTCTGGCTTATCCCGTCGAGACCATCGCCACCCGCGACCAGCCCCTGCGTCGAGTGGTGGCGCTGGTGGCCGAGTACGAACCCATCGAGGTGTTGCTCGGCCTTCCCCGGGCCCTGTCGGGGACGGACGGCCCGGCTGCCGAGGCGATGCGCCTCGTGGCCGACGACCTCGCGTGGGCGCTGCACCCGATCCCGGTGTGTCTGGTCGATGAACGCATGAGCACGGTTGTGGCAGCACGTAACCTGTCTGCAGCAGGCAAGGATTCCCGGCACCGGCGCGGGATGATCGACCAGGCCGCTGCGGTCGCGATTCTCGAGCACGCCCTCGAGATCGAGCGCAGCACGGGACGCCCCTCAGGGTCGGCCGTGGTCGTGGCTGAACGGGAAGGTGGCAGGTCGTGAGCGGGGTCTTCATCGACAACGACGGGCAGTGGTCGTGGCGCAAGTTCGGCTATCACGCCCGGTCAGCCTTCGCCGTGCTCCTCAGCCTCGCGGTGCTGACCGGCGGCGCCTGGTTCACCCTCGACAAGGCGAATCAGGCCTACGTCGCTTTCCGCACCACCAACGACTACCTCGGTCCGGGCGAGGCCGACGTCCTGGTCACGATCCCCCGAGGGGCGTCCATCAACGAGATGGGTGACCTGCTCCTCGACGCGGACGTCATCAAGTCGATGAAGGCGTTCAAGAGTGCAGCCGCGTCGACGCCCGGGACGAACACCATCCAGGCCGGCAAGTACAAGCTGAAGACGAAGATGTCGGCTGCCGGGGCCCTGGCCGTGCTGCTGGACCCGAAGAACATCAAGCGGACGACCGTCACGATCCCCGAGGGCTGGGACCTGTCGCTGGTGCTGCCCAGACTGACGAAGGCCACCGGCATTTCCAACGCCGAATTCAAGAAGGTCCTCGCCGCGCCGAAGGATCTCGGGCTGCCCACCTACGCCAAGAACAACGCTGAAGGTTTCCTCTTTCCCGAGACGTACGAGGTCGACGACAAGCCGACGGCGACGGCGATGCTCACCCAGATGGTCGACCAGTTCACCTCGGTCTCTGGCTCGCTGAAGCTTGAGGCGCGAGCGAAGAACGTCGACCTGACCCCCTATCAGGTGGTCATCATGGCCAGCATCATCGAGGCCGAGGTCCACACCGACAAGTACCGCCCCCTGGTGGCCGAGGTGCTGATGAACCGCCTTGCGGCAGGTGAGAAGCTGCAACTCGACTCCACCGTCAGCTACGCGACCGGCAAGACGGGTACGGTCTTCACGACGGACGCCGATCGCGCCATCGACTCACCGTTCAACACCTACAAGGTCGACGGCCTGCCCCCGTCGCCGATCAATTCCCCGGGCAAGGCGTCACTGAGCGCCGTCCTCAACCCCGGGAAGGGCAACTACAAGTTCTTCACGGTCGTGAACCTCGAGACTGGCGAGACGGAGTTCTCGACCACGTTCGAGGAGCACCAGAAGAGCGTCGCCAAGTTGCAGCAGTGGTGTGCTGCGAACACGGGCAAGTGCTGACGACCCGGACGCTCACGTGACTGCTCCTCTGGGCGCAGCCCAGCGGTGCGCGGTTATCGGCCACCCCGCGGGCCACTCCCTGTCCCCGGTCATGCATCGTGCGGGCTATCGGCACCTCGGGTTGGGGTGGACCTATGAGGCGGTCGACGTCGCCCCGGGCCAGGTTGACGCCTTCATCGGCGGCCTGGACGCGTCTTGGCGTGGCCTGAGCGTCACGATGCCCCACAAGGAGGCGATCCTCGCCCATGGTGAGCCTGACGACCTCGTCAGACTGGTCGGGGCGGCGAACACGCTCATCCTCGGGAGCGATCCCATCGTGCGCAACACCGACGTGACAGGTTTCGAGGCTGCCTGCCGCAGTGCCGGCGTCCTTCCTGACAACGCCACCATTGCCGGCGCGGGTGCCACGACGCGTTCGGTGCTCGTCGCCCTCGCGAGGCTGGGATGTCGCCTCGTGACGGTCCTGGCTCGGCGTCCGGAGCAGGCGGCGGGCCTGCGTCCCCTTGCCGAGGCGGTGGGCATCACCTTGACCCAGGCACCCCTGGATGCCGACCCCCGGCCCACCGACCTGGTCGTCTCGACGATTCCGGGGGACGGGCTGGCGTCCGTGGCGGAGGGACTTGCCTCGGCGACCGCCTGCGTGTTCGACGTCGCGTACGACCCCTGGCCCACACCGCTGGCCGCTGCCGCCTCCCGGCTGGGGCTCCCTGTGCTCGACGGCATCGACCTGTTGGCCCATCAGGCGGTCGACCAACTCCGGCTCATGACCGGGGGCAGCGTCCCCGTCGACCTGCTCCTCGTCGCTGCTCGGGACGAGATGTCCCGGCGCGCCGTTACCTGACAGACTGCACGCATGTTGCGTTTCCTCACGGCGGGCGAGTCCCACGGCCAGGCACTCATCGCCACCATGGAGGGCATCCCTGCCCATGTAAAGGTGTCGTCCGACGACATTCGTGCCGCGCTGGCGAGGCGTCGCCTGGGCGTCGGACGCGGAGCACGCATGAAGTTCGAGGCTGATGAGGTGCGACTCCTCGCCGGCTTCCGTCACGGCGAGACCCTGGGCTCACCCATCGCCGTCGAGATCGGCAACACCGAGTGGCCCAAGTGGGCCGACGTCATGAGCGCGGACGCGGTCGATCCCGCTGTCCTTGCCGAGCAGGCCCGGAATGCGCCCCTGACCCGCCCACGTCCCGGCCACGCCGACCTCGCGGGCATGCAGAAGTACGACTTCGATGAGGCCCGGCCGATCCTGGAGCGTGCCAGCGCCCGCGAGACGGCCGCTCGCGTGGCCCTCGGCGAGATCGCCAAGCAATTCCTCCAGCAGGGCTTCGGCATCAGCGTGCTCAGCCACGTCGTCGAACTGGGACCGGTCAAGGCTGCACAGGGCGACTTCCCGCACATCTCGGACCTGACCCGCATCGATGATGACCCGGTCCGCTGCTTCGATCCCGACGCCTCCCTCGCCATGCAGGCCGAGGTTGAGGCGTGCCGGCGCGAGGGTGACACGATCGGGGGGGTCGTCGAAGTGCTGGCGTGGGGCCTGCCCCCAGGCCTTGGCTCGCACATCCAGTGGGACCGGCGGCTCGACTCGCAGATCGCAGGAGCCCTGATGGGCATCCAGGCCATCAAGGGCGTCGAGTTCGGCCACGGTTTCGAGACGGCACGCGTCCGCGGGAGCCTGGCCCATGACGAGATCGTGCCCGAGGAGGGCGGCATCCGCCGTGTCACGCACCACTCCGGCGGGGTCGAGGGCGGCATGAGCACGGGCGAGGTCCTGCGCGTCCGGGCTGCGATGAAGCCGATCGCGACGGTGCCCCGTGCCCTGAGGACGATCGACGTCGAGACCGGCGAGCCTGCCGCTGCGCACCACCAGCGCTCGGACGTCTGCGCCGTCCCCGCGGCCGGGGTCGTCGCCGAGGCTATGGTCGCGCTGGTGCTGGCGTCCCTCTGCCTCGACAAGTTCGGTGGCGACTCGCTCTGTGACGCCTCGACCAGCTACCGCGCCTACCTCGCCCGGGTCGCCGACAGCGGGCTGGAGATCGGCCGGTGACGCGGACCATCGCGATCGTCGGCGCCCCCGGCGCAGGCAAGACCACCGTCGGACGGGCCGTCGCACACAAACTCGACATTCCCTTCATCGATGTCGACGCCCAGGTGGCCCAACGGGCGGGCAAGAGTGTCCCCGAGATCTTTCTCGAGGACGGCGAAGCTGCCTTCCGTGAGCTCGAACTGCAGGCGACCCTCGACTGCCTGTCGCGTCCGGGTGTGGTGTCACTCGGTGGCGGAGCGGTGATGAACCCCCTGATCAGGCGAGCGCTGGGCGCCCACACAGTCGTGTGGCTGCAGGTCTCGGCCGCCCAGGCGACACGCCGGGTGGGCCTCAACAGCGGACGCCCCCTGCTGACCGGGAACGTCCGGTCGCGACTGGTGAAACTGCTGAACGAACGCACACCGCTGTACGCCGACGTCGCGAGCATCACGATCGACACCAACGGGCAGAAACCGGCGTCCGTGGTGACGCTTGTGTTGCGCGCCATCGGGTATCAAGAGGACGAGGAGGCGGGCGATGACGAGCATTGAGGTCCGGGCCGACCGCCCGTACGTGGTCGAGGTGGCATCGGGCGCCCTGTCCGGCCTGCGTCCCCTGCTCGGGGACGCCCAGCGGGTCGCCATCCTGCACCCGGGCGTGCTCGCCAACCGTGCGTCCGCGCTCGCCCACCATCTCGGCGACGACGGAATCGTCGCCACCCTGATCGAACTGCCGGACGCCGAGGAGTCGAAGACCGCCGCCGTCCTCGTCAGTTGTTGGGACGCCCTCGCCGAAGCGGGGTTCACGCGCTCGGACGTCGTGGTTGGGCTGGGTGGCGGGGCCACCACCGACCTGGCCGGCTTCGTCGCTGCGTCCTGGCTGCGAGGCGTGGGATTCATCTCGGTGCCCACCTCCGTGCTGGCCATGGTGGACGCGGCAGTCGGCGGCAAGACGGGCATCAACATCGCGGCCGGCAAGAACCTGGTCGGCGCCTTCCACGAACCGCTGGGGGTGCTCTGCGACCTCGACCTGCTGGCCGAGCTGCCTGCGTCAGAGGTGAGTTCAGGCCTGGCCGAGGTCATCAAGGCGGGCTTCATCGCTGATCCACGCATCCTCGACCTGGTCGAACAGGACCCTGCCGACGCCCGGGACGTGGGCTCCGTGCGCTTCGCCGAGCTCGTCCGACGTGCCATCGCCGTGAAGGCTGCGACGGTGTCGTCCGACCTGCGCGAGGCGACGTCGGTGGGTGACCGGGTCGGACGCGAGGCCCTCAACTACGGGCACACGCTCGGGCATGCGATCGAGGCCCACCAGCACTTCACCTGGCGACACGGCGAGGCAGTCAGCGTCGGCATGGTGTTCGCCGCCGAGCTCAGCCACCGCGAGCTGGGGCTCGACACTGCCACCGTCGCGCGCCACCGCGATGTCCTGGCGTCCGTCGGTCTGCCCATCAGCTACAACCTCGCCCGCTTCGACGTGCTGCGGGCCGCGATGAGCCTCGACAAGAAGGCACGCGGCTCGAGACTGCGGATGGTCGGCCTGCGCGAGGTCGGGCACGTCAGCATCATCGACGGTCCCGACGAGGACGCCCTCGCGGCGTCCTACGCCGCCCTGGCACCGTAGCCGGGGTCGTCAGGGCTGACGCACTCAGGCTTCGGTCGGGTCGATCAGGCGGATCCCCATCGCCGAGGCCAGCTGTTCCGCCAGGTCGGCCATCCGGTCGGTCGTGACGGTGGCCCCGCGCAGGCCCTCGACCCCCTTCAGCCCCAGCAATTCGCACGAGTCGAGCAGCGTCCGGGTGTGGCGGGCCTCGTGGAACAGCGCCTCACCCAGGTCGCACCGCTCGAACCGGACGTCGATGAGCTGGGCCCCGGCCAGGTCGGCGCCCACCATGCGACAGGAGTCGAAGACAACCCTGGTCAGTCGTGCGAAGCGCAGGCTGGCCAGGTCGAGGACGCATCCGGTGAACCGGACGTCCTGCAGTGTCGCACCAGGCATCGAAACGCCGGTGAGGCGACTCTGCGTCCACGCGACGCGATGGAAGATCCCTTCGACGGCGGAGACGTTCGCGGCGTCCACTCCGACCAGCTCGACGTCGGCCCACGAGGTCCTGCGCCACGAACTCCCGGCCAGCGTCCCGGAGCGCAGACGGCACGAACGAACCTCGACGACGTCGAACTCACGCCCGGACGCGGCGACCCGCGCTGCGTCCAGATCGTAGGGGTCGGCGTCCACGCCCCCGTTGTCGAGCAGGTCGACGGGCGTGAGGTCGTCGAGCCGCGGGGGATGCGGGGGAGTGGGGAGGGTTCGGGCCATCGGCCAAGGCTAGCCTCGCGATGACGGCCCCAGCGCCGGCCTCCGCTAGACTCGAACGTTGTTGGCCCCGGCTGTGCGGCGGCCGGAGAGGCGAAAGGCATCACGATGGCATCGACGAACGAGATCAAGAACGGCATGGTCCTCGACCTGGACGGCCAGCTGTGGCAGGTGCTGTGGTTCCAGCACCACAAGCCCGGCAAGGGCAACACCGTGGTGCGCACCAAGCTCAAGCATGTGCTCTCGGGCAAAGTCGTCGACAAGACGTTCAACTCCGACACGAAGGTCGACACGGCTACGGTCGACCGCCGCGAGATGCAGTACCTCTACCACGACGGCGATTCGTTCGTCTTCATGGACACCACCTCGTTCGAGCAGGTCCTGATTCCCGAGGCGACCGTCGGGGACGCCAAGGACTTCATGCTCGAGAACACGATGGCGACGGTGGCCATGCACGGTGACGTCCCCCTGTACATCGACCTGCCCGCATCCGTCGAGCTGGTCATCAGCTACACCGAACCGGGCCTGCAGGGCGACCGTTCCACGGGGGGCACCAAGCCGGCCACGCTCGAGACCGGCAAGCAGATCAACGTGCCCCTGTTCATCACGACAGGTGAAAAGGTCAAGGTCAACACGACCTCGGGTGAGTACCTCGGCCGCGTCTCCAGCTGATGGCTGAACGCTACGGCGACCTCGAGATCGAGAAGATCTCGGACGACCTGCAACCTGCGTTCAAGCCGTCAGCCCGCACCAAGGCCCGCAAGGCGGCCCTCGACATCCTGTTCGAGGCCGAGATTCGTGGACGCGACCCCCGCACCACGCTCGACGAGCACACGGCGGAGGCTGATCCCCCCGTGCGCGACTTCACCCGCGAACTGGTTCGTGGGTACTGCGAGTTCGCGTCCGTGATCGACCAGCGCATCGCCGAGTGCACGACGATCGGATGGACGCTGGAGCGCATGCCCAGCATCGACCGGAACCTCGCGCGAATCGCCATCTTTGAAATCGACCACACCGACATCGAGCCCGGGGTCGCGATCGCCGAGGCCGTGACGCTGGCGTCCCAGTTCTCGACAGAGGAATCGCCCGCCTATCTGAACGGACTGCTCGCCAAGGCCGCAGCCACTCGTGGCTGAGGTCACCACCGACTCGATCCAGCGGCGCACGGTCTGGGTGCTGTTCATCGCCCAGATGATCTCCGGACTCGGCATGGGTGCCGGCATGTCGATCGGCAGCCTGCTGGCCTATGAGGTCACGCAGAACGAGGGTCTCGCGGGCGTGGCGCGCATCGTGTCGGGGCTCGGGGTGGCTTTGTTCGCCGTTCCCTTGGTGACGCTCGCGCGAGCCAGGGGACGCCGATTCGCGCTGGGGGCCGGCTGGCTGATCTCTGCAGGCGGTGCCGCCGTGCTGGTGGCGTCGGTGGCGCTCCACAGCATGCCCCTCCTGATGCTCGGCATGCTCGGTTATGCGGCCGGTTCGGCGTCCGGGCTCCAGGCCCGCTTCGCCGCGACCGATCTCGCGCGTCCTGAACACCGGGCGCGAACCCTGTCGCTCATCGTCTGGGCGACGACCCTCGGATCGGTCCTGGGACCCAATCTGGCTGCGCCCGGAGCGCTGCTCGGTCGGCGCTTCCACATCGCCGACATCGCCGGGGCCTACATGATCGCGTCCGGCGCCGTCGCGCTTGCTGCGGTTTTCGTGTTCGTGGCACTCCGACCCGACCCACTGTTGTTGTCGCACGCGACGTCCGCACCACCCGCCCGGACGTCCCGACGCCACACCCTGGCCACCATGTGGACGCACCCCCAGCTCAGGCTCGCCCTGCAGGCCATGGCCGGGGCCCAGTTCACGATGACGGCAGTGATGGTCCTGACGCCGGTCCACATGAAGCTGACGGGTCACGGACTCACCTCGGTCGCGCAGACGATGAGCATCCACATCGCCGGCATGTACGCCTTCTCGCCGCTCGTCGGCATGCTGGTCGACCGGATCGGGGCCCGGGCCGTCACCCTGTGGGGATCGGGCGTGCTCGGGGCATCCCTCATCGCCGCGTGGTTCGCCGGCGGGGACCTCCTCGCGCTCAATATTGCCCTCTTCCTGCTGGGCCTCGGCTGGTCGCTCGCCTCGGTGGCCGGCGCCTCCCTGTTGACGCGGACGGCGTCCGACGACCAGCGCCTGGCCATGCAGGGAACGGCCGACACCGTCACGAACCTCACCGCCGCCCTCGCGGCCGGGATCGCGGGCCCGATCATGGCCGTGATCACCTATCGCGGACTCGCCGGGATGGCTGCGCTCGCCCTCATCCCCATGGTCGCCGCAGCGTGGGCAACGAAAACCCGGATGACGACGCTGTCGGCGTCCGGGCAGAATGGACTCCCGTGACGTCGTGGCGCCGGGACCTTGAACTGCTGCAGAATCGACGGTTCTCGCTGCTCCTCGCCGGACGCACCATCGCGATCATCGGCGGTGCCTTTGCGCCCGTCGCGCTCGCCTTCGGTGTGCTTCACCTGCCTGAGGGCAACGCCCGGCTGCTGTCCATCGTGCTCGCCTGCGAGTCGATCCCCCTGGTGGTGCTGTTGCTCGTCGGCGGAGTGATCGCCGATCGCCTGCCCCGGAATCGGGTCATCCTGGTCGGCCAGCTCGGTTCCGCGCTGTCGTTCGGTCTCCTCGGACTGATGATGTTCGCCGGATGGACGCCGCTGTGGGCCCTGGGTGGAGCCGCGGCCCTGAGTGGCGCGAGCATGGCGATCCTGTACCCCGCGATCACCGGGATCATCCCCGAGATCGTGCCCACAGATCGGCTGCAGGCCGGCAACGCGATGCTCTCGATGGGTGTCAACGTCGGACGCATCCTCGGCGTCGTCGCGTCCGGTTTCGTGGTGGCGGGACTCGGCGGCGCCTGGGGACTCGCGATCTCGTCGATCTTCTTCCTGCTGGGCGCGATCTTCATCGGGCAACTCACGTCCGAGGGTCCGACGGATGCCGGCGCCGGCGCAGCGAACTCCATCTTCTCCGACCTCAAGGATGGCTGGAAGGAGTTCACCTCCCACGAGTGGCTGTGGGTGGTCGTGGCCCAGTGGTCGCTGCTGGTGATGCTCTTCAACGGCGTCCACGGTGTGCTCGGGCCCGTGCTCGCGGACGCCGAACTCGGCGGAGCGCGGGCCTGGTCATGGATCCTTGCCGGGGAGGGCGTGGGGACGATCATCGGCGTCATCATCAGCTTCCGTCTCAGGCCGAGGCACCCGATCCTGCTCCCGGTGCTCCTCCTCGTGCCCACGTTGCCGCTTCCGTGGTTGTTGATGGGCCTGGGGACGCCGGTCTGGACGATCGTCATCGCCGCCGCCTTCATGGGCCTCGCGTTCGACGTGTTCGGCATCATGTGGAACACGACCATGCAGCGCGAGGTGCCAGCCGAGGCCCTGTCACGCGTGTCGTCCTACGACGCACTCGGATCGCTCATGTTCGGCCCGATCGGTCTCCTGCTGGCCGGCCCGGCCGCCGGGTGGATCGGTCCGCACAAGGCCATGATCGGAAGTGCTGTCGTGCTCTTCTTCCTCGGCCTGGCCCCGCTGCTGAGCAAGGACGTCCGCACGCTGACGTGGCGCGAGGTGCCCGTCTCGGGCAGCGAGGACGACCTCCCCGGCATTCCGATGCCGGCCGAGCAACTCTCCTCCTGAGCCAGCCGAACTCAGGGCCGGACGGCGACCTTCCAACCGGCGCGGGACCTGACCGCCTCGACGGCCTCCTCGATCCTGGTGAGTGGGAAGGTGTGCGTCACCAACGGCCCCGGACGCACGATCCCGCGCTCCATCAGCCCCACCGCACGCCGTACGTGCTCACGCCTGGCGTTCGACCCACCGGTGACGGTCAGCTCGTTGTAGTGAACGAGGTTCGGGTCGACCTCGGCGAGGGAACCCTTCGGGAAGCCCGCGAACCAGTTCACGCGACCACCGGGGGCGGCGAGGCGCAGGGACTGGTTGGCGAGCTCACCGGTCCCCGCGCACACGATGACGACATCGGCCAGGCGTCCACCGGTGAACGACCGGAACTCGTCCCGGAAGTCGTCGCCGGTCGCTGCCGTGGCGAGGTCCAAGGCGTCCGTGGGTGCAGTCTCGGCACGTTGCGCCGATCGACTCGAGACGACCACCGCACCCGCGCCGGACGCCCGCGACACCATCGCGTGGAGCGCACCGATCGGTCCGAAGCCGAGAATGGCCACCAGGTCACCCGGACGCACGCGGATCTGGTCGTGGGCGTTGAGCACCGCGCTCAGGGGTTCAGTGAGGGCGAGCTCGGTGGGGGCGACCTCGCGGTCGAGCTGCACCACGTTCCCGGCAGCGACAGCCCGTTCAGGCACGAGCAGGTACTCGGCGAAGCCGCCGTCGATGGCGTAGCCGATGAGTTCCAGCGACTCGCACAGATGTTCCCGACCGGCCAGGCAGAGGGCGCAGCGTCCGCAGCTCACCACGATCGACACGGTCGCCTGCGCGCCGACCCGGTACCCCTCGACGCCCTCGCCGACCTCGGCGATGCGTCCGGCGATCTCGTGACCCATCACGACACCCGGACGCACGCCCGCCGTCTTCTCACCGCTGATGAGCCGCAGGTCGGTGCCGCAGAGGGTCGTTGCCTCGACGACGAGCAGGATCTCGCCCGGACCGGGCCGGGGGGTGTCGACGTGCTTCAGTGAGAACTTCTCGGGTGCGTCCAGGACTGCTGCGAGCATGGGGCCAGCCTATGCACCCGGGCGGTCCAGAGCCGGTCGATGTGTGATTGCCCACCCGGCCGATTGATAGGCTCACCCGGACAGCCACCCTTGCGGCCTGCCCAGGCAGGAAAGGACGGTCATGACCTCTGCGCCCCCACGGCCCCTCAACCCGGCATTGTTGATCCTCGAGGACGGTCGAGCCTTTCGGGGCGAAACCTTCGGAGCCCCCGGCGAGACCTTCGGCGAGGCGGTCTTCTCGACCGGCATGAGCGGCTACCAGGAGACACTGACCGACCCCAGCTACCACCGTCAGGTCGTCGTCGCCACCGCCCCTCAGATCGGCAACACCGGCTGGAACGACGAGG
>ERZ795044.2505-NODE-2505-length-15919-cov-8.731404_pt1 | contig 15919 bp, 12 predicted proteins | sample MGYA00375128_ERZ795044 | MGnify/ENA primary metagenome ERZ795044 (study PRJEB30173, sample SAMN05720213) | anaerobic digester metagenome | isolation source: active sludge of municipal wastewater-treating anaerobic digesters | place: USA | collected 2014-12-22 ... | reverse complement strand
CAGTCGTGCGCATGGACCACATCGGGGCGCCAGGACGGGTCGCCCCCACACCCGAGCCCCGCGGCGGCCCAGGCGAGCAGCGCGAAGCGCTGGGCGTTGTCCGGCCACTCGTTTCCCTGCGCGTCCAGATAGGGACCACCGTCGCGGTGATACAAGGCGGGTGCATCCAGCAAGTAGGCGGGTTGCCCGGTCGTGGCCAGCCTCCCCGGAAGGAGCGTGGGTGCCGGTTTCAGGGTCCGGACAATTTCGGGACCACCCGTTGCGGACAGTTTCAGGCGGGGGCCCTCGGCCACGAATCCTGCCGCAATCGGGGCGAATCCCGGCAACAGCAGGCGCACGTCGCAGCCCAGATCGCGCAGCGCTGCCGAAAGCGCGGCACTCACGTCGGCCAGTCCGCCGGTCTTGAGCAGCGGGTAGACCTCGGTGCAGACGTAAAGAACGTTCACCCACGGCCCCCGGCAGGTTTTCCCTCCGGTGCCAGGCGCTCCAGCATCTCGCGGGTCACCAGCACGACGCCCTGTTCGGTGCGGAAAAAGCGGCGCGCATCTTCTGCCGCATCGAATCCGATCGACATTCCGTCCGGAATCTGGCAGCCCTTGTCGATGACGACCTTGCGCAAGCGGCAGTGCCGTCCCACATCGACCTCCGGCAGCAGCACCGCCTCCTCGACATGGCAATAGGAATGCAGCCGCACCTTTGAAAACAGCACGGAGCGGCGGGCGTACGCGCCCGAGATGATGCAGCCGCCGGACACCAGCGAATCGACCACCATGCCGCGGCGGCCTTCGTCGTCGAACACGAACTTGGCCGGGGGGAGCTGTTCCTGGTGGGTCCAGATCGGCCACTGGCGGTCGTACATGTCCAGATCGGGGGTGATACTGGTCAGGTCCAGGTTGGCGGACCAGTAGGCATCGATGGTGCCGACGTCGCGCCAGTAAGCCGGTGCCTCAGGGCTGCTCTTCACGCAAGACAATCCGAAGGGGTGCGCCACCGCCTCGCCGCGCGCCACGATCGCCGGGATCAGGTCCTTGCCGAAGTCGCGGCTGGAACTTTGTGCCACGGCGTCGGCCTTCAGCGCCTCATAGAGGTAGTCGGCATTGAAGACGTAGACGCCCATGCTGGCGAGCGCATGACTGGCCCGGCCAGGCATCGGCGCCGGATTCGCCGGCTTTTCATCGAAGCGCACGATGCGCCGTTGCGGGTCGATCGCCATCACGCCGAAGGCGCTCGCCTCGGCCAGCGGCACTTCGATGCAGGCCACGGTGCACGGCGCACCCTGCGCCACGTGGTCTGCGATCAGGTTGGCGTAGTCCATCTTGTAGATATGGTCGCCGGCCAGCACCAGGATGTATTCGGGGCGTTCTGCCATCAGGATGTCGAGGTTCTGGAAGACCGCGTCGGCCGTCCCCTGGTACCACGAGGTCTCGTCGATGCGTTGCTGCGCGGGCAGCAGATCGATGTACTCGTTGAACTCGCTGCGCAGGAACGACCAGCCGCGTTGAAGGTGACGCAACAGGCTGTGCGACTTGTATTGCGTGACCACGCTGACACGGCGCACGCCGGAGTTCAGGCAGTTGGACAGCGCGAAGTCGACGATACGGAACTTGCCGCCGAAGTAGACCGCCGGCTTGGCGCGACGGTCCGTCAGGGCGTGCAGGCGCGAGCCGCGACCGCCCGCGAGCACCAGGCCAAGGGTGCGTCGGGCGAGCTGGTGGGGTTCGTTCTGGTGCTGGTTCGGTTTCATGCAGGGCCTCCTTGATCGACGGATTGTGGGTTGCGAGTGCTTGTCATGCGGGATCGGCTGGGGACTTCAGGCGCGTCCGTGGGCGCGGACCATCGATGAAAGCCGGCGGGCTGGTTCGTCGCCGACGTCGGCCCAGGCAAAGCGCCAGGACCAGCATCCCTCGGGCTGGCCGGGCGTGTTCATCCGGTGTTGCCCGTCCAGACCCAGCACGTCCTGGAACGGAACAACCAGCGTGTTCGCCACGGACTGTGAGAGCGACTGGATCATTGCCCAGTGGATCTCGGAGTCCGTCACCGGGCCGAGGTACTGTCGCGCAGCCTGGCGCTCGTTCTCGCTCGCGTTGGCCCACCAGCCCACCGTGGTGTTGTTGTCATGCGTCCCGGTGTAGGCCACGGTGCAGCGCCCGAAGTTGTGGGGCAGGTAGGGATTGCGGGCATTGTCACCAAAAGCGAACTGCATCACGCGCATGCCGGGGAAACCGCACGCGCGGCGCAGGCGTGTCACGTCCTCGGTGATGATGCCGAGGTCCTCGGCAATGATGGGCAGGGTCCCCAGCTCTTCCCGAATCGACTGGAAGAACGCCCGACCCGGGCCGGGGCACCAGTGCCCCCCCTGGGCCGTCGGTTCGTTGGCCGGGATCTCCCAATTGGCTTCGAAGCCGCGGAAATGGTCGAGGCGCGCCACGTCAACCAGGGTCAGCAGATGGGCCATGCGCTGCTTCCACCAGCGGTAGTTGTCGAGCGCCATGCGGTCCCAGCGGTACAACGGGTTCCCCCAGCGCTGGCCGGTGGCGCTGAAGTAGTCGGGCGGCACCCCGGCGACGACGTCAGGCAAACCCTGAGCATCAAGCAGAAACTGGTCGGCGTGGGCCCAGACGTCAGCACTCTGGTGCGCCACGAAGATCGGAACATCCCCCACAATGTGGATGCCGCGCGAGTGGGCCTCCTCGCGCAGGCGCTGCCATTGCACATGAAAGCGCCACTGTACGAAGTGCCAGAAGCCGAGTTCCCCCACCGTTTCGTCCCGCACGGATTGCAGGGCGCGCGGATCGCGGTGCGCCAGCGCGGGTGGCCAATCGGGCCAGTCCGGGCCGTGGCGGGCCTGCAGCACCATGAACAGGGCGTAGTCGTCCAGCCATTCGGCGTGGTGATGGGTGAAATCGGCCAAGGCCGCCTTCTCTGGCTCACCGGCATGCTCGGAAAAACCCTGCCAGGCCGCACGAAGCGCGCGCAGCCGGTAGGGAATCACGCGGGCGAAGTCGCAGTGGCGGGTGTCGAAACCGGCGTCTGGCAGGGGTGCCAGCCAACCGCAAGCCACCAGGTCGTCCAGGTCCACCAGCCAGGGGCTGCCGGCAAAGGCCGAAGGGCTCTGGTAGGGCGAATGACCGGCGCCGGGGGGCGTCAGGGGCAGGATCTGCCACAGCGACTGGCCCGCCAGCGCCAGCCAGTCCAGGAAATGCAGGGCAGCGATGCCCATGTCGCCGCTGCCATGGCGCCCCGGCAGGCTGGTCAGGTGCAGCAGAACGCCACTGGTGCGGCGCGCCAGCAGCGGGTGGCCTGGGGCCGCGGGCGTCATTTAGGTATCTCCAAGGTGGCTGGCTCTTGCGGGACCATGGGTTGGACCAATACCACGACGCTGGGCGGCGCAACCCGCAAGGAAGTGGACACGGTCGCAACCGGCGGTCCGCCCGGCCGCGCGACCTGCCCGCTGCCCGTCTCCAGCATCACGTTCCAGGTCCCTTGTGGCAGTTGCACAACGACCTCGTCCTCGCCCGCCAGCAGGATCAGCATGAGTCGCTCGCGCGGCGGTTTGCCGCCTTCGCCCACGGTGATGACGCAGCACAGCAAGCGGCCGTCTGGCAGCTCCCAGGCGCTGGTGTCGGGGCGCAGGCCGTCGGCCGTGCGCCAGACAATGTCGGGCCATCCCTCGCCGGCATGCTTTTCGCCGCGGAACCATTGCGGGTGGCGCAGGCCAGGGTAGCGCTGCCGCAGGTGCACCAGCGCAGCCGTGAAAGCGGTCAGCGCCTCGTCGGCGGCGTTCCAGTCCAGCCATGTCACCGGGTTGTCCTGGCAATAGGCGTTGTTGTTGCCCTGCTGGCTATGCGCCAGCTCGTCGCCCGCCAGCAACTGCGGCGTGCCTTGCGCGCACAGCAGCGTGGCCAGCAGGGCGCGGCGCCATTGGGCGCGCCGGCGCGCGATGGCGGGATCGCCACAGGGGCCCTCGTGGCCGGCGTTCGCGCTCAGGTTGTGGTTGTGGCCGTCGCGGTTGTCTTCGCCATTCGCCTGGTTGTGCTTGTTCACATAAGCGGTCAGGTCGGCCAGCGTGAACCCGTCGTGCGCGGTCACCATGTTGATGCTGGCCAGCGGGCTGCGTCCGCTGGCCTGAAACAGGTCGCTGGAGCCCGCCAGGCGTCGCGCGATCTGCCCGCGAGTGCAAGGGTGCCCGAGCCACCAGGCGCGCATGGTGTCGCGGAACTGGTCGTTCCATTCCTGCCAGCGCGCGCCGAAGCGACCGGTCTGATAGCCGCCGGGTCCGATGTCCCAGGGCTCGGCAATGAGTTTGACCCGCGCCAGCACCGGATCCTGGGCCATCGCCGTGAACAAGGTTGCCCTCGGGTTGAAGTGCTGGCCCTGTGCCGGTTCGCGCCCCAGCGCGGTGGCCAGATCGAAGCGGAAGCCATCCACGCCGTAGGCCTGCACCCACCAGCGCAGGCTGTCCATGATCATCTGCACGACGTTGGGGTTTCCCATGTTGAAGGTGTTGCCGCAGCCGCTCGGATTGAGGTGGCGGCCGTGCTCGTCCAGGGCGTACCAGGCTGCGTTGTCCAGCCCTCGCCACGACAGGGTCGGTCCCAGCGCATTGCCCTCTGCCGTGTGGTTGTAGACCACATCGAGGATCACTTCGATCCCGTTGCGGTGCAAGGTGTCCACCATGGTGCGGAACTCCGCGCGGACCGCGGCGTCGTCGGCGCCCAGTTCGTGCACCGGCACCGTGGCATAGCGCGGGTCCGGCACGAAGAAGGCCAGCGTGTTGTAGCCCCAGTGGTTGGTCATGCCGCGCTCGATGAGATGGTGCTCGTCCACGTGCAGCTGCACGGGCAGCAGGCACAGCGCGGTCAACCCAAGGCGCTGGTAGTGCGCCAGCATCGCCGGGCTGGCCAGGCCCGCGTAAGTGCCCCGCAGCGCAGCCGGCACGCCAGGATGCAGCGCGGTCAGCGCCTTCACATGGGCCTCATAGAGGACCGTTCGGGCCAATGGCGTGTCGGGCCCGGGCATGATGGCCGCGCCGCGGCGCAGTTCTTCTTGGACATCGACCACGCGGCAGCGCGGCATGCGCTCGGCGTTGTCGTAGGCGCAAGCCTGGTCCGGCGCACTGGCGCGATAGCCGATCTCGTTCGCCAGCCGTTCCAGGGGACCGGACAGGGAGCGCGTCCAGGGATCGATCAGCAAGCGCTGCGGATTGAAACGATGCCCGGCGTCGGGCTGCCACGGTCCGTGGGCGCGCAGGCCGTATCGTTGTCCGGCGCCAAGGCCCGGCACAAATCCGTGCCAGATGCCCTCCGTGCAGCTCGGCAGGCGGATGCGGTCGGTTTCATGGCGGCCGGTCTCATCGTAGAGACACAGCTCCACTGCGGTGGCATGGCGCGCTGCAACCGCGATATTGATGCCCGCACGGCCACCGAACAGCGCCGGAACGACACCCATGGGCCAAGGCCGGCCGGGCTCGCACACCGGGGCCGTGGGCCTGTCGCCGCCCAGGGTCATGTTGGCGCCTCCGCCGCGAGCCAGATCACGCTCAGGGGCGGCAGGTGAAGGCTCAGCGAAAAGGGCTGACCGTGCATCGGAATCGCCTCGGCCAGGACCCGGCCGTGGTTGCCGGCATTGGTGCCCCCGTAGTGACCCGAGTCAGTGTTCAGGCATTCACGCCAGGCACCTGCGTGCGGGACGCCGATGCGGTAGCCGTCGCGCGGCACCGGTGTGAGATTGCAGACGACGGCCACGGCGTCACGGGGGCCGTGGCCGTAGCGCACAAAGCTGAAGACGGAGTTGTCACGGTCATCGGCGCTGATCCACTGGAAACCGCCAGGGTCTGCGTCGCGCGCATGCAGGGCCGGGTGCGTGCGGTAGCCATGGTTGAGGTCGCGCACCAGGCGCTGCACGCCGGCGTGGGCCGGGTCCTGAAGCAGGCCCCAATCGAGCTCGCCATCGTGGTTCCATTCGCAAGGCGTGGCCAGCTCGCACCCCATGAACATCAGCTTCTTTCCGGGGAAGGCCCACATCAGCGCATACAGCGCGCGCAGATGAGCGCGCTTCTGCCAGGGGTCGCCCGCCATCTTGCCCAGCAGCGAACCCTTGCCGTGCACCACCTCGTCGTGGGAGAGCGGCAGCACGAAATGCTCGCTGTAGGCGTACATCATGGCGAAGGTGATGCGGTCGTGGTGCCAGCGTCGGTACATCGGATCCAGCGCGAAGTAGGCCAGCGTGTCGTTCATCCAGCCCATGTTCCACTTGTAGTCAAAGCCCAGGCCGCCGTGCCCGGTGTCCCCGGTGACGCGCGGAAACGCGGTGGACTCCTCGGCCAGCGTCAACACGCCCGGTGCTTCGCGGTGCACGATGTCGTTGGCCTGCTTCAGGAAGTCGATGGCCTCGTAGTTCTCCCGGCCGCCGTCGCGGTTGGGCACCCATTCGCCGGCCGGGCGGCTGTAGTCGCGGTACAGCATGGACGCTACCGCGTCCACGCGCAGGCCGTCCACGCCGTACTGCTCGACCCAGTACAGGGCGCTGCCGACGAGAAAGTTGCGCACCTCGTTGCGGCCGAAGTTGTAGATCAGCGTGTTCCAGTCGCGATGGAATCCCTCGCGCGGGTCGGCATGCTCGTACAGCGCCGTGCCGTCGAAGTTCGCCAGCGCGTGCGGGTCGGCCGGGAAATGGCCGGGCACCCAGTCCAGGATCACTTTCAGGCCGGCGCCGTGGGCGGCCCCGATGAAACGGCGCAGCGCCTCGGGTGACCCGTAGCGCGCGGTGGGCGCGTACATGCCGGTGGGCTGGTAGCCCCAGGAGCCATAGAACGGGTGTTCGCTGACCGGCAGCAGCTCGATGTGGGTGAAGCCCAGATCGGCGGCGTACGGCACCAGAGTGGATGCCAGATAGTCCCAGTCCGGCATCTGGCCTGCGGGTCGGCGCCAGGAGCCCGCATGCACCTCGTAGATCGCGATCGGCGCTGCATCGCTACGGGGCCTGTCGGCAGCGGTGCGCTGCGTCGGCGTGGGCTCGCTGCAGACCACAGCGGCGTTGCCGGGCGGCCCCTCGCTGCGACGCGCGTAAGGGTCTGCCTTGAGCATGTGCTGTCCGTGGGCGTCGATGACCTCGAACTTGTACAGCGCCCCGGGCGCCACGTCCGGCAGGAAGATTTCCCACACGCCGCATTCCACCCGCCAGCGCATCGGGTGTCGCCGGCCCTCCCAGCCATTGAAGTCGCCCACCACCGACACCCGCTGGGCATGCGGCGCCCAGACGGCAAAAGCCGTCCCGTCTGTCCCGTCCAGGGTGGTGGGATGCGCACCCAGTTTCTGCCAGGGGCGCAGGTGCTGCCCTTCGGCCAGCAGCCACACATCCAGATCGCCCAGCCAGGGACCGAACCGGTACGGGTCTTCCAGTGTGTAGTGTTGTTGACCGAACGCCACGGCCAGCCGGTACCGGGGGCGGGTGGCGCTGGCGAGGCGGCCGATGAACAGGCCCGTTCCGTCGGGGTCGGTCAACTCGGCCCGCACTGCGCCGTCCGCATCGGCCAGCGCGGTCACCATGGTTGCGCCCGGCAGAAAGGCTCGGATGACCCAGTCGCCGGCGGCCCCATCCTGGTGTGGCCCGAGGTGGCTGAAGGGGTCACGGCAGCGCCCTTCCTGCAGGGCTTGCGCCAGGTTGCGTTCCGGAGAGGGAGAGGGCATGGATTCGGAAGGAGGATCGGACAGTGGCGTCAGACACATTTTGGCATTCTCGACGCGCTGCATCGGATTTGTGTCGGCACGGCGACTCGCGGGCGCCGGCCCCTACACTGCTGCCTGTTCCAACCACCCTGGGCTGCGCCATGGAAATGCTTGTGCTGGTGATGATGATTGGCCTGGGCGCCTTCTGGCTGAAATCCAGGGATCAGGCCCGGCGTGTCGCGCTGCTGGGGCGCCACTTGATGCAGTTCCAGATTGAAAAGCTGATGGAAAACCTGACCCAGGGCTACCTGCGCGCGCTGGGCGAGAGCGACCCCGAGCGACAGGCGCCCATCTGGGCCATGCTGAATGCCCAGGAGCGCGACCTGGTGGAACAGTTCAGCCGTTTTGCGACGGCGTTCGCCACGGTTGGCGAGTCGGATGCCCGCGTCAGCACACTGCCCGTGGCGCTCCCCTATGCCAGCCAGCTGTTGCCGAAAGCGACCTTCGATATGCGCCGGGCGCTGGCGGTTCATGCGCGTGGCATTGCAGAGGCCGTGGAGAACAGCCATGGTCCGAGGCCAAGGGACAAGGCGTACACCCTGTCAGCCGAGTTGTTCCTGATGCAGCACACCTGCCATTGGTATTGCCGTTCCCGGGCCGTCGCCTCGGCGCGCTTGCTGGCGCGGCACCAGACGTCGTACGCACAGGTGCTGGCAGCTGTAGCGCCGTCGACGCGCCAGGCCTACGAGGCCGTGATCGCAGCTTGACTGAAGTGGCGAGCCGTCCAGGGATCGGTTGGGGGCATTCCGGCGTCGATCAGTGATGAAAATGCCCTAATCCCAGCGTCAGAAGGTCGTAAGACGCTATGAAAACAGGACTCTTCGCGCCTGTTGCTTGCGAACCCGCCGAATCCCTGCGCCAACGGCTCAGCGCGTCGCGCGGCTCCTGCGCGGGGCGCATCCAGCCCGGTCTGCATGGTTGATCCAGATCAAACCCCGTCGATTTTCCGGCGAAAGGTGAATCCCGTTGAGTTTTCCCCCTTTTGGTGCATCGCGATGCGACATAGACTCGCCGGCGTGGATTTCCCCACGATGTTCCGGGAGCATGGAAATGGGTGCAAAGAAGTGGTTGAGAGGGTTGGTTGCGCTGTGTGCGACAGCCGTTCTTGGCGTGGCGATGGCGCAAACCAAAGGGCCGGATCCGGCCTATGCCAAGCAACAGGATGCCACGCTGCAGCAGATGAAGGGCAATCTGGCGAAGTCGGCCGAGTCCAAGATCAAGTTCGTTGACGTCACCACCTGCTACAGCTGCCACAAGGACATCAAGGAATTCCACCTCAACAGCAAGCACTCCAATGTGAACTGTGCCTATTGCCACACCGGGGCGGAGAACCACCTCGCGAAGAACGGCAAGGCCGACGGCATCAACCAGTCCATCGGCACCCGCACCGACCATGCCGCCTGCGCGACCTGCCACCAGGAACAGTTCAACTCCTTCGCGACGGTCAACCATGAGTCCGGCGCCAAAATCGAGAAGGCCACCGCCCGCGGCGTGTCGCCGCTGTTCGACAAACTGATGGCGCCGCACGGTTTCACCCGTGAGCACAACGAGCCGCGCAGCCACGTTTTCATGAATCTGGACCACCTGATCGTCGACCGCTCCTACGGTGGCCGCTTCCAGCTCAAGGACTGGACTTACATCACCGATTCCAAGGCGGTGCTGACCAACATGTGGGAACTCGTGCTGAAGGATGCCGATCCGGCCAACAGCGACCAGAAGATCTTCCTGCCCGGAACCGCCACCGCCGCGAACCCGGTGTGCATGAACTGCAAGTCCTTCGACAACATCCTGAAGTGGAAGTACATGGGCGATCCGGATCCGCGTGCCAAGTGGAGCCGTGTGTCCAAACCGGTCGAATTTGCCCGCGACGTCAACCATGCGCTGAACTGCTACATGTGCCACGACCCGCACTCGTCGGCGCCACGCGTCGTGCGTGACGCGCTGATCCAGGCGGTGGTGGATCGCGGCGAAGGCACCTATCCATACGACAAGGCCAAGAGCGAAAAGAACCCGATGAAGAAGGTGACGTTCCGCGACGGGTTCCGTGCCATCGGCCTGCTGTCCAAGCCGGACTCGGTGCTCATGTGCGCCCAGTGCCATGTGGAATACAACTGCAACCCTGGCTTTGAGCCGGGCGCGGGCCCCAACGGCACGGACAAACCGGTGACCATGGCCGACCAGCGCACCAACCTGTTCCAGTGGTCCAACGTGTTCGACTACAACAAGAAGATGGTCGACAAGTTCGGCAACTTCAAGGACTTCCGGCATTCGGTGAGCGGCGCGGCACTGTCCAAGATCCAGCATCCGGAGACCGAAACCTTCTGGATGTCGAAACACGAGCGCGAAGGCGTGCAGTGCAAGGACTGCCACATGGGCAAGGTGGACAAGGGCGGCAAGACCTTCACCAACCACCAGCAGAAGTCGCCGCGCTTCATGCTCAAGGAAACCTGCGTGAAGTGCCACGGCGAGATGACCGAGCAGGACGCCAAGTACCAGATCGATTCGATTCAGAACTACACCCGCGGCAAGATCGCCAAGGCCGAGTTCTGGCTTGCCCAGCTGATCGATACCTTTGCACGGGCCCGCGCGGTGGGCGTTGCGCCTGAGGCGATCAAGGCGGCGCAGAAGCACCATGACGACGCGCAAACGCAATGGGAATGGTGGACCGCCGAGAACTCGGTCGGGTTCCATAATCCGGCAGCGGCCCGCAAGTCCCTGACCCAGTCCGTCGCCGAATCGCAGGCCGGGATCAAGGTGCTCACCGACGCGATGGCCGCCAAGACGGCCGTGCCTGTAGCGGCAGCGGCTCCGGCGGCGCCACCAGGGCCTGCAACGGCCACGAAGTAGTCATTGCGCCAGAGTACGATCACCGGGGCGCGGAATTCCGCGCCCCTTTTTTCTTGTTCATCTTCCTGAAGACATGATTCCAGAACTGGGCCATGTGGCCCTGATCGTTGCCCTGCAACTTGCGCTGGCCCAGGGCATCCTCGGGCTGGCCGGGGCCTCCCGTGCCCATGGAGGCTGGATGGCGATGGCGCGTGGTGCCGTTGTCGGGCAGTTGCTGTTGGTTCTTGCAGGCTTCCTGGCGTTGATCTGGTCCTTTCTGGTCAATGATTTTTCCGTGATGAACGTGGCCGATCATTCCTCGCGTCAGCTGTCGATCGAGTACCGGTTTTCCGCAGCCTGGGGCTCGCACGAGGGCTCGTTCCTCCTGTGGACCACGCTGATGGCCGGCTGGACGCTGGCCGTCGTGCTGTTCAGTCGTCGCCTGCCGGCCGACCTGGTGGCGCGCGTCGTCGGCGTCATGGGGCTGCTCAGCTTCTGCTTTCTTGCCTACCTCCTGTTCACGTCCAACCCCTTCATGCGCCTGCATCCGCCGCCGGCCAACGGGCGCGACCTGAACCCGCTGCTGCAGGACCCCGGGATGATTTTTCACCCGCCGCTGCTCTACATGGGCTATGTCGGGTTCTCGGTGGCTTTCGCATTTGCCATCGCGGCGTTGATTTCGGGCCGGCTCGACGCGGTCTGGGCGCGCTGGGTGCGGCCCTGGACGTTGGTGGCCTGGTCGTTCCTGACGTTGGGCATCATGATCGGATCGTGGTGGGCGTACTACGAACTCGGCTGGGGTGGATGGTGGTTCTGGGATCCGTCTGAAAACGCATCCCTGATGCCGTGGCTCGCGGGCACGGCGCTGGTGCATTCGCTGGTGGTCACCGAGCGACGCGGGGCCTTGAAGGTCTGGACGGTGTTCCTCTCGCTCGGGGCGTTTTCGCTGTCCCTGGTGGGCACGTTTCTCGTGCGCTCGGGCGTGCTGTCTTCGGTGCACGCATTCGCCCAGGATCCGCTGCGGGGCCTGTTCATCCTGATCTTCCTGGCGATCGTCATCGGCGGCTCGCTGGCGCTGTTTGCCCGGCGGGCGAGTGTGGTGAAGGCCGCTGGCGAAGGCGGCGCAACCCCGGGCGACTTCCAGCCGGTGTCGCGCGAAACGGCCATCCTGACCGGCAACGTGCTGCTGCTGGTGGCGCTGGCCACTGTCTTGCTGGGCACCCTGTATCCGCTGGTGCTCGACGCGTTCGATCTCGGCAAGGTTTCTGTCGGCCCGCCGTACTTCAATGCCGTTTTCGTGCCTTTGATGGTTCCGGTGCTGCTGTTGCTGGGGGTGGCGCCGCGCTTGCGCTGGCGCGAAACCCGCATGGCCGATGTCGTGCGCGCCTTGCGCTGGCCGGCGTTGGCGGCGTTGCTGGTTGCGGGTCTGCTGCCTTTTGCCTTCGGCGCCTTCAAGTGGCAGGCCTCACTGGGTCTGGGTCTGGGGGCCTGGATGATCCTGGCGACCCTTGGCGGCCTCGTGGCGCGCGCTCGCGAAGCTGGTTTCCTGTCTCTCAGCGCGATCGGCATGGGCTTTGCGCACGCGGGCCTGGCCGTCGGCGTTGTGGGCATCGGACTGGTGTCGGCGTATCAAAGCGAAAGCACCGTCTCGATGCGCCAGGGCGACCGCGCGTCCCTGGGGGGTTACGAATTCATCTTCGAGGGCGCGACCGAAGTTCCCGCCTCGAACTACTCCGCCATGCGCGGCACGCTGCAACTCCGTCGCGACGGCAAGGCGATGGCGACCTTGCTGCCTGAAAAGCGCATGTACCGCACAACCCGGACCACCATGACCGAGGCAGCGATCCGTTACGGCTTTCTTGGCGATGTCTACGTGGCGCTCGGGGAACCCCTGCCCGGTGGCGCCTGGAGCGTGCAGTTGTACATCAAGCCCTTCGTCGGCTGGCTGTGGGCCGGGGCATTGTTCATGTTCGTCGGCGGCTGGCTGGCTGCGCTGGGGCTGCGTCGACAGGGGGAGATGAAAGCATGAATCTCTGGCTCGGTGTGGGCGCGCTGATTTCGGTCGCGCTGGTTTTCCTGCTCGTGCCCCTGTGGCGCACCCGTCTTGCCCCGCGCCTCGCCGTGTCAATCGTTGCGGCCGGGGAAGAGGCCGGTTCGATGCCTGACCCAGGGTCGGCGCGTGCGGGGCGGCGCTGGATGACCCTCGCATTGCTGGGCGTGATGCCGGCGCTGACCGCCGGGCTTTACCTGTATCTGGGTGCGCCGACCATTCTTCAGGAGCAGGCATTGACGCAGGCCCATGCCGCCTACGATACCGATGCAATGGTCAAGGCGCTGGAAGGCAAGCTGAAGGCCAAACCCGACGATGCCGAGGGCTGGTATGCCCTGGGGCGCGCTTATATTGCCCTGCAGCGCCTGGACGAAGCCGAGCTTGCCCTGGCCAAGGCGGCACAGCTGGCGCCCAAGGAGGCCCGGATGCTGTCCCAGCAGGCCGAAGCCATCGCGCTCAAGGCCGGCCGTCTGGACGGCCGGCCGATGGAGCTCGTCGCGCAGGCGCTGGAGTTGGATTACGAGAATGAGAAGGCGCTGGAACTCGCGGGCCTGGCGGCCTATCAGCAGCAGAAGTGGGCCGAGTCGCTGCACTTCTGGCGGCGGTTGATGAAGAAGCTGCCCAAGAACAGCGAGTTCTACGAAGAAATCGCCCGGGCCGTGAAGATCGCCGAAGGCAAGGCGATGGAGGCGTCCGGTCTTGGCGAGCGCGCCAGGCTGGCCCTGCCCGAGAAATCGCAAACCCCCCACTGACCCGCCGCGCCTGGACGGCTCTGGCTAGCGGCTGCCGACGGGAAGGCGCGAGATGTAGTCCGAAACGGCCGCGGTGTCCTCGTCGGAATATTTTCCGATGGCCAGCACCATGTCCGGGTGGGCGTTGTGCCGTTTGCCGTCGCGGATCAGGCTGCCTTCGCGCAGCAGGTAGGCGTAGTGCTGGCCGGAAATCCGGGGGAAGAATTGGTCCGCCTTGCCCTCGCCCTGCTTCCCGTGGCAGACCTGGCAATCACGTTCGTAGAGTTGGCGGCCACGTGCCAGATCGGTGCCCGGCCCCTGTCCCTGGGTGGGCGGAACGGGCAGTGACTGCAGGTAAGCGGCGATGTCGGCAATGTCCTGGACCGACAGCGCCTGGTGGTCGGCAAACGGCAGCATTTTCAGATTGCTGCGCCGGCCCGAGCGCACATCGGCCATCTGTTTGACCAGCACGTTGGCGTGCTGACCCGCGAGACGCGGATAGCTGCCATCGGCGCGGCCCAGGGCGCCGGCGCGGTGGCAGCCCTGGCAAATCTCGAAAGCCGCCGCCCCGCGGGCAATGTCCCCCTTGAGGCTGAGGGCCGCGGTCTTCTCCGCATACGGAGCGTTCCACGGTTCGGGCGGTGTGCCGGCCAGCGCCAGCGAACCGCCCAGCGCCGCGAGCAGGAATCCCAGCAAGTGTCGAGACAACATGTTTACCTCTCAAAGCCCCGCGATGTATTCGGCCAGCGCCCGGGCTTCATCGGTGCTCAGGCGCTTGCCGACGGTGGTCATCAGGGGGTCGGTGGCGCGACGCCCGCTCTTGTAGTCGGCGAGTTGCTTGAGGACATAGGCCTGGTGCTGTCCCGCCAGACGGGGAAAGCGCGCGTTGCCCTTGCCATCGGACTGGTGGCACCCGGCGCAGGCGGGCACGCCGCTGTCGGTGTTGCCATCCTCGAAAAGCGCGCGACCCTTGGCGGCCAGTTGCGGATCCCGCACGGTGCCCGGCGTGGGTTTCTGGGAACCATAGTAGGTCGCCAGCTTCGCGAAATCGCCGGAATCGAGGCTGGCGATGATGGCCGACATGGTGTCGTCGCGGCGCTTGCCTTCGGCGAAGGCCTTGAGCTGGCGCATCAGGTATTCCTGGTCCATGCCAGCCAGCTTGGGATTGGCGGGCTCGGTGCTGTTGCCGTCCACCCCGTGGCAGGCCGCGCAGACCGTCCTGGCGATCTCCCGGGCATCGGCTGCATGAAGCGATGCGGGCAGCAGAAAGGCCAGCGCCATCGAAACGCCGGTCAGGATGCGCCGGTACGGCATCGAAGAAACGGGGGGCAGGCGGTGCATGGGGGCGGGCGGGCCAAAACTGGATTATGTTCCAGAACAGTGCGTGCGAAACCAGCCCGAATGGGTCACGGGTTCAGGCTCCTGATCAGCGGCAGCAGGGTCTTTTCCAGCACTTCGGCGGTGACCGGCCCGTTCTGCTTGAAGCGGATCCGGCCGGTCTTGTCGATCAGGTAGGTTTCGGGAACGCCATAGACACCGTAATCGATGCCGACGCGGCCATCGTCGTCATATGCGGACAACTGATAGGGATTGCCAAAGCGCGCCAGCCAGAGCAGGCCATCGTCGCGTTTGTCCTTGTAGTTCAGCCCGATGATCGGCACCGCTGCGTCCGTCCTGGAATAGGCAACCAGCACCGGATGCTCTTCCCGGCAGGCCACGCACCAGGAGGCCCAGACGTTGAGCAACCAGACCTTGCCGGCCATTTCGCTGGGCGAAAAACGCTGGTCGGGATCGTGCAACAGCGGTGCGTTGAAAGCCGGGGCGGCCTTGTCGACGAGCGGTGAGGGCAACGCGCGCGGGTTGAGGGTCAGGCCAACGGCGAACACCGCCAGCAGGGCGATGAAGGCAGCCAGCGGAAGGAGGAACTTGTTCATGCGGTGAACGGGAACGATGCGGATGCAGAGCTAGTGCCCCTCAGGCTTTCGCGCGCTCGGGCTGCAGCGCGGCCCGATCGACAAGGGAATCGAAGCATACCCCCATGCGCAGCGCATCGTCGAAAGGCCGTTTGCCCGACGCGGCCGGACTGACGGTGTTGCGGCGGCTCATGGACAATACAGGGATGAAGACCTTGTTCAGACCCGCCCCCCTTCTCCCTGCCTTCATCGGCCTTGCCTTGCTGACGTGCGTCGGCCTGGCCTCGGCGCAGGACAGCCGGGGTGCCGGCGTGCCCTCGGTCGTGCGAAACGCGCCCGTGGCGCTGGACGTGCTGCGGGGGCGCTGGGTGCGCCCGGACGGCGGCTACGGCGTGGTGATTCGCAGCGTCGGCGCCGATGGCCAGCTGGAAGCCATGTACTTCAATCCCAAGGGGCTGCCTTTTTCCAAGGCCCAGGCCTCGCGCGACGGCCAGACGTTGCGGGTGTTCCTGGAGCTGCAGGCCGGCGGCTACAACGGGTCGACCTACGAACTCAGCTACGACCCGGCCACCGACCGCCTCAAGGGCGTGTATTTCCAGGCCGTCGCCAAGCAGCGCTACGAGATTTATTTCGAGCGTCAGAAGCCCTGATCCCGGTCAGCGGCGCGGCGGG
>ERZ795044.2503-NODE-2503-length-15922-cov-4.777400_pt1 | contig 15922 bp, 10 predicted proteins | sample MGYA00375128_ERZ795044 | MGnify/ENA primary metagenome ERZ795044 (study PRJEB30173, sample SAMN05720213) | anaerobic digester metagenome | isolation source: active sludge of municipal wastewater-treating anaerobic digesters | place: USA | collected 2014-12-22 ... | reverse complement strand
GGTGGTGGATGCAGAAAGACATAATGAACCCGATCTGTCAGTGAAAGGATGCTTTGCACACAGCTCCAATGTGGGTATGAGCAAACTGGCATATAAAGCATTTGGAAAAAATCCGGGTGAGATCAAAAAATATTTTTCAAAATTCAGACTGGATCAACGGTCTCCCATCGATCTCAGTAACCTGCCCAAACCAACCATGGCCCCGCTTTCTACCGAAGGTGGTGAAGCCGGACTGGGTAATATGCTCTGGATGAGTTTTGGCTATGCCATACAGGTGAGTCCACTGCATACACTGACACTTTATAATGCAGTAGCCAATAACGGAAGAATGATGAAACCGTTTTTGGTAAACAGTGTGGAACAAAGCGGAGTGCTGATTAAAAAGATGGAGCCCACCGTGCTGGATGAACAGATCTGCAAACCGACTGTCATCAAAGCAGCAAGGGAGGCCATGGAAATGGTGGTGACAGAAGGCACAGCCAAAAAAGCACTGAAGGATCTTCCATTTGCTGTTGCCGGTAAAACCGGTACGGCCCATGTATCCGATGGGGCCATCAAATATGCGCATGGTGTTTACCAGGCCACTTTCGTAGGGTATTTCCCGGCAGACAAACCACAGTTCACCTGTATCGTGGTGATCCGTACCAAACCACATGCGGCTTCGCATTATGGAGGAACACTGGCGGCTCCGGTATTCAAAGAAATTGCTACCAAGCTCTATGCGATGTATGTAGAAAAGAAAACCCCTTCCGGTTTTGCAGCTGCAAAAGACAGCGCCATGTACTACTACGCTGGTGCTGCTGCAGATATCAGGAATATCCTGCAAAAACTGCAGGTGAAGTATACCGATTCAGCGGCAAATCAAAACTGGACTTCCGTTTATGCCCGGAACGACCAGCCCCTGGTAAAACCAGTAATGGTACGGGAAAAACTAATGCCGAATGTGCGTGGTATGGGATTAAAAGATGCATTGAATCTGCTGGAAAATATGGGATTGAAAGTATCGGTAAAAGGGAAAGGAAAAGTAGCAGTTCAATCGATATCACCGGGTACACAACTGGCTAGGGGTGTAACCGTGGTACTGGAACTGAGTTAATTGATTAATGAATTAAAGTGTAAGACTGGCGTGTTATTGCAGGATGTACTATATAAAGTGCCGATCAGACGGATAACAGGAAGCACGGCAGTGGAAATAAATGATGTGCAGATTGATTCGAGGAAGATAAAAAAAGGGGCAGCATTTGTGGCTGTAAAGGGTGTAGCGGCAGATGGGCACCAGTTCATTGATAAGGCAATTGAAAACGGAGCGGTCGTAGTGGTTTGCGAAACAATCCCCGACATGGAGCAGCAGGATGTGCTGTATGTACAGGTGGAAAACAGCGCAGCTGCAGCAGGGTATATGTCGCACAATTTTTTTGGTAAACCATCAGAAGCAATGAAGCTGGTGGGAGTGACAGGTACCAACGGCAAAACAACGATCGCTACAATATTATACAAGCTCTTTACAAGATTGGGATATACCTGCGGTTTGATCAGCACGGTGGAAAACAGGATCGGGACTTTAACGGTTCCGGCCACACATACCACACCGGATGCAGTGAGTCTGAACCACCTGCTGAAGCAGATGCTGGAGGAAGGTTGCAGCCATGTATTCATGGAAACCAGTTCACATGCCCTGCACCAGCACCGGGTAACAGGGTTGCAGTACACCGGCGCGCTGTTCAGCAATATCACCCACGATCACCTGGACTATCATCAAACCTTTGATGAATACATCCGGGTGAAGAAATCCTTCTTTGATGGATTGTCATCCACCGCATTTGCCATCAGCAATGCAGATGATAAAAGAGGAACGGTGATACTGCAGAATACGGTGGCCAGAAAATATTTCTACAGCCTGCGCAGCTTGGCAGACTTCAAAGGAAAGATCCTGGATAACAGCCTGAGCGGATTAATGATGACGGTGAATGATGTAGAAGTGCATTTCAGACTGATCGGGGAATTCAATGCCTACAACCTGCTGGCCGTGTACGGAGCAGCGATTTGTCTGGGAGAAGAAAAACAGGAAGTGCTGACGGCCCTGAGCGAACTGAGTGGTGCGGAAGGAAGATTTGATTTTCTGATCTCTCCGAAAGAAAGGCTGATGGCGATTGTAGATTATGCCCACACACCGGATGCCCTGATCAATGTGCTGGCTGCGATCAAAAAACTGAGGAAAGGGATAGAACAGGTGATCACCGTAGTGGGTTGTGGTGGAGACCGGGATAAAACAAAAAGACCACTGATGGCGGCCGTTGCCTGTGAACATAGTGATAAAGCCATTTTCACCAGTGATAACCCGCGGACAGAAGACCCGGCGCAGATCATTCGTGATATGGAAGAAGGACTGGCACCGGCCTATAAAAGAAAGTATATCTCAATCGTGGACAGAAAGGAAGCCATTAAAACGGCAATCAGTCTGGCCCAACCGGATGATATCATTCTCATTGCAGGCAAGGGCCATGAGAAATACCAGGAAATAAAAGGAGTGAGAAATCACTTTGACGATAAAGAAATAGTACAAGAAATTTTTGAACTCTTGGATAAATAAGTAAGACCAACACCAACCAGTATGCTGTATCATTTATTCCATTGGCTGAACGAAGAAGGGTACCGGTTCCCGGGGAGCCGCCTTTTTGAGTTTACCACCTTCCGGGTGTTGCTGGGAATACTGATGTCGCTTTTCATCACTACTTATTATGGCAAGAAGCTGATCAAATTTCTGCAGAAGAAACAGATCGGGGAAAGTATCCGGGAAGAAGGACTGGCCGGACAGGAAAGCAAGGCCGGTACACCTACCATGGGCGGACTCATTATCATCCTTGCGATTGTTATTCCAACCTTACTGCTGGCTGATCTCACAGAAATCTACATACAGGTAATGCTGGTGAGTACGATCTGGATGGGCGCCATTGGGTTTATTGATGATTACCTGAAACTGAGAGGCAAGCGGCTGGCCCAGCAAAAGGGGGAAGTATATAGGAAAACCGGAAAGGACGGACTGGCGGGTTGGTTCAAAATACTCGGACAGGTAGGATTGGGTATCCTGGTAGGGGCCACCTTGTATTTCAACAGCGATGTAAAAATCTGGAGAGAGTATGTGGGCACTAATCCGAAAGCGGACTCTACCGTGTTTGAAAAACAGATCAATGGCAAACCAAAATATTTTGTCGAATCCAAGCAGGTAATCACAACGATTCCTTTTGTTAAAAATCACGAATTTAATTATTCGAAACTCTTACCTGCATCATGGAGAGATTATACCTGGATCCTGTACATCCTGGTGGTGATCTTTATTATCACGGCAGTTTCCAACGGATCCAATTTAACGGACGGACTGGATGGACTGGCCACGGGTACTTCCGCCATCATCGGATCCTTACTGGGCATATTTGCTTATGCCAGTGGTAACCTGGTATTCGCTGATTACCTCAATATCATGTACATCCCGGGCTTGAGTGAATTGTCTATTTATATCGCTGCATTGATCGGGGCCTGTATCGGTTTCCTCTGGTACAACTCATATCCGGCACAAATATTCATGGGTGACACAGGTAGCCTGATGCTGGGAGGTGTGATTGCATCCCTGGCCATTATTGTGCACAAAGAATTACTGATCCCTATTTTCTGCGGAATCTTTTTTGTGGAATCGCTGAGTGTGATGCTGCAGGTAGGGTATTTCAAATATACGAGGAAGAAGTACGGCACCGGAAGAAGGGTATTCCTGAAAGCTCCGCTTCACCATCATTACCAGGTGAAGGGCTATCATGAAGTGAAGATTGTAACCCGGTTCTGGATTGTAACGGTACTGCTGGTACTGCTGAGCATTGTAACACTGAAATTAAGATAAGGACTAAGAACGATAGAACGGCATTAGAACAGATTCGAACGGCTTACTGAAAAACCCATATCCAATCCTATTGATGGCCATTCCAATAACTATGGCTTTTTGAACACCAGATTGTGGTGCAGTTGTATTGAAACTAATACTTGTGAAGAACCCAATTCCGTACACTCCTTTTGAAAACAAAGGCGGCAACGCATTATGGACAAATTGTTTGTCATACTCGGAGGCGGTGAAAGTGGGGTAGGTGCCGCACTGCTCGCTAAAAAACAGGGATACAATGTATTTGTATCAGACGGAAGTTCTTTGAAGAATGAGTATCGTACCGAATTACAGGAAGCCGGTATTGCTTTTGAAGAAGGCATGCATACGGAAGAAAAAATCCTGCAGGCGGTGGAAGTGATGAAGAGCCCGGGTATTCCGGAGAAAGCCCCGATCGTCAAAAAGATCAGGGCCAAAGGAATACCGGTGATCAGTGAAGTAGAACTGGCTTACCGCTACAAGGGCAATAGCCGGATCATTGCGATCACCGGCAGTAACGGTAAAACCACGACCACAGCACTGACCTGGCATATCTGCAAAGAGGCCGGACTGGATGCCGCCCTGGTGGGAAATATCGGAGATTCTTTTGCCAAACAAGTGGCACTGGATCCCAAACCACTGTATGTAGTAGAGGTCAGCAGTTTTCAGCTGGATGATATCGTGACCTTCAGACCGGATGTAGCCATCCTCACGAATATCACAGAAGATCACCTGGACCGGTACGACTACCAATTCGAAAATTATATACGGAGCAAATTTCGTATAACAATGAATCAGCAGGAAGATGATTATTTCATTTACTGCGCGGATGACGAGACAACGATGAAATATTTAAACAGCCCAAAACAAATCGGATTCAATATTCACGCTAACCAACTGCCAATAAGTATGAAAAAGGAATTACCCAACGGAGCATTTATCAAAGACGGAGATATGTATGTAAGAACAGGACAGGATTTTACCAGTATGAGTGTTTTTGATTTTGCCCTCAAGGGAAAACATAATCACTACAATACAATGGCAGCCTGCGTAGCCGCCACTACCCTGGATATCCGCAAGGAAAAAATCAGAGATGCCGTGCAGAATTTTCAGGCACTGGAACACCGGATGGAACATGTGGCCACGGTGAGAGGGATTGAATTTATCAACGACAGCAAAGCAACGAATGTGAACTCTACCTGGTATGCATTGGAAAGCATGACCAAACCCACCGTACTGGTATTGGGTGGTGTAGACAAGGGAAATGATTATTCCCTGCTGGCTGACCTGGTGAAGGAAAAAGTAAGAGCGATCATTTGCCTCGGCAAGGATAACCAGAAAATTCATGAAGCCTTTGATGGTATCGTGAGCAATGTGGTAGATACTGCCAGTGCCCTGGAAGCTGTTCAGGCTGCGTTTCACTATGCCAGCAAAGGCGATGTAGTGTTACTAAGCCCTGCTTGTGCCAGTTTTGATTTGTTTAAAAATTATGAAGACAGAGGAAATCAGTTCAAAAAAGCAGTGAGAGAACTTTAATCAATGGATGCAGTACGCGAAATACGAGCTAACGATTGGCGGAACAGCCTGAACCCGAATCACCTGATCAGTAAAACGAAAGGTGACAAAGTGATCTGGGCCCTGGTGGTATTGCTGGCCCTGGTATCATTACTGGCGGTGTACAGTGCTACCGGTTCGCTCGCGTATAAAAATTACAGAGGCAATACCGAAATCTATCTGTTCAAACAGATCGTATTCATCTTCGCCGGGATCATGGTGATTTATTTCGCTCACCTTGTGAATTATACTTTCTATTCGCGTGCAGCCAAAATCATATTCCTCTTATCACTTCCCTTACTGTTTTACACATTATTCTTTGGTGTAAAAATGAATGAGGGAAGCCGCTGGATCCGCCTGCCATTAATCAATATGACGATGCAGACTTCGGATCTCGCCAGACTGGCCCTGTTCATGTACCTGGCCCGCCTGCTGAGTAAGAAACAGGATGTGATCAAGGATTTCAAAAAAGGATACCTGCCGGTGATTGCACCCGTAGCTGTAACCTGTGCATTAATTGCTCCGGCAAATTTGTCCACAGCTTTATTACTGGGAGCCAGTTGTATGATGCTGCTCTTTATTGGTAGGGTAAGTACCAAACATATTCTGATGACTATCGGACTGGCGATGATACCATTGGTATTCCTGGTATCGGCTGCAGTGATCCGGCATGGAAAAGCAACTGCTGATGAAGCGGTGGTTAAAAAATCTTCTTCCACTTTAACGGGTCGGGTAGATACCTGGATCAGCAGGGTAGAAGCATTTATCTATGGCAGCAAAGATGCAGTAGACAATGATGCTTACCAGGTAAACCAGGCCAAGATCGCTATCTCCAGAGGCGGTGTATTCGGGGTGGGTCCTGGTAATAGTACCACCAGAGATTATTTGCCGCAGGCCTATAACGATTTTATCTATGCGATCATCATTGAAGAATATGGTTTGATGGGTGGCGCATTCATCATGTTTATTTATCTGGTATTCCTGTATCGCTGTATCCGGATTTATAAAAGATGTCCCTTTGCTTTTGGTGCATTCCTGGCACTGGGACTCAGTTTTACGCTGGCCATTCAGGCAGTGGCTAATATGGCAGTAACGGTCAACCTGTTCCCGGTAACCGGAGTAACCCTCCCGCTGGTGAGCATGGGTGGAACCAGTTTCATTTTTACCTGTCTGGCGATAGGAATTATTTTAAGTGTGGCAAGAAATGTAGAACAATTGGAAGGGAAAGCACCGGTGGTGTAAGTAATAACGTGAGCATGGCAAAAAGGATCATCATAGCAGGCGGTGGAACAGGCGGACATATTTTTCCGGCAATAGCTATTGCCAATGCATTGAAAAAAGAAGATCCGGATATCAATATCCTTTTTGTAGGGGCAAAAGGGAAAATGGAAATGGAAAAAGTGCCCCAGGCCGGATATGCGATCGAAGGATTGGATATCGCCGGATTCAACAGAAGCTCTTTGATAAAAAACATCGGACTGCCATTTAAACTGGTCAGAAGTTTCTGGCAGGTACGCCGCATTGTCAGTCAATTCAAACCGGATGCAGCTATTGGTGTGGGTGGCTATTCCAGTTTTCCTGTCTTGCGATTTGCACAGGCCAAAGGCATTCCGACTTTCATTCATGAGTCGAACTCCTTTGCAGGTAAATCGAATATCATGCTGGGGAAAAAAGCCACGCGCATTTTTACCGGCACCGAAGGAATGGAAAAATTTTTCCCGGCCAATAAAATCATGGTAACCGGAAACCCGGTAAGAGCAGCCATTTTAGCCGCTGCTGTTACAAGAGAAGAAGGTCTCCGTTTCTTTTCACTGGACAGCAGTAAAAAAACTGTGCTGGTGGTGGGAGGAAGCCTGGGTGCCAAATCAATCAATGAAGCCATTGATAAGGGACTGGACAAAATGCTGGAAGCTGGGTTACAACTGATCTGGCAAACCGGTAAACCTTATGCAGCAGCAGCTTCAGAAAGAGTAGCCGGAAAAAATGGCGTATGGGCAAATGATTTTATTACGCAGATGGAATATGCTTATGCAGCCGCAGATATTGTGGTGGCCCGGGCTGGTGCGATGACGGTGGCTGAATTATGCCTGGTGAAAAAGCCCGTGCTCTTTGTACCATATCCATTTGCGGCAGAAGATCACCAGACCGTGAATGCCACACAACTGGTCAGTCAGCATGCAGCCCTGATAGTGAAGGATAGTGAGGCAAAAGAGAAACTGGTTTTCATGTCAATAGAATTGTCAAGAGATGAAGCCAAACAAGAGGAGTTGAAAAACAATATTGCAAGGTTGGCCATAACCGATGCAGATACCAGGATTGCAAAAGCCATACTGGAGAGTGTAAAATAAATAAAGGATTGAATCAGTATTATCCGATAAAAAAATATTCAGCCGGGGCTTTTTCAGGAGCCGGTGAAACGAACATACGAGCTAATACTGTCCTTATGAATACCCCCTTTAGGGGAATGGAGAACCTGGATGAAGTGTATTTCATCGGTATCGGAGGAATCGGGATGAGTGCCATTGCCCGGTTCTTCAAAGAAGGAGGAGTGAAAGTGAGCGGGTATGATAAAACTGAAACGGCACTCACCAAAGAACTGGTGGCCGGCGGTATCCCGGTTCACTATGAAGAAAATACGGACCTGATACCAAAGCAACCGGGTCTGGTGGTTTATACCCCTGCGATTCCTGAGCAACACCAGGAGCTGCAGTATTACCGGGAGAAAGGAATCGAAGTGGTGAAAAGAAGTGATGTGTTGCAGTTAATCAGTAAAAGCTCTTTTAATATATGTATTGCCGGTACTCATGGTAAAACAACCATTACAACCATGGTGGCACACCTGTTCCGCGACAGTGGATTCGGGTGCAATGCTTTCCTGGGTGGTATTGCCGTAAACTATGGTACCAATTTCTGGAGCAGTCCGAAAAATGTTTGTGTGATAGAAGCGGATGAGTATGACCGCAGTTTTTTGAAACTGGATCCCGATATCGCCATCATCACGGCTATGGATGCCGATCATTTGGATATCTATGGAACAGCCGCAGCGATGGAAGATGCTTTTATCGGATTCAGTGAAAAAATCAGGAAGGGCGGTATTCTGATCAGGCAGTTTGGATTGAAAAGGGGCAGGGAGCTGAAAGGCGAACAACAGGTTACTTACAGCCTGCAGAATGAAAATGCCGTTGCCTATGCTTCTAATATCAGAATGATGCAGGGTGGTTATGAATATGATGTAGTGATTGGTGAAGAGCGGATTGAAAAGATACGGTTGAATATGGGCGGGATGCACAATGTAGAGAATACAGTTGCCGCCATCACCGTAGCCAGTTCTTTGGGAATTGAACCTGACAGGATCAGGGCAGCTGTGGAAAGCTTCCGGGGAGTGAAACGCAGATTTGAATACCTCATCAAAAATGAAAGACTGGTATTCATTGACGATTATGCACACCATCCCGAGGAGTTGAAAGCATTGATCACCGGGGCAAAGACTTTATTTCCCCAGCGGAAATGCACAGTGATCTTTCAACCACATCTGTACAGCCGTACCCGGGATCTCGCAGACGGATTTGCCTCCTCGCTGGATCTGGCAGATGAAGTGGTCCTGCTGCCCATTTACCCGGCCAGGGAATTACCGCTGGAAGGGGTGGACAGCAACATGATCCTGGATCAAATGAAGGGGGATTATAAGTCGGTCATGGACAAACAGGAATTATTGAACTGGATCGCATCGGATTTCGCACAAACCGTGAACCGTGATTTTGGAGAAATATTGATCACAGCAGGGGCCGGAGATATAGATATGTTACTGGAGAATATCAAAGAGTCTTTAAAAAATGTATAGTGAACGCTAAAACAACGATAAGGAAAATTTTATTTGTAACGATCTGGCTTTGCATCGGTGGAGGCATGCTGACCTTACTGCTGGCTGCCATCAGCAGCAAGAAGAAAGGCGTATGCAGTGATTATGAAATCACGCTGAAAGGCCCGAAAAATAATTTCTTTATCAGCGAACAGGATGTGGAACAAATGCTGGCGAAAGCAGGCGCCGGTAAAATCAGGGGTGAAGCCATTGAGTCTTTCCGTCTGCACGAAATGGAAGAACTGCTGGAAAAAAATACCTGGATCAGTGATGCTGAGATTTATTTCGATAATAAACTGGTACTCCATGTAACGGTATCAGAAAAAGAACCAGTAGCGAGAATTTTTAGCACCAATGGAGACTCTTTCTATATTGATCAGACCGGGAAGAAAATGCCACTCTCCGATAAACTGAGCGCAAAAGTTCCTGTATTTACCGGCTTCCCGGATAAAAAGCGTTTATCCGTAAAAGATAGTGCCCTGCTGCAGGAAATCAGGGAAACTGCCCAGTTCATTCTGGCCGATTCATTCTGGCAGGCCCAGGTAGCCCAGGTTGATATCAATACAGAAGGCAATATGGAAATGATACCGGTGGTGGGAAATCATGTAGTGAAACTGGGACGCGGCGAACAGATTCCTGCCAAGTTCAACCGGCTGATGGTATTTTATCGGCAGGTACTCAGTAAAACAGGATTTGATAAATATAAAATTATTGATGTACAGTACAAGGGACAGGTAGTGGCTTCCCGTTATGCCGGTAATCCCAAAGTTGATTCTGTACAGTTACGCCGGAATGTTGAAAAACTGCTGAAGCAATACATGGAGTCTGCCAATGATACAGTGGTACGCATATTGACCCCCATCACGACACTAGAAAATGATTCTGCAGCTGGTAATAATGCATTGCCCAATGAAAATATTGTAAGCCCTGAGCCACCTAAGAATCCCAACCCCGGCCTGGATCCCAAGACCCCGTCTGTAAATAAAAATACAGACGGGCAGGCTGAAAAAAAGACGGTGAAAAAACCGGATCAGCCTAAGCAGCCAGAAAAGAAAAAAACAGAAAAGAAAAAAACCGATACAAAAAAAGAGGAAAAGAAAGCACCGAAGGCCGTAATGCCAAAGAAACCGGTGGAAGAGGAGAACGGAGGATATAATTAGGGAGTGGCGAGTGGCTAGTGGCTAGTGGGAAGTGGGAAGTGGGAAGTGGGAAGTGGGGAATAAGATAACGAACAAGGTAGTGTTTGAGCACCGCCTGACAAATAAAACAACAACTAAAAACAACAACTATGAACAACGAACAACCCATTATTGTCGGCCTGGACATCGGGACCACCAAGATTGCGGTTATTGCCGGACGTAAGAACGAGTTTGGCAAACTGGAGATCCTTGGATTTGGTAAAGCCAGCTCGAACGGTGTGAAGCACGGACAGGTGCTCAACATCGATGAAACGATCAAAGCAATCCGGTCGGCACTGGACAATTGCTTTGCCTCCAACCCCGGACTCAATATCAATGAAGTGTATGTGGGGATTGCCGGTCACCATATCAAGAGCCTGCAAACCCGCGGGGATATTGTAAGACAGCATACCGATATTGAAATTACCCAGAAGGAAATTGATCAGCTGGTGGATGACCAGTATAAAACATATATTCCTGCCGGCGACCAGATCATTGATGTGATCCCACAGGAATTTACCGTGGATAATTTTCAGAATATCCCCAATCCTATTGGATATGGTGGTGTGAAAATTGGTGCAAATTTCCATATCATCACTGGTGATAAAAATGCCATCCGCAATATCAACCGCAGCGTGGAAAGATCCGGCTTGCATACCAAGGACCTGGTATTACAGCCGCTGGCCTCCTCTTCTGCCGTTATGGGACAGGAAGACCTGGAAGCTGGTGTAGCCATCGTAGATATTGGTGGTGGTACCACAGATCTGGCCGTATTTTATGAAGGCATTTTAAAACACACTGCTGTTATTCCTTTTGCCGGTGAAAATATCACCAATGATATTAAAACAGGACTCGGTGTTCTGAAAACACAGGCTGAAGCCATGAAAGTGCAGTTTGGTAGTGCATTGGCCAATGAAGCCAAGTCCAATGCCTATATCACTATTCCCGGTTTAAGAGGAATGCCTGCCAAAGAAATAAGTGTGAAGAACCTGGCCAATATCATCCAGGCAAGGATGAGTGAGATCATGGACTTTGTAACCTATCACCTCAAGCAGGTTGGTTTGGATAACCGTATGCTCAATGGTGGTATCATCTTAACAGGTGGCGGATCACAATTGAAGCACCTGATTCAGTTAACAGAATACACGACCGGTTTACCGGCGAGGATTGGTTTCCCCAATGAACACCTGGCAGCCGGTCATATTGAAGAACTGGCAAAGCCAACTTACTCCACCTGTATTGGTTTAATCCTGAAAGGCTACGACGATTATGAACATAACCGCAAACAGTTTGAAAAAGATTTTGCGAATGTCGCCGTGCCCGAAGCATTGAAGCAACAGGCAGGAGAAGAAATGCCGGTAGTGGTGGAAGATGTGGTGAGCGAATCTGAGATGAACCGCCGGAAAAACCTGACTGGTTTCTGGAGCAAGTTCAAAGACAGGATTATTGATCTGTTCAAAGAAGAAGAAGACAAACACCTGTAATAAGGTCATCATTAATCATTTTATTTTAAATGTGCGAACCAACCGGCAGCAGCCAGGCCAAAACGAACCAGCATTTAAAATTTTAATATCCAAAAACAAGTACTTATGATACATTTTGATCTGCCAAAAGAAAAATCCTCTATCCTGAAAGTGATTGGAGTGGGAGGCGGCGGAGGCAATGCAGTGAATTATATGTTCAGTCAGCAGATTGAGGGCGTCAACTTTGTGATCTGTAATACCGATTCACAGGCCCTTACCAGCAGTGATATCCCCAACCGGATACAACTCGGTCCACATCTTACGCAGGGACTGGGTGCGGGAGCCAATCCAGAAATCGGCCGGCAGGCAACGGAAGAGTCACTGGAAGAAATAAAAAGAATCCTGGAAGTGAATACCAAGATGGCCTTTATCACAGCCGGTATGGGCGGTGGTACCGGTACAGGCGGTGCACCCATCATTGCAAAAATTTGCAAAGACCTGGGCATTCTCACCGTGGGGATTGTTACCACTCCATTTGCTTATGAAGGAAAGAAGCGCCAGCAACAGGCACAGGAAGGCATCCGCTTCCTGGAGCAATATGTGGATACATTGCTGGTGATCAGTAATGATAAACTGCGTCACCAGTATGGTAATCTGAAAATGCGCGATGCATTTGCCAAAGCAGATAATGTACTGGCAACGGCAGCTAAATGTATTACAGATGTCATCAACAGTACCGGACAGATCAATGTGGATTTTGCCGATGTATGCACGGTGATGAAGAATGGCGGCGTGGCAATTCTTGGAAATGCCGAGGCTTCCGGAGAAAACAGGGCCCAGAAAGCTATTGAAGAAGCATTGAATTCACCTTTGCTGAATGATAATGATATCAGGGGTGCCAAATGGATCCTGATCAATATTACATCATCAACCGGGGAGCACGAGTTTACCATGGATGAAGTGGAAGTGATCCAGAATTACCTGCTCACACAGGCCGGTGAAAATACCGATGTGATCCTCGGTATGGGATACGATAGTAACCTGGGCGATAAACTGGGCATCACCCTGATTGCCACAGGTTTTGAACACAAAGATCCATTTGCCAAAACCGAACCGAAGAAAGAAGAGCCAAAGCCGGAAGAAAAAATCGTGATGTTGCTGGAGAAACAACCGGAAGCACCGGTGGTGATCAAGCTGCAGCCGGTTGCTAAAACGGAAGAAACACCGGCAATGCTGGAAAAGGAAATGCAGGTGATGGAAGAAGAACTGATGCCGGCTACCGAAGAAGATTACCTGATGCCAAGGTTAGTGGAAGAACCACAAGCGGTACCCGCACCGGTTATCGACTTCAGTGATATGCGTGAAGAGGAACCTGCGATTGTTCATTACGAACTGGCTCCAGAGAAAAAAGAAGAAGAAAAATTACTTAGTAATAATACGGTAAACAGTACTGGGACTATTACTGTTGGCAACTTGTCAGCTGTAGTAAAAGAGGATAGTATACATTCGACTGCACAATCCGTTCCCCCCACTATTAAAGAAACAGATGCTGAGATGATCCTCAGCATAAAAGATAGTAACCCGGTGTCTGCAGCATCAGGAGGTTATCTGGCCAGACCATCCAATATCTACGCAGAATCAAAAGCAGAGGAGATCACCTCAAAGCGTTCTGCAGAAGAACCGGTCCCTTCACCGCTTACTGCCAGCAAGGACGAGGAAGAACTCCTTGACCTGCAAATGCAGTTGGTTGAAAGGGATGACATTCCGGCGGCGGATATGCCGTTGGCCCATCAGGCTCAGCAACCTTTGTCCACCGAAGTTGAGGATCCTGCAATGCAGGACGAAACCGAGGAACAGAAACGTAGGGCAGCCGAACGATTACATAAGTTGAGAAACTTGTCGTTCAATGTTAACGCTGCTGACCCCAATAATGAGTTTGAGACTGTGCCGGCTTATATCCGCCGCAATATGGAATTATATAACCATAATACCCATATTGAGCAATTCTACAGCAGCTATGAAGTAAAGGCCGACGAAAAGAACCAGGCCCAGATCAGTTCCATTAACACATTTCTGGAAGGTAAAAAACCTGATTAAGCGTATACGGTTACCCGTTTAAAACGGGTGACCAAACTTTGTTCGTTCCAATGAAGCCACTGAGCATTTAGCTAGTGATTTTTAGTTGTTCCCCCCGGTTTCTACCGGGGGGTTTCTTTTTTCGAAGAAAGGTATAGGCAAGATCGTCAGTACCAGATGACCCGGTATGGAACTGGCTGATAAAATAGTTGAATGATAATGATGATGCAGCAAGAGAAACAGGCAGCTGTTTACCAGTTGATATCAAAACCAATGGTACCAATCATCTCGAAATAACCGAAACCATGCCGGGCCCGGTTGCCTTTGCTGCTGCTGGTTTCCGCAAGAGCATCTACATATCTTACATAACCGGATTTACCGGTTAATTCAAAGAAGATTCTTTTGCCCGGGTAAATTCTCAAACCGCCTTCTGCACTGGCATTATAACCGGCAATATGAAATTTGTTATTCAGCCGGTCGCCCCGCCAGGTAAAATCTGAACGGGGAATATTGATACCCGCCCCGATCTTCCATACACTGCTCAATAGCTTCCGGTGTTTTTTGCCGGTATAGAAAAGATCCTGCTGCTGCACATAGTTAAAGTGAAGAAAGTTGGCGCCATCCGTATGTTCAAAATGAAGGAAACTGGCCGCATTCAGGATACTGTCGCCATCCGCCGTCTTTCCGTCAATCTTACCAGTAACATGCACCATTTGTCCTCTGTTCAGGATGTATTTGGCATGATCAAAATTGGCTTCGATGGCTCGGGTATGTTTTTTATTGAGGTAAAAACCCAGCCGGTAATTGTATTGGGGGAGAGAAAATTTCAAAGGTTTATCAATGATGGTCTGAAACCCGGGGTTATTATGCGCCCTGGCTTTATGCAATGTGAAATCATCTCCATTGGCCATTTTGAAATGGATATTACTGCGGGTATACCACTCTACATTATACCCCCATTGAAAATAGAGTCCGCTGCTTCTGTTTTTTTGTTGCTGGGAATAAGAAAACTGGATACTGATGAGCCAGAAAAATACCAGCGCCATTGATTTGCACATAGGCTAAAATTAGCCGTATTTCGAATATCTGTCCCTGTTATTTGAGATCTCTCCTGCGATTCAACTTGTAACAGAAGAGCCAGATAAAGGCGGTCAGCAAAACGGTCAACAGGATATGCAAGGGAACCGCATCCAAGTCCTTTTGATAGGCGGATGGGTTGGTGATATACCAGAATCCGGGTTTTGGTATCAGCCGGTCTGAAATTTCAAGCGGAAAATAGCTGGCAGCGGAAACTTTTTTCCAGGACAACCATCCTACCAGCAGGTTCTCCAGTACGATATAATAAAAAAGGAAAATACCCAGTGCCAGAAAAGCTTTTCGAACCAGGAATCCGATCAGAAAGGCCAGTGATAACTGGGCAAAAGTCTGCAGTGCAAACAAACCGGTATAATAAGACTGCCCCCAGGTATCCCGGATCAGTCGCTCCTGGTTGATCAGTCCGGCCACCAGGGCAACCAGAAAATAAAGAATCGTAATCAGCAATGTAATCATCACCACATCCATCAGTTTACTGCTGATAAAACGGTCGCGGCTCCAGCCATCAATAATATTCTGCCGGTGTGTTTTAAAACTGTACTCATTGCTGATGAACATAATGACCACAACGGCTGGGATAAAAACAAACAGTGAAGAAAAAAATGCTACTGAGTGCCACACTTCCGGAAAAGCGAAGGGGTTACCCAATGCCATTTTTGCATAGGTACTTGCCTGGCCAGGCTGACTGGTAATATCCTGAAAGCCGGCATAAAAAATATAGTTGATACCAGGATAGGAAAGGGCCGTGATCCCCATGATCCACCAGAAAGCATTGTACTTTCTCATCTTCAGC